>Ga0209211_10006549_pt1 | contig 16776 bp, 15 predicted proteins | sample RifGroA2_FD_183992 | JGI IMG/M metagenome (GOLD analysis project Ga0209211, IMG submission 183992) | Groundwater microbial communities from Rifle, Colorado, USA - Groundwater A2 (SPAdes) (version 2) | ecosystem: Environmental > Aquatic > Deep subsurface > Groundwater | place: Rifle, Colorado... | reverse complement strand
AGTACTATGCTCTTTATCAATTTCAGCTGTTTGTAAATTTTTCATTGATTCAGCTTTTCCATGATCCGCAGTAATCATAACAACTCCGCCACGATCAAGTGCCGCCTCAACAATCTTTCCAATGCATTCGTCAATAACCTCAACCGCTTTTACCGTAGCATCAAGATTTCCCGTATGCCCAACCATGTCAGCATTCGCAAAATTAACCGCAATAAAATCATAAATATTTTCATCAATAACCTTTACCACTTGCTTTGCAACTTCTTTGGCTGACATTTCCGGCTTTTCATCATATGACGCAACTTGCGGTGAAGGAATAATTTTTCTATCCTCACCAGCATAAACATCTTCGTGCATTCCATTCAAAAAATATGTGATGTGTGCATATTTTTCTGTTTCCGCAATATGAAATTGTTTTAATCCGGCTTCTGAAACCACGCGTGCCAACGGCATGATCACATACTCAACCGGAAAAGCAACATCTACTGGCAAATCTTTTTCATATTCAGTCATTGTAACATAACACATATCATTAAATTGTTTTTTGGTAAAATCTTTAAATTCAGGATCAACAAAAGATTTGGTAAGTTGACGCGTACGATCTGGCCGGAAATTAAAAAATACAAGCGCATCACCATCTTGAAGCGCTCCAACCGGCTCACCTTTTTTTTCTATCACTGTTGGAACAAACTGTTCATCAAAAACATCTTTAGCATAAGAAGCTTCAATCGCCTCGACAACACCTTCGGCACGAACTTCCCCATCTCCGGTAATTGCCCGATATGCTTTTTCCACCCGATCCCAACGATTATCACGATCCATGGCATAATAACGTCCGGAAACTGAAGCGATTTCACCAACCTTGGTTTTCTTCATTACTTCTTTTAGTTTATTGATAAAATCAATTCCGCTGTTATAAACCGCGTCCCGACCATCCAAAAAAACATGAATCATGACATTTTTTATTTTTTTCTTTTTAGCGAGTTCAAGCAAGGCATATAAATGTGTATCAGAACTATGAACTCCGCCCGGTGAAACCATGCCAACCAAATGCAAAGTTGATTTTTTATTTTTTTTAACATGATCGCAGGCTTTATTAAATGCTTCAATTTCAAAAAAACTCTCATCTTGAATGGATTTATCAATGCGCGGCAAGTTTTGATAAAATACGCGGCCAGCACCAATAGTTAAGTGCCCCACTTCAGAATTACCCATTTTTCCCCATGACAAACCCACCTCATCCCCAGATGCTCGAATTGGCATGGCTGGATAAGTTGCGACTAAATGATTCATTATAGGCCGAGAAGCCTTTGTAATGGCGTTTCCATCCCCAGGCGGAGCAATGCCATATCCGTCTAAAACAATGAGTACAGTTGGTTTTGGTCTTGAATTTTCCATATGTAATACATTGTACGCCAAATCAACCAACTTGTCATTAATGCAATTGTGTACTAAAATAGAAGTAATATGATAAAAAAAGGGAGGAAATCTAAATTAACAATCGCGGAAATTGAAAAAGCTCATGCCGAATTTCAGGCTGGGCTTGATTCTATTCAAAAAGATTTACGCGCTTTAGTCGAGCGTACAATTCGAAAAATAGACGAAAAACAAGCGGAAAAAATATTAAATCAAATTAAAAATTCTTAATATGTCGCAAGAAGCCACCGCACAAAATATTTCTAATAATATTGAAGAACCAGTGCCTGGTGACGTTGAAGAACCCGCAAAAACTGCTGAAACCTCAAATACAGAACTTCCTCCAACTGAAGCAGAAAATTTAGAAGGAATCGAAGAAGTAAGCAATGAAATACTTGAAACCGATCCAAACGAAGAAGCTGCGGAAAATGCCATAAAACAAGCAAACGAAGAATTTCGCCAAACCGCAAAAATAATCAATGAAGGCGAAACTACTATTCGTGATTATGCACAACAATCCGATGAAAACATCCCGGAAGAATCAATATCTGCCTTTAAAAAACTACAAGGTTCTGGAGAAAAATTACTTAAGGGTTTTTTACAACTATTCAAGAAAAAACCGGAATTAACTGATGTTAATTCGGAAACAGAACTGGAAGGATTACTCGAATTAGATTTAGATTTAACCAAAAATCCAGAACCAAGTGTTGTTCGTAGTCATGTCAAAGCAATTGATAAAAAAATCGCTGTTTTAAAAATACAACAAAATACAAATGCCGGAGAAGAATTATCTCAACGTAATTTAAAATACGAAATAATTGCCTACGAAAAACGTCGCCAAGATTTGGAAGATTACCTAAATTTTAGAATTCAAACTCCGAAATCAATAAAAAAAGAAGTAAAGCCTGTACTTGCTGATGACGAAGAAGAAGAACCAACTTTGGAAGATTTGGGCATTGCTAAAAAAAGCATTTTCCGACGACCACAAAAAATAACCCGTCCAAAAACAACTAAAGGGGAAATAGACACTGAAGAAGTTTCTGCTAATCCAACCATGGAAACAGAAAAAGTTAAAGTTGATACGGGTTATGAACGATTGGTTAAACACGAAGAAGCGGCTATAAATTTTGACCTTGAAGCAGTAAAACTTGAAGCTACATACGCGGCAAATAGACGTGCGGGTATCGAAGCTTTGATAAAAGCAAAAAATATTGATGGGTTGATTGAATCAGTGCAAAAAATGCAAATAATCTGGACAAATTTGGCTGAAGCACGCTCTAATTTTGCACACAGCCGGCAAGAAAGAGTTTTGTATAAAAAAGCTTTGCGTGGCGATGCTATTATTGTTGACCAACCATCCACACTTGATTTGATTATTCGCGACATTAACCGCGCCAAACAAGCGGTTGATAGTTTGCGAGCTGGATTAGAACCGGCCCAAGTTGAAGAAGAAGCTTTGGCAAAATCAGCTGAAGACGCTTGGTGGGATGAAAAAGTCGGAACGTTAGCCGGTGCACCGGAAATAATTCCAACCTTAGAAGAGAAAAAAGCTGAGGTGGTAAAACTAGAAGAAGAAAAAACTGAAGTTGTGCAAGCGGTAATTGAACCAGAAAAAATAGAAGAAGAAAAAGAAGAAGAATCTAAAGAAATATACGAGGCAATAATTCCAAAAGAACTTGAAAATCTTAACAAAACCGCTCTTAAAAAAATCGAGGAGCGCATGCGTGAATTGGATCGCTTGGCCGGTTCTCGTGAAATGCGTGAAAAACAAAACATCTCTCAACGCCAAATTGAAAACGAAATGCGACTTCTTATTGACCAACAAAAAGAACTTTTGCATCAAAATATACCGGATGAAATTGTAAAAGCGGAAATTGAATCTTTGGAAAAAGAAATACAAAATCTTCCAAAAGAATTAAAAAAATATCCGGAAACATTATCAGAAGAAACCGAAAGACTCAAAGAACAGCAAAAAGTTTTGGCTGATTATCTTGAACGTGGCTATGATCTTGAATTAGTAGAGATGGAAATTGAGGCTGAAGATATTCCTGAGGTAAAAAAAGAAACAACAAAAACTGAAGGTTTTGAAGTGATTGAGGTGGTAAATACTCCTGAAAAAGTTGAAGAAAAAGATCCATCACTACAAATCATTGAAAGATTTAGTAACGAAACATATAATACCTATAATCGTCGATCAGTGGAAATATCCAAACTCTTAGAATTTGACGACAATACAATAATAGAAAGCGGCACAACTAGAAAAGCTCTGGAAACAGAACTTGAGGCAAATAAAAAAATTAAAGCTGAATTGGAAAACGGTAAAATTCCAGCGGATTTGATCAAAGATAAAATAAAAGAATTAACTGAACAAATTGAATTCGTGCTCGACATAACCCTACCGGATGCACCATTAACTTCAAAAGAAGTTGAAAAAATGCACGCCACAAATAAAAAACAAGCGGAAAAATTACAAGCGGAGAAAAAAGTGTTTGTTGATTATTTAAAACGTGAAAAACCGCAAACAACAACTTCTGAAACTGTTCCGATTGTCGGCATTGAACAAGCTCCTTCTTATCAAGCCGACAAAGAAGAATTTATCAACCTAAAGTCAGAGCTTGCATTTTTAGAAATGGACAAATCTCCTTCTGTTGAAACAAATAAGAAAAAAGGAGAATTGGCCAAAAAAATCAGAAAAATTGATTTCTGGAAACGGTATCGCGATATTGCGGAACGAGAACGAACTTTGGTTACAGAAGCTATTGTGGATAAAGCAATGGAATTGAAAAAAGGTGGCAAAAAACCACCCGCACCGGAAACCGCGGCAAGCAGTGTCGTATAAACTAAAACTCCCAGCTTTAAACACTGGGAGTTTTTAGTTTAGAAAAAAGTACGCGAAAAATAAGAAGAAAAGAATTGTAAAAAATGCATTATAAAAAATTATTTTTTGTTTTAAAAATTACCGGTATCATACCCTATGCTATGATACCGCAAAGAATTATGTATTTTAATTACCTATTCCTTAATTTTAATTAAAAATCTACAACGCACTCTTTTCTCTTTTCTGTTATTTTATCACCCAGCCTCTTCCTCAATCTCCATCAACCGATTATATTTTGACACACGTTCAGAACGTGATAATGATCCGGTTTTTATAAAATCAGAATTTACCGCAACTGCTAAATCAGCAATGGTTGTATCCGTTGTTTCTCCGGAACGATGCGAAACAGAAACCTTGTAACCATTTTCTTGTGCTAAAAAAATTGCATCCATTGTTTCAGACAATGTTCCGATTTGATTGACCTTGATAAGTATTGCATTTGCACAACCAAGTTCAATCCCCTTTTGCAGCCGTTCTGTGTTTGTTACAAAAAAATCATCTCCAACCAAGGCAATCTTTTTTCCAAGCGTTTTTGTTAAATTCCGCCAACCTTCCCAGTCATCTTGACTTAAACCATCTTCAATCGAAACAATCGGATATTTCTTAACCCAAGATTCAAACATTTTTATCATTTGATCACCTGAAAGCTGTTTTTTATCAACCCTTAAAACATACTTTTTTGTTTTCTCATCATAAAATTCTGATGTAGCTGGATCAATTGCAATCGAGGCATCCTGCCCGGGCTTATAACCGGCACTCTTAATTGCTTTCATGATAAATTTCAAAGCTTCTTCGTTTGATTTTAAAGATGCCGCATAACCGCCTTCATCACCAACAAGAGTTGAATATCCGTTTTTTTTCAACTCATCATGAAGCGCGTGAAAAATTTCTGAACCGCAGCGAACACGTTCCTTAAATTTCAACTGTTTTGGCACAACCATAAATTCTTGCATATCCAAAGCCCAGCCGGCATGTGCTCCGCCATTCAAAATATTCATTGTTGGTATTGGCAAACGATAATTCTTGTGCTTAATTTTATAAACATCCCGCAAATAAGCATAAAGAGGAATATTCGCCACGCGTGCGCCGGCATGAGCTACGGCCAATGAAACCCCAAGAATCGCATTCGCACCCAAATTGCTTTTATTTTTTGTTCCATCCAAATCAATCATGATTTGATCAATTTCCCGTTGGTGCCGCACATCTTTACCAATCAAAGCCTTGGCAATTTTTCCATTCACATTTGCACAAGCCTTAAGCACACCTTTGCCACAATATCTTTTCTTATCACCATCACGCAATTCCAAAGCTTCGTGTATGCCGGTAGAAGCGCCTGACGGAACTGACGCTGAGCCGACCGTATCATCAGATAACAAAACCGAAACATCCACAGTCGGATTTCCGCGCGAATCTAAAATTTCATGCGCGTGAATTGCTTTTATTTTGTAAGACATAGTTTATGTAAAAGGATAAATATAAATTATAAATTCCAAATCACAAGTACCAAACTCCAAACAATTTCAAAACAACAAATCACAAATCCAAAACAAGATTGTCGTCCCGAACCGCTGTAATATAAAAAACGTAGCTCAAACCTTTAGGTTTGAGAACGTCTCAGGTCTAAAGACCTGAGCTACATTTGTTCTTATGTTCTTCTGTTTCTCAGTTTCTCTGTTACTCAGGGTGAAGGATCTCTGCGTCATGTTTGTTATTTTGGTCATTAGAAATTGTTATTTGTTTGGAATTTGGATATTGGAATTTGGGATTTAACAAATTCCAAATCACAAACACCAAGCACCAAACAATTACTAAATCACAAATCCAAAATTCAAAACGCGTTTGTTATTTTGGCCCGCCTGCCCTGCCTGCCGGCAGGCAGGCGACGGGCAGGTTATTTGGATTTAGAAAACCGCAGAGATCCCTCACCCTCGTGCAACAAAGCGCTACCACAGTTCGGGACGACTCCTGCGGAGTCGGTTTGGAATTTGTATATTGGAATTTGGAATTTTACCCTCTGATTTCCTTACTCTATTTCATAAGTCACGGCAACATCAACCGTAACATCAAGCGAACCTTTCTCAACACTCGGTGCGTAACCACCACCACCCATCTCACCATAAGCCGACACCGCATATTTAGAAATTGCGCTGCCATTCAAAGATTCACTAAACGAAACAACTTTTACAATCTTCACACCCAATGCTTCCGCAATCCGCGCCGCTTTGTCTTTTGCATCTTCTAAAGCCTTAACCCGCGCCTCATCTTTTAGATTTTCAACATTGTCAATTTCAAAAGATAATCCTGATACTTGATTCAATTGATGTCGTCCAGCTAAATCCAAAACATTGCTCACTTGATCAAGATTTCTAATCTTTACACGAATTTCTTGTGAAACACGATAAGCATAAGTTTCTGACTTATAAGTTACATTATTATATTTTTCCAACGGCCAAATATTATAATTACTGGTTTGTATATCTTCGCTCAAAATATTCATACCGCGCAAATCTTGCAAAAATGCATTTACGGTTTCCGTATTTTGCTTCTGTGCCGCAGATACGGTTTCCTTGTCAGCTTGAAAACCTAAATTCACAACTGCAATATCCGGAATACCCGAAGTCTCACCAGTGCCGGAAATCATAATATTGTGTCTTTCTGCCGGTGCCTTACCAACATCAAGCGCACGCGATAAATTAAGCTGAACCAAAACACCGATTAACACTGTCAAATAAACCATAAAAATTGCAACAATAACTGTAAACAATTTATTACCTTTCCAAGACGGCCAAAAACCATGGCCGGCTGCTTTTGGTTGACCATGACCCTGGTCAGTGGGTTTATACGATGGGATTTGTGGATCCATAATTTTGTCATGAAATCACTAGAACACCAGAACACTAAAACACTGAAACACTTGTGTTTTAGTACCAATGTATTTTATGTTTTCATGTTTTAATATTTTAATTTTTTTAACACCGGAAGATCACTGCCTGCCAAAAACTTAAGCATCGCTCCGCCGCCAGTGGAAATCCAGATTTTTTTTGAGTCTAAAAATTCCTCGACGCAAGAAACCGTATCCCCTCCGCCAATAAAAACAAACGCGCCTTTTTTTGATTGAGAATTAATTGCCCGCGCCACCACCTGAGTACCAAGCACAAATTTTTTATCCTCGCAAACGCCCAGCGGACCATTCCAAATAATTGTTTTAGCTTTATTTATGTACGAAGCATAAAACTTAGAAGTAACCGGTCCGATATCCATTATACTCTCCCCATCATAACACAAAACACCTTTTTCTTCTTCAACCAAAACCGCCTTTTTTTTACCATGAGATAAAACAATCACATCAACCGGTTTAATAATTTTTTTATTTTTAACTATTTCTTTATCCGTTCCTAAACCATCACGATCCATCAAAGAATCGCCCGCTCCATAACCCAAAGCATCAAAAATTGTATTAGCAATTCCTCCACCAACTAAAATTTGATCAGCTGTTTTTAAAAAGGCTTTTAAAACCGGAAGTTTTGTTTTTAATTTCGCACCGCCTAAAATAACCACTAATGGTTTTTTTGGTTTGGAAATTAATTTTAAAAGATGATCAACTTCTTCTTGAAATCTTAAACCAGCATAACTCGGTAAATATTCCATTACACCGCTAGTTGAGGCATGTTCGCGATGAGAAACACCAAAAGCATCATTCACATAAACATCTGCCAAAGAAGCCAATTCTTTTGAAAACTGTTTTGTGTTTTTTTCTTCTTCCGGATTAAAACGGATATTTTCCAACAACAAAACTTCCCCATCTTTCATTAAAGAAATTTTTTGCTGAACATTTTTACCAACCACTTCCGCTGACCAACTAATCTTAATGCCAATCATTTTTTCTAAAACAGAAACAAGAGGTTTGGCTGAAAGATCTTTATTGATTTTACCATCCGGCCGACCCAAGTGCGCACACAAAATTATCCTTGCGCCTTTTTCTCGCAAATAATTAATAGTCGGCAAAGCCGCCCGCACTCGAGACAATCCCCTTTTATCAACTTTTCCTTTTTTCATCGGCACATCAAAATCAACCCGCACCAAAATACGCTTTCCACAAATATTTTTTAATTGTTTTATTGATCGTAGTTTCATTTTTTTAAAAGTTAAAATCAATCATCATTATTTCCGGCGGTACAAAAAGCCGAGCACGCGGACCAATCGATCCGACTCCTGATGTTATAAGCAGAGGTATCCCATTCCAATCAAACATTCCTCTGTCAAATTTTCTTCCCAATTCAGTCGGTATAACACTAATTGAACCGATCAAAGGCAAACGGATCTGTCCGCCATGAGTATGCGCCGACAAAATCGCGTCAAATTTATAATCGCGCAAAGCATAAACAATATCCGGATTATGCGCCAACAAAACCCGCGGAATATCAGCCGGAACATCTTTTAATGCTTTTTCAAAATCAACATTGCCAAACCAAACATCGTCAACTCCAACAATTACCAACTGCTCATCTCCCTTTTTTAAAACTGCAGATTCATTTATCAGCATCTTAATTCCCAAACCTTGCAAATATTCATCAACCTCAGAAATTTTACCAACAAAATCATGATTTCCATGAATTGCATAAACTCCGAGCGTTGCTGATAATTTAGACAAAGGCACGAGTTGGGAAATTTTTAAATTTCCAGCTGAAACAAAATCGCCGGCAAGCAACACTGCATCTGGATTTTCTTTATTGGTTTGATCAACAATTTTATTTACAAATTTTTCCGACAAATAAGGACCCGCATGAAGATCAGAAATTAAAGCTATTTTAATTGATTGTGTGCCTTTGCTAACTGAAATTGTTTCATAATTTACAACTAATAATCGCGGTTCGATAAAACTTCCATACAAAACCACAAACCATGCCAACAACACCACAACCAAAACAATACCAACCCATACCCGCCTCTTACTTTTCTGAAACTGAAAAAACAAAGCCACAGCAAGCAGGGCGTCTATGCTCAAAAATAAAGCTATTAAGATGTCGAAGAAGATAGACATAGTCCAAAAATACGAAATTCGAATATCGAAATCCGAAACAAATTCAAATGTTCAAAATACAAATGTTCAAACTAGGAAAATTATTTTAATTGTAGCTCAGGTCTTTAGACCTGAGAATGTCCTCAAACCTGAAGGTTTGAGCTACGCTATAAAATTTATTTTGAATTTTGGTCATTTAGATTTTGATTTTGTTTCGAATTTCGGATTTTGTGCTTCGAATTTTACTTTAATCCTTCACAAACCGCAATTGCCATTTCAATCAAACGATTTGAATAACCCCATTCATTATCATACCAAGCCAAAACTTTAAGCAAATCGCCGTCAATCACTTTGGTAAATTCCAAATCAACAATAGCTGAATATGGATTACCAACAAAATCAGATGAAACAAGCGGTTTGTCGCTCACGGCTAAAACACCTTTATATTTTGGATCCTTAACCGCTGCTCGAAAAACTTTATTCACTTCATCCACAGTTGTTTTCTTCTTAAGCAAAAATGTAAAATCAGAAAGTGAAACATCAAGTGTTGGCACGCGAATTGCCAAACCATCAAATTTATTTTTCAAACTTGGCAAAACTTCAGTTGTGGCAACCGCCGCACCAGTGGAAGTCGGAACCATGTTCACTAATGCTGAACGAGCACGGCGCATATCCGGATGCAGTGCTGGCGGCGGACCGTCCACAATATTCTGTTCCGCGGTTACAGAATGAATTGTAGTCAGAGCCGCTTTTTTAATTCCAAAAACAGATTCAATTACCGCTGTAACCGGACCAACACAGTTGGTTGTACACGAAGCATTGTTGATAACTTCGTGTGTTCCTACTTTTTTATCAACATTTACCCCGCACAAATAAGTTGGCACTCCGCCTTTGGCTGGCGCCGAAATAACCACTCTTTTTGCACCGGCTGGTCGTATATGCAAAAGCGCACTCTCGGCTTTTGTAAAACGCCCGGTGCACTCAAGTACCACATCAATTCCCAAATCTTTCCATGGTAAATTGGCTGGATCCTTTTCTGAAGTAACTAAAATTTTATGACCATCAACATAAAGACTATTTTTATCACTCTTTATATTTTGCTCAAATTCGCAAAAAACAGAATCATACTTTAAAAGATGAGCTAAAATTTCCGGAGTGGCCAAATCATTTACTGCCACAAACTCGACTTTTTTCATCATTTCTGGCCGACCCCAAGCTGCTCGCAAAGTATTACGACCAATACGACCAAAACCATTTATTGCCACACGGATTTTTTTAGATTGAGAAACTTTCTTTGCTTTAGACATAATTCAAAAAAATAAGAAATAATTAAAAAACAAGATATTTTGCAGTTATTTTCTCCCTCCCCACTCCCTACTCCCTACTCCCTACTCACTTGATCTCCATTGTACCAATTTTAGACAGAATTGACAAAATTTCAATAATGTGATATAATTCCGTAAACTGTCCTTTAAAAGACTGTTGACAACAAAAATCACACAAGGAGAAAAAATGGAAGACAAGCCAACCTGGCCTGAGCTCATTGCAGAAGGACATACCGTATTTGCTGTTTACTGCCACAACGAGAGGCATATTCCTTCAGCACAGAGACACGTCGACAACCATAAAAAATATGGTATGAAGGTTGACATTGTCCCCTTGGCACCACCCGGTACAAACGGGGAAAGAGATTCCAAAGGTCGAGTCATTATTAATTTCCGTCCGGATCCAAAAGTTAGTGTGCATGCTGTTGGCGAGTACGCCTAACCAAAAAGGAGACGAAAAATGATAAAGGAGGACAAAATGACAGGGCGATATTAGAGCTCTGTGCCTCTATTTGGGACTGAGGTACAGGCTCGGAAAGGAGCTCTGTCAAATGTCCCAGCAACAAGATCAGATGGTTTTTGGAAGCAAGAACGAGGAGGTTAAAAACCGAGGAAAACGCCGCCGGCAAACGGCTAAAAAATGGAAGCAACGCATGAGGGAGGAATTCGAACGGCAATGCCGCTCAAGCTGGGGTGCTAGCGACCGCGAAGAAAGCCGCGAGCCCAACCCCAAGCTCAAGGACACGCCGACCCACTCTTACTGCGACTGCTACTACTACAACTGCACGGTGCCGGTTTCCTACCGCCGCCGAACGCAGGAGGACGAGCACCGGCGAGACGGACGCGGAAACACGGGCAAAAAAACCTACCCGCGCAACGTGCGCCACTACTCGGTGCACGTTGGATGCAGCCGATGCGGACACACTGTTCGCTGGTACACGCCTGAGGAAGCTTTGGAAGCCCTGAAAATCGACTTCATTGCCCTTATCAGGTTCCGCACCTGCGAACACTGCAAAGCCAAAGTTGCCAAGCAGATGATGGCGGCATAACTTTCGTTTTTGTTTCATTCAAGACCCCGAGTACGTCGGGGTCTTTTTTATTAAAATAGGGAGTAGGGAGTGGGAAGTAGGGAGTAGATTAAAGGTTAAAGATTAAAGATATAAGAGTAAGGACTTAGGACTGAGGACTGAGGAATTAGGAATTAGCTTGTAGAAAAAAAGAGATAAGTAGGGCGGGGTCTTGCTTGCCCCGTAGATCCCACGCAGGGATTGTACGGGGTACCCCACCACGAGAGTAGGTAGTAGTTAGTAGGTAGTGGGTAGTATTAGAAATTCCAAATCACAAACACCAAATACCAAACAATTTCAAAATCACAAATTCTAAATTACAAACAAATTCGAATATCGAAAACGCCGGCTGGTAGTCGAAACAAATTCTAAATTCTATCTATTTTTTATTCTCATGTTCTTAAGAACATGAGAATAAGGTTTTGGCCTGCCTGTTGCCTGCCTGCCGGCAGGCGACAGGCAGGCAAGCTCAGACACTATTTGAGAGTTTTGCAACGCCCTCTTTCTCTCTCTTGACAAACCCCGCGTCTTATGATATATTATTATATCGAAAGAGTCTGAAAAAGCCACGTAAAGGACGTGGGAGACACGAAGTCTCCTTTACGTCCCACATAGCAAGACAAATTATAAACATAGCCACGTAAAAACCCTCGCGGGTTCACGCAAAGTAAGCCACGTAAAGCCACTTCGTGTGGCCACGTGGCAAGGAGGAAAAAATGAGAGTAATTAGCATGTTCTTTTTCGTGCTTAGCGCTTGTGCAACCATGTCAAACGAAAATCAGGATATTGATCCGCTCAAATGCAATCCATGGATGACAAAAAATGGACCTTTTGTTCCAGAAAAAATTTATGTTTTTCAATGTAGTAAACCCAACGGAGTTGTCTGTGTTAAAGTCAATGAACTCCGATTCAAAACATGGGAAGACGGTTTGTATCTTGCAATTCCCGGCGAATGGGATGGTGGTCATGTAAACTCTGGAACCGATGTTACGGCTACCAGATATGGTGGCGCGCATGGTGCGCAGCTTATTTATTCTGGTGATCCGGAAACCAAAACCAGCGAAGAAAAACCAATCACCTCATTCGTCCTTTCAAAGCTTTTTGGAAGCTCAACTACTCCTGGCAAATATCAGGCCAGAATCAGGGTTTGGAAAATCGAACCTAAATTTTCCACAGGCAGATCACCGTTTAAAAAATACGGCTGTGTAACCATGGAAGCAATTCTTGAAACCAGTTCTCAAGACAGTGCACCCTTACCATAACTTGGTTGCAAACAATGAACCACCCCCGGCTTAACGCCGGGGTTTTAATTTGCAGGCTCGATACCAGACAAACAACCATGATTAGACAGAGTTTTTACTTGATAATGAAAAATTACGAGTAGGGCGGCCACTTGTGGGCCGCCTCATTGGCGGGGTGCAAGACCCCGCCCTACGTATTATTTCAAAATTAAATAATTAAAAATTTATTCGAAATTTAAAATTAGAAATTCAAAATTTTATCTAGCTACGCTTATAAACCCAGTTAGAAGCTTAAGCTTCTAACTGGGTAAACACACTCAATAGCTCGCGCTCTTGGTTTATCTAATATAACCAAAAACAGACCCCCTCTCGGGTCTGTTTTTAAATTTATATGACATACTACGAGGCTTAGCCTCGTAAGGCTATACGAGGCTGAGCCTCGTATTTAACAAGCGTAGTTCTGCGTATAGTTCTGCGTATTTCCGCGCAATACAGTATCACTATTCAAACGACAATCTCACAAACTTCTTAATCTGAATATTCTCACCAATCTTAGCAATAGTATTTTTTACATAATCTTCGATTGTAATATCTTCGTCTTTGATAAACGCCTGTTTAGTCAAACATACCTCAGAATAATATTTGCCAAGTTTGCCTTCCACAATTTTATTTATCATTTCTTGCGGTTTACCCGATCCGGCAAATTCTTCAGATGCAAATTCTTTTTCTTTTGCCAAAACCTCGGCTGGAACATCTTCCGGATTTACATAAAGCGGATTAGTAGCCACAATCTGCATCGCAATATTATGAACAAAATCTTTAAATTGTTCGTTAATAGCCACGAAGTCAGTTTCACATAAAACTTGCACTATCGCACCAACTTTTCCATTGGTATGAACATAAGCATGTATCAAACCTTCACCGGTTGTACGACTTGATTTTTTAGCTGCTTTGAGCGCACCATTTTTACGTAAAACTTCCATTGCTTTCTCCATGTCTCCGTTAGCTTCTTCCAAAGCTTTTTTAGCATCCATCATGGCCGCGCCGGTTTGTTGGCGTAATTCCATGACTATTTTTGCGTCGATTGGCATAATATGATAATCAGTAAATTTTAAATTTTGAATTATAAATTTTAAATGATGGAAGTTCTCCTTCAAAACATACAATATTCTCAGGAGAACATCTTTTTTTAAAATTCAGTCATTTGAAATTGAATTGAAATTTTAAATTTAAAATTCCTTTAAGCTTTTTTCTCTTCCATCTTCTTAACAACCTTTTCTGCTGCGGCTTTTTGGTTTTTTGCTCGAATCCCTCGTCCTTCTTTAACCGCTTCGGCAATACTGCGAGTAAACAATTCAATTGATTTAACCGCATCATCATTTCCCGGAATACATCTATCAACTAAATCCGGATTGATATTAGTATCGCAAATCGCAATAATCTTTGCACCGGTTTGTTTAGCTTCGCGCACCGCAGTTTTTTCTTTTTGAATATCAACTATAAATAATGCATCTGGCCGCTTCTCAAGAGAAACAACTCCATCATACATTTCACCAAGATTTTCAATCTCTCTTGAAAATTCAAGTTGTTCTTTTTTAGTATATTTTTCAAGCCCACCGGTTGCCTGCTTTTTCTTAAGATCAAGATAATGTTTTACACGACTGCGAATTTGACTGAAGTTGGTAAGAGTTCCGCCTAACCAGCGCTTAATCACATAGGGTGATTCAGCCTCGGTGGCGTATTTTTTAATAATCTCAGTTGCCTGATTTTTTGTCCCCACAAATACAATAACCCCGCCGTTAGCAACGAGGTCTCGAACAAATTCGCACGCCTCCTTTAATTTTTCCGCTGTTTGCTCGAGATTAAGGATATGTACCCCATTACGTGCACCAAAAATGTATTGTTCCATTTTCGGATTTCGCTTTGAGACACGGTGTCCAAAATGAGCTCCAGCCTTTAACATTTCCAAAAGTGATGGATATTCCATAGACTTTGCCTCCCCGTCCGACCTTCAAGGATCGCAAGATGCCTTGAAAGAGCCTAAAAATAGACGGGTGTATGATAAATAATTATGCGCGAAGTATAGCATGGGTTGGTTTTTTGTGTCAAGTTAGTTTAAAAGATAGGGAAACAAGTAAAGATGTAGCTCAAACCTTCAGGTTTGAGGATGTCTCAGACCTAAAGGTCTGAGCTACAATTAAAATTAAAAAGATAAAAATGTTTATTCTTATTCTTTTCTGTTTTCTCTTTTATAATCCAAACAAAAACCAGACCTATGGGGGGGTCTGGCTTTTGTTATCGCCATAAATATACAAGCTATATTTACAGTTCTCCTCCTAACTCTCTCTTTATTAAACTAAGTCCTCAGTCCTAAGTCCTAAGTCCTCAGTCCTCATTCCTCATTCCTAACAAAGAAAGAGTTAGGGGCGACGAGTATACGAAAGCCCGTCGCCACCAAGTGCAAGTGAAAGAACTTTTTTTGCGAGGACACAGTCCTCTTTTAAACCACTTTTCAGGCTTATTCAATTGCCTGGGTGGTGAGGGTCGGTCGCCGAATACGCTTTTGTTTCAGTCAAAAGACATATTTGGTGACAGACCCTGATTCTCACTACACTCCTCCTTGCTAAGTTTCCCTAACAAAGAAGAGATAGTGGCGGTCCCGGGAGTTCCCAGGACCGCCGTGATGCAAGTGTTACAGACGTTGGCTAGACGTCCGTGGTCAGAGCATCACCTCTGACCATTACTGCCCGTTGGGGCCGGGCGCGACCGGAACCTTCGAGAGCAAGCTCCCGAACTGGTCACCGAGCTTGGCCGAACCGTTGCCCGCGGAGGTGTGCTCCGCCCAGCTACGATCGTCCTGCTCGTTGCCGCGGTTCTTGCGGCCCTTGCCGCGCCGCGACCCCTCGAGCTCCATCTCCTGACGGAACTCGACCCCGTCCTCGTCGGAACGCTGCCCGTTGCGGCGCCCCGGCTTCCCCTCGCCGTCCCCCCGGCGCTCCTTGCGCTCGGCGTGGCGCTCGCGGGCGCGCGTCTTGTCCGCGTCCGCCGCGATGGCGATCGGATCGGCCTGAGGCGCCGGATCCGAAACCACGGCCTGGGTGGCCTGCGGCGCAGCCTTGGTCTCGCGACCCTGGCCACCACCGCCACCACCACCGTTGCCCCGGTTGCCGCCACCCGCCTTGCGCGCCTCGAAGCGCGCCTGGCGGTCCGCCTTCCGCACCCCCTCCTCACCCTTCTGGGTGAGCTCGAGAGCACGGAGCTCGGCCTCGCGGAAGAGCTTGTCCTCGAGCTCCTCCGTCAGCTCCTCGTCGTCCCGCGGCTGGTAGAGCCAGCCGTTGAACAGAAGGTCCCGAGCGCCGGCCTTGATGATGGCCGAGAGCTCGAAAGCCGAGAGAGCGATCACCCGCCACCCGTCCGGGTACTTCACGACCCCGAACGCGCCGAAGCGGGACTTGGGCGACATCGGGACGCACTTCCCGAAGTACGCCCCCGGGCGCTTGGACGACGCGAGAGGCAGCATCACCTCGTCGCTCATCCGCACCTTCACCATCTCCTCCCCACCTCTCATGAAGCGCTCCTCCGTGCGCAGAGCACGGAAGTACTCCACGAGAGCCGCGAACGCCGCGTCCCTCTCCGCCCGCGGGTCGACCTTGGGCGCCGACACCTCGGCGAGCCGCGCCTCGGCCTCGGCCTTGCCCTTGCACACCACCGTGTGCGAGAGCAGTCGCCGGGCATCACCGCACCGCGGGTGCTTCTCGTCGTTGGCCACGTTCTTCCGGATTTCGTACCGGAAGTGACCCACCGCCTGCCCACACTTGGGGCACAGCGG
>Ga0209211_10006548_pt1 | contig 16779 bp, 13 predicted proteins | sample RifGroA2_FD_183992 | JGI IMG/M metagenome (GOLD analysis project Ga0209211, IMG submission 183992) | Groundwater microbial communities from Rifle, Colorado, USA - Groundwater A2 (SPAdes) (version 2) | ecosystem: Environmental > Aquatic > Deep subsurface > Groundwater | place: Rifle, Colorado... | reverse complement strand
TGGAACTGCTTTGTGGCTCATTGTCCGGATCACCGAAAAAGAAACGGAAGCGCGGGTCTTCCATGAAGGGATGGATCGGGGTCTTGATGACGGTGCTGGTGAAAATATTGACCACGGCAGGCATGGCCTTTTTTGCGGCAGCGCTTAAGCCGGCCGCCGGAATTTGACTGCCCACTTCCGGTAGTACGCTTTCACGCAGGGTCACTACTCCACTACGCGTCGCATTCGGCAACAGTTCCGGCCTGAGCGTCTGCACGATGAACAGCAACGCCAGCACGACGGTGACCGCCTGGGCAAACAATAGCCAGTATTTACGCATGGTATGATTGATTCGCCTGTTTCATGTCCTGTTTCATACCTGGGGAAAACTCATGCTGCTCAATGAATTGCGCGATTATAACGCAAGCCTGCTGCAAACCAGCCTGTTCAAGGATTACTGCCCGAACGGCCTGCAGGTGGAAGGGCGCGCGGAAGTGCGACGCATCGCCACTGGCGTAACGGCATCGCAGTTCGTGCTGGATGCGGCGATTGCATGGGGTGCGGATGCGATCCTGGTACACCACGGCTATTTCTGGCGCAGCGATGATGCCACGATAACCGGTATCAAAAAGCGGCGCATCGCCGAATTGCTGCGTAACGACGTCAGCCTGCTGGCCTATCACCTGCCGCTCGATGCGCATTCCGAACTGGGCAACAATGCGCAACTTGGCAAGCTGCTGGGATTGGACATGCAAGGAAGATTCGGCGAGCAGGACATCGCATGCATCGGCGCATTGGCGTATCCGCAAACACTCGCACAATTTTCTGCGCAGGTGGAGCGCAGCCTGCAACGCATTCCGCAGGTTATCGGGGATAGCGCCAGGCACATAAAAAAAGTGGCGTGGTGCAGCGGCGGCGCGCAGGGCTATTTTGAAGCTGCCATCGCGCAAGGCGCGGACGCCTACCTCACCGGGGAGATTTCAGAACAGAGTTTTCATCTCGCGCAGGAAAGCGGCATCGCCTTTATCGCCGCCGGACACCACGCCACCGAACGGCATGGCATACGCGCGCTGGGCGAGCACCTATCGGCGCGCTTCGACCTGGAACACTATTTTTTCGATCAGGACAATCCGGTTTAACAACGCGCGCAGCCCATTGGTTATTGCGCCCTACACGAGCCACATGCTGGCTCAATCCAGACCTCAGTTCCAAGATATTATCCGTAAATAATATTAACCTTCAACGGCACCTTGCGGAACGCGATGATGGCAGCGGCCAAATGGTTCATCGCAGTGTTTAGAAAGACATTTCAGGCAGCCGGAATGATATACCACCTGCCCCTCGACCAAGGTGTAACGCACTCTGCCCTGCACTTCGAGGCCGTTGAACGGCGTATTCTTGCCCTGGCTTTTCAACGCGCCTGGTTCAATTTTCCAGTACGTTTCCGGATCGAACACGCACACGTCGGCAGCCGCGCCGACGCTCAGGTGTCCTGCATCCAGGCCAAGTATCTGCGCAGGTTGCAGCGTGACTTTGGCAAGCGCACCGACCAGCGGGATATTCTCTTCGCGCGCCCACTTCAATATCAGCGGCAGCAGCAATTCCAGGCCGGTCGCGCCCGCTTCCGCTTCGGCGAACGGCAACTGTTTGGCATCCTCATCCATTGGCGCGTGGTTGGAACAGATCGCGTTTATCGTGCCGTCCAGCAATCCGGCGCGCAATCCGGCACGGTCGCGCAGGCTGCGTAGCGGCGGCATCAGGTGGCAGTTTGGATCGAAGAAACCGATGTCCATTTCCGACAGGTGCACATGGTTCATCGAAACATCGCATGTCACCCCCAGCCCCTGCTGCTTCGCCGCGCGAATCATGTCCACGCCTGCCGCGCTGGAAAGGCGGCAGACATGCAGCTTCGCGCCGGTCTCTTGCGCCAGCGCCAGCATGGTCGACAGCGCGATGGTCTCGGCGCATACCGGGATGGCGGGCAGGCCGCAGCGCGTCGCCACCTCGCCATCATGCGCCACGCCGTCCTTGGCAAGGAAGCTGTCCTGCGGGCGCAGCCACACGCTGAAACCGAAGGTGGCGGCATATTGCATCGCGCGCAGCAATACGCGTGTATCAGTCAGCGGCGCATCGGCCTGGCTGAACGCCACACATCCGGCATCTGCCAGTTCAGCCATCTCGGTCAGCTCCTGCCCTTTCAGCGCGGTGGTCAGCGCGCCGACCGGATAGACATGCGCCTGATTCAGATTCCTGGCGCGGTGTTTGAGCATTTCCACCAGACCGGGTTCATCCAAGGGCGGGTCGGTGTCCGGCGGGCACGCGAGACTGGTGACACCGCCCGCCATCGCTGCATCTATCTCTGATTCCAGTGTGGCCTTGTATTCATAGCCCGGCTCACGCAGCCGCGCAGCGAGATCGACCAAGCCCGGCGCAACAATCAATCCGCCCGCATCAATTACCTTGTCCGCGACAAATCCTGACGGGGCGCTGCCGACCGCAACAATTTTGCCCGCTGCGATAAACAGGTCCTGTTGTGCGTCGATCTTGTTTTTCGGATCGATCAGACGACCGTTCTTGATATGGATATTCATTTGTTCCCCGCCAACATGCTCATCACCGCCATCCGCACGGCGATGCCAAAGGTCACTTGCGACATGATTACCGAGCGCGGCCCGTCGGCGACGCAGGAATCGATTTCGATGCCGCGGTTCATCGGCCCGGGATGCATCACGATCGCATCCGGTTTGGCGCGCGCCAGCTTCTCTTCGGTGAGGCCGTAGTTTTTGAAGTATTCCTGCGCGGAAGGCAGCGCCGCGCCCTGCATGCGCTCGTTCTGCAGGCGCAGCATCAGCACCACGTCCACGTCGTGCAGGCCTTGTGTCATGTCGTGATAGACCTGTACGCCGAGATTTTCCACCATCGCCGGCAACAGCGTCTTGGGGGCGATGACGCGCACTTCCGGCACGCCGAGCGTGGTCAGCGCGTGGATCTGCGAACGCGCCACGCGCGAATGCAGCATGTCGCCGACAATGGCGACGCGCAGGTTGTGGAATTCCTTCTTGTAGTGGCGGATAGTGAACATGTCCAGCAACGCTTGCGTGGGATGCGCATGGCGTCCGTCGCCGGCGTTGATGACATGCACATCGGGCGCGACATGCCGGGCGATAAAATGCGCCGCACCGCTCTGTGCGTGGCGCACCACGAACATGTCGGCGTGCATCGCGCACAGATTGCCCACGGTATCCAGCAGGGTCTCGCCCTTGCTGGTGCTTGATGAGCCAATGTTGAGATTGACCACGTCGGCGGACAGACGCTTGGCGGCGATCTCGAAGGTGGTGCGGGTGCGGGTGCTGTTTTCAAAGAATACGTTGAATACCGACTTGCCTTGCAGCAGCGGCACTTTTTTGATCTCGTGCCCGTCGGCGGCATCGAGGAAAGTCGCGGCGCAATCGAGAATGTCGCGCATGATTTTCACCGGCAAGCCCTCGGTGGTCAGCAAGTGCTGGAGTTCGCCGTTTTTGTTGAGTTGCGGATTTTTCATACAATCAGCCCCGCTGCGGGTTCATCAAAATAAGCCTGTAATATCTGTTGCGCGGCATATTGGTCGATCAGCGCCTTTTGCTTCCTGCCGTGGATGCCATGTTCGCTCAACTGCGCGCTTGCGGCGAGCGAAGTATAGCGCTCATCGACCATTATCACCGGCAAATTAAACCGCCCCTTGAGGCGGTTAGCGAAGCGGCGGCACAACGCAGTCAGCTCATGCGGCGTGCCGTCGTCGTTGCTGGGCAGCCCCACCACCAGCGCGCATGGCTGCCACTCGTCGAGCAATCCTTGAACTTTAGCAAAGCGCGCAGCGGTTTTTTCGTCATCGATGGTAGTCAACGGATTGGCGCGACGCAACAGGGTGTTGCCGACCGCGACGCCAATACGTTTGGTGCCAAAATCAAATGCGAGCAATGTACCTTCCAGAGGACAGAGGACAGACGCTGCGCTGACAGAAGACAGAGTGTTGTCGCTGCGCGGCTTTTTCTGTCCTCTGCCCTCTGTCCTCTGTCCTCTGGTGTCAGGCATGCCCGGCATTTTCAACCAGCGAAGCGTAGTTCACGCCGAGTAACGCCATCGCCGCCGGCAGGCGTTCTTCCGGCGGCAGATCAAACAGGATATGTTCGGAGGCCGGCACGGTCAGCCAGGCGTTCTCGCCCATCTCATGCTCCAGTTGCCCCTGATCCCAGCCCGCGTAGCCCAGCGTGACAATCAGGTTGCGCGGCCCATGGCCTGCGCCGACCGCTTCAAGAATATCCTTGGAGGTGGTCAGCGACAGCTTATCGTTGATGCGCAGCGTGGATTGCCAATTCCCCGGCGTATCGTGCAACACGAAACCACGTTCGGTTTGCACCGGCCCGCCGAAATGCACCGGCATCTTCTCCAGTTTATTCTGATGCAACGGGATGTTGATCTGGTCAAACATCTCGCCCAACGTCAAGCTGAGCGGGCGGTTCACCACGATGCCCAGCGCGCCATTCTCGTTGTGTTCGCATATGTAAGTCAGCGTACCGACAAAATAGCCCTCCTGCAAGGCAGGCATGGCAATCAGGAAATGATGGGTAAGGTTGAAATCAGACATGGCGGCATTGTAACTTTATTCAGATTCCATTTCATTGGTTCATAATGGATGCAGCCGCAGGGTTCCGGTAAGCCAGCACCGGTTCACTGCTCGCTCTTTTGCAATGAGCCATCCGGCAATACCCTGTATTTTTCGCTGCCGGCCTTGCTGCCCCTGATGTATTGGTTGACCATGATGCCCTTGCTGTCCCGGTCGAGTACGATTTCATAGTACTGATAATTCTTGAAAACTTCCTCGATATTCAAAGGCTGCCCCGGTTGCCAAGGCCGCTGCCCGGCGTCAAAACTATCAAAGTAATGCGGCATCCCCGGCGTGAGCTTGTCGGCAAGTGAAGCGCCACCGGCTGACGGCATCAGGGTGAGCAGGCAGAATGCCGCGACAACACGAGCCGTGTTCAGCACGCTCGAACCGGACGGTGCGATGGGGGTCTGGGTAACCATATTGCCCTGCAAATGAACATCACAGGCGCATTCTAGCGGAAAATGCACAAAGCCCGTTTTTTGAAAACAGTGTTGGGCTTTTTAATATCAGGAAATCTGGTATCGTTACCCCCATGCGAATGGCACATGGAAAAAGTGCCGTAAAAATATAACAGGAGCAATCTGGAATCATGCCAGCGTACCCCACAGAAATAAAACTGCATCAACAATCCCGCCTGCTTGAAATTGCGTTTGACGATGGTGCTTGTTATCAGCTGCCCTATGAATTTTTGCGGGTACATTCGCCATCGGCCGAAGTCGTTGGGCACGGGCGTGGACAGGAAGTGCTACAGGTGGGCAAGAAAAATGTGGGGGTAAGCGAAGTATCCCCGATCGGCAGTTATGCCGTGAAAATAAAATTCGATGACGGTCACGACTCCGGGCTTTACACTTGGGAATATCTCCATAAGTTGGGCTCGCATCAGGCTGAATTGTGGCAGGCCTATCTGGGGCGGCTGACTGCCGCCGGGGGAAGCCGGGAATAGTTTGCCGGGTAAGAAATACCGGAGCAATCAAGTCAACCGGGTTAGAATTCAGCCTTCAGCCTTTATCTGATTCAGGAGCAAATAATGAGTTTTAGTGAAACCGATGTGCAGGGCGCATTGAAAAATCTGATCGACCCTAATACCAGGAAAGATTTTGTCAGCGGCAAATCCGTGAAGAATATCAAGATCGACGGCAACGATGTGTCGCTGGACATCATGCTCGGCTATTCGGCGCAAAGCGTGTGGGGCGTGATTCGCACAATGATCGAATCACATCTCAAATCCGCCCTGCCGGACATTGGCAACATCAGCGTCAATGTGAGCAGCAAAGTGGTGCCGCATGCTGTGCAGCGCGGCGCGAAGCTGGTGGATGGCGTGAAAAACATTATTGCAGTAGCGAGCGGCAAGGGCGGGGTGGGCAAATCAACCACAGCGGTGAATATCGCGCTGGCGCTGGTTGCCGAGGGCGCACGCGTCGGCGTGCTGGATGCCGATATTTATGGCCCTTCGCAGCCGACCATGCTGGGCATTGCCGGGCAACCCGAAACGACCGATGACAATTTCATGATACCGATGAAGAACCATGGCCTGCAGGCGATGTCCATCGGTTTTCTTATCGATAGCAATGACACGCCGATGATCTGGCGCGGCCCGATGGTTATTCAGGCGCTGGATCAATTGCTGCGCCAGACACGTTGGGATAATTTGGACTATCTCGTGGTGGATCTGCCGCCCGGCACCGGCGATATTCAGCTCTCGCTGGCGCAGCATGTGCCGGTTACCGGTGCCGTGATTGTGACCACCCCGCAGGATGTCGCGCTGATGGATGCGCGCAAGGGACTCAAGATGTTCGAGAAGGTCGGCGTCAAAATTATCGGCATTGTGGAAAACATGAGCACACATATCTGCTCCAAATGCGGACATGAGGAACATATATTCGGCGCGGGCGGCGGCGAAAAAATGTGCGCTGAATACAATGCGGAGTTCCTCGGCAGCCTGCCGCTGGATATCCGCATTCGCGAGCAGGCCGATTCCGGTCAGCCGACGGTAGTGGCCGATCCAGACGGCAGCATTGCCAGAGAATACAAGCAGATCGCGCGTCGCATTGCGGTCAGGATTGCCGAGATGGCGCAGGATCACAGCGCGGTATTTCCCAAGATTGTGGTACAGAATACCTGAAGCCTGCCAATGGTCCCCGCATGACGATATGACGCTGGACAATAAAAAATATTCCCTGGCATCGCTGGAGATCATGGGGTCAGGCATTGCGACCTCGGATCGCATCGCGGCCATGCTCGAAAACGCCCAGATGCTCAGAGATTTCGAATGGGTACAGATCAAGGCGTTGTCTGCTTATATCCAGCTTTACCGCGCGGCGCCGGGCGCTGTCCTGTTCCGCGAAGGCGAGCGGGGCGATTTCATGTGCATCGTGCTGGAGGGCAAGCTGGAAGTCCGCAAGGAAGACAACCTGCATGTCGACAAGACTGTTGCCGCAGTATTGCCGGGGCGCAGCCTGGGCGAGATGACCATTGTGGACGGCGAGCCCAGGTCTGCCACAGCGGTTGCAATCGAACCCTCGACCCTGGCCGTCCTGACGCAGGAAAACTTTTTACTGATCATGCGCGACAAGCCGGCGCTTTCCGCAAAACTGCTGCTCAAGATAGCGCAGTTGTTGAGCCAGCGACTCCGCATGACCAGCGGCATTCTGGTCGACTATCTGGAAAGCTAGCGAAGCAAGCCTCATTTCATGTGCAGCACATTGTCTCTCTTCACGTTCTTCGTGCCCTTCGTGGTTCAACTACGGTTTTCAGGATTAAACCCAAATAGTTCATTAGATGAACCTGCCATGAGGAATCAAGGGGTTGTAGGTCGGGTTTTAACCCGACATGTCGGGCTGAAGCCCGACCTACGTTCTAATGAATTATCCGGGTTAAAGAACGGCAGCCACGTCTTTAGAGGCGCCCTTTAGTCAGTGGGGTTAGCCAGCATCGCTTTAAGTTTCGCCAGTTTATCCATGCCCTCGTTTTTGCTGACGAGGGGCGTGGCTTCCTTGTGGCCTCCCGCATAAACCAGTTCGCTCTGCGGCATTTCTTCCAGAAAGCGGCTCGGTTCGCAGGCCATCCAGTCCTTGCCGCGCTTGCGGCGGCTGCAGTAGCTGATTTGCAGGCTGCGCTCGGCGCGCGTGATGCCGACATACATCAGGCGGCGTTCTTCCTCGATCTGTTTTTCGTCGCTGTCACGGAACGGCAGGATGTCCTCCTCCGCGCCGACGATGAACACATGCGGAAATTCCAGCCCTTTGGCGGCGTGTAGCGTGGACAGCGCGACCGCATCCGGCTCCTGGTCCTTACCTTCCAGCATGTTGATCAGCGCGATGGTCTGCACCATGTCGATCAGCGACTTCTCGTCGGCTTCGGCCTTGCGCTTGAGCCAGCCGATGAATTCCTGCACGTTCTCCCATTTGGTATCGGCCTGGCGCGGCTCGTGGCTGTCGTATAGCCAGGTCTCGTAATTGATCGCACGCAGCAGTTCGTCGAGCAATTCGCCGCAGGGATCCTTGTCGGCGCGCTCCTGGAGGCGGTTGATGAAGTTGCAGAAAGTCAGCAGGTCTTCGTGCTGGCGCGGCGGCAGTTGCTGTTCCATCTCGATCTCGAAAGCCGCCTCGAACAGACTGACATGGCGCGCCCCGGCGTGTGCTCCGAGTTTTTCCAGCGTGGTATTGCCGATGCCGCGCTTCGGCGTGGTGACGGCGCGGATGAAGGCCGGATCGTCGTCCGGGTTGGCAATCAGGCGCAAATAGGAGGTGATGTCCTTGATCTCGGCGCGCTCGAAAAACGACGTGCCGCCGCTCACGGTATAAGGCACGCGCTGAGTGCGCAGTTGTTCTTCAAACCCGCGCGACAGATGGTTGCTGCGATACAGAATCGCATAATCGGAATATCTGGTGCGATGCTCGAACTTGTGCGCCATCAGCTTCATCACCACGCTCTCGGCCTCGTGCTCGTCATCGCGCGCCGCATAGATGCGTATCGCATCGCCGATGCCGTGGTCGCTCCACAGATTTTTCTCGAACACCTTGGTGTTGTGGTTGATCAGATGGTTCGCCACCTTGAGGATGCGCTGCGAGGAGCGGTAGTTCTGCTCCAGCTTGATGACGCGCAGCTTCGCGTAATCGTCGCGCAGCTTGTGCAGGTTCTCGACGCTCGCGCCGCGCCAGGCGTAGATCGCCTGGTCGTCGTCGCCCACTGCGGTGAACGCGGCGCGGCTGCCCGCCAGCAGCCGGGTCAACTGATACTGGCAGTCGTTGGTGTCCTGGTATTCGTCGATCAGCAGGTAATGCAGCCGGTTCTGCCAGCGGAATAGTGCCTCGGGATGCTCCTTGAACAGCAGCACCGGCAGATGGATCAGGTCGTCGAAATCCACTGCCTGATAGGCGCGCAGCGTTTCCTGATAGCGCGCATAAATGCGCGCATGGACTTTCGCTTCATCATTCTCGGCTGTCTGCATCGCCTGCTGTGGCGCAATGAAGGCCGACTTCCAGTTCGATATCTGCGTCTGGAGGTCGCGGATTTCCTGCTTGTCGCCGGAATTGGCCAGCTCACCGAGAATCTTCCAGATGTCGCCGGAATCAAAGATCGAGAACTGCGGCTTGTAGCCCAGCAGCGCGGCCTCCTTGCGCAGGATGTTCATGCCGAGCGAGTGGAAGGTGCTCACTACCAGCCCCCTGGCATCCTTGCCCTGCAACAGCGCGCCGACGCGCTCGCGCATCTCGTTGGCCGCTTTGTTGGTAAAGGTGATTGCGGCGATGTTGCGCGGCGCATAGCCGCACTGCTGCACCAGATGGACGATCTTCTGGGTGATCACGCGCGTCTTGCCGCTGCCGGCTCCGGCCAACACCAGCAAAGGGCCGTCGAGATAGGTCACCGCTTCGCGCTGCGCGGAATTGAGCTTGTTCAACATTTGCCTTGATAAGATATTCGGAACTGCCGGATGAGCGAATATTTCTGGAAGGGGCGCATGATACCAAAGCATTCCGACCGGCACGATGAGGTTTGTGCTAAATTTTTACTTGCCTCTGCCGATATATCCATCAAGGGCGGCGCATGGTGCGCAAACCCGCAGAAACCGGAGGCCGATCATGGGAACATTCAGCATGGATACGAGCAGTTGCGAGATCGAACGCGGCGCGGCAGCGGCATCCGATTACGGCGATGAAGTCCTGTGTGCCGGCTGGATTCCCAGTCTTGCCTGCCACCGACCGCACACCGATAAAACAGCGCTGCCGGTGGATTTAGCAAGAGTGGACGTCGACGCCTTTCTGCACAAGATGTACACCTGTCAACGCTGAGCCAGCGCAGAGTCCACCTCCTCTTTTGTCGCCAGGTATCGCCCCTCAGTAATTTATTTCGGCCCGACCATAGGCGCGTGAGACCGCATAAAATTTCCTGCCGACTTTGGCCGCCTCGGGATTCAACCCCCCTCCCATTCCAGCACCTCATTGAGCCCCATGAGCGCAATCATCGGCTGACCGTCCAGACCCATCTGCCATTCCGGGCCGACATCCCCGGAGAGGCCGTCCGCCACTTGCTCCTCGAACCAGGCGTGGATCGAGATGTCGGCGCGACCGGGAGGCACATGCGGGAAGCCTGGCAACGGCGGAACGGGCATGTCGGGGCGATGGCCGTTGCCGCCTTGCGCGCCGGGATTGCCCGGCGCCGTGCCGGCGCCGTCGTTGAAGTTGTAGGTTTGCCCCGGCGGCGGCGCATCCTGGCCGTTGCCCACTCCCGCGTTGGCGCTGCTGCCGGCCCCGCCATTACCGCCCCCCCCGCCCCCACCTCCGCCTCCGCTGGCGAACGAAAGACGGAAGACATCCGAGACGGAGAGATTGCCGCTTTGCCCGGTCACGCCGTCCGTGGCGGTAATGCTGATATCGAGGTAGCCGGCAGCGTCTCTCGGCACGCGGCCGGTGAACGTTTGCGTGGCGGCGTCGAATACCAGCCAGGCCGGCAGGGCAACCTGCCCTGAGCTTGTCGAAGGGTCGGCGAGCGAAGCCGTGTAAACGAGCACGTCGCCGTAATCGGCATCGGCGAAGCTGCCGGCCGGCATCTGCCAGGTGTAGGTTTTGTTTGCCGACGCGATCTGGTCGGCGAGCGGCGCCGCAACCACGGGCGCATCGTTGGTCCCGGTCACGGTGACCGACAGCGAGGAAGCTACGGCGGCGATGCCGTCGCTCACGGTGTAATCGAAGCGCTCGGTCACCTGCTGGCCGCGCCCCAGCGACTGCACGAGCGCGGAATCGTTGGCGAGCGCGTAGCTGTAGCTCCCGTCTTGCGCCAGCGTGAGCGCGCCATAAGCGCTGACTATCGTGCCGGTAGAGACAACCTGGAGCGTGGTGCCTGCGTCCACGTCCGAGTCGTTGACGAGCACGTTGCCGCTGGCGGCCACGATCCCGTCTTCGGATACCTGCGCGGTGTCGGCGGCGACGACGGGAGCGTCGTTGCTGCCCGATATGGTGACCACGATGGACGAGGAAGAACTTGCGGCGCCGTTGGGGTCGTCGTCGGTGGCACTATAGCCGAAGCGCTCGGTGACTGTCTGCCCGGCGGCAAGGCTCTGCACTGCGGGCGAGGCGTTGTCGAGGGTGTAGGTATAAGCGCCGGCAGCGCCCAATGCCAGTGTGCCGTATGCGCCGACATAATTACCCGGATCGGTCACGCGCAGAGCACGGCCTTCGGGATCGCTGTCGTTGGCCAGCGCGTTGCCGTAGGCGGTGGTGATGCCGTCTTCGGCGACCGTCGCCGTGTCTTCCTGCGTCACCGGCGCCAGGTTGCTCGGCATCAGCGCCTCGACGCCGGCATGATCCAGCCGCGCGCCGTTGCCGAGGGCGAGCGTCTGAAAGCTGCCCGCCGGATCGAACCAGCAGCTGACCGTGAGGCGGTCGGTTGTATTCTTCACGGCGACCAGCAGGTCGTCGCCCTGGCGGCTGAGGATGACGTCTTCGGCGAGCAGGCTCACGAGCTGCACGGTGTCGCTGTCCTGAGCCTGTCCTGAGCCTGCCGAAGGGCCGTCGAGCGCCGTATCCTGGCCGTCGCCCAGGCCGAACAGATAGGTATCGTTGCCCGCACCGCCTTCCAGGATGTCGTTGCCCGTACCGCCGGACAGGATGTCGTCCCCCAGCCCGCCGATCAACCGGTCTGCACCGGCATCGCCGTAGAGCATATCGCTGCCCGCGCCGCCGTCGATGAGGTCGTTGCCGTCACCGCCATAGACGGTGTCGTTGCCATCGCCGCCGTAAACGGTATCGTTGCCCGCCCCGGCGTAGGCGACATCGTCCCCCGCGTCGAGGTGCACGGTGTCGTCGCCGCCGCGCGCATCGACGCTGTCGTTGCCGGCCAGCGCTGCAATGGTGTCGTTGAGCGCGGTGCCGGAGAGCACATCGTCGCCCGGCGTGGCGGCGTATGTGAAACCCAGGTTCTGGATCAACTGGTTCTTGGTCATGACCGCGCCGTCGGCGAACTGGAAGTATTCGATGCCGCCTGCGGCGTAGGGGTTGTCCGGGTCGAAGTCGTCGAGATGGATTTCGCCACCGGGAAGGGTGAGTTTGAGCGAGCCCACGCCCAGCTTGACCTGCCCCCACAGGATGTCGGTGAACACCAGCCAGTCGGTGCCGCCGGAATCGGCGATGCGGTCGTTGCCCTCGCCGCTCGTGTAGTAATAGACGTCGTCGCCCGTGCCGCCGTCGAGGAGGTCGTTGCCCTGGCCTCCCAGCAGATAATCGCTGCCAGCGCCGCCGATCAGGGTGTCGTCGCCGGCCTCGCCGAACAGCACGTCGCTGTCGGCGCCACCGTCCAGGATGTCGTTCCCGATGCCGCCCTGCAACTGGTCGTTGCCGATGCCACCGGACAAGGTGTCGTTGTCGGCCTCACCGAGCAATACGTCGCTGTCGGCGCCACCGTCCAGGATGTCATTGCCGATGCCGCCCTGCAACTGGTCGTTGCCCGCACCTCCCAGCAATTGGTCGGCACCTACTCCACCAAACAGGGTGTCGTTGTTATCCCCGCCGTCCAGGGCATCATTCCCATCTCCGCCGGAAAGCGTGTCGTTGCCCGCGCCACCCAACAGAGTGTCGTCGCCCAGCTCTCCATAGAGCCTGTCGTCGTCCGCCTCGCCGTCCAGATGATCGTTGTCCGCTCCGCCCAGCATGAGATCATTCCCCGCGCCGCCCATGACGATGTCGTTGCCTTCATCCCCGTAGAGTTTGTCCGCGCCGCCTTCGCCGAAGATGATGTCGTTGCCGAGCCCGCCCCAGGCATGGTCGTTGCCTTCGCTGGCGTAGATGACGTCCGCCGCGCCGGATGCCGGAGATTGCGTTCCCTCGACCGGCTGAAAAAGCCGCACCCCGTCCGGCTGGTCGGCGACCGTCCAGTCGAAGTTCTGCGCCACCCAGTCGACGTCCCCCAGGAGTTCGTCGTCGCCCGCGCCGCCGATGAGCAAGTCGGTTCCGCCGCCGCCGCTCAGTACGTCGTTGCCGGTGCCGCCCACCAGCGTGTCGTCTCCCTCGCCTCCGGCCAGCCAGTCGCCCTTGAGGCCGCTGCCGCTGTTGACGATGTTGCCCGCCGCGATGGCATCCGCCGTGCTGATCCGGGCATCGGCGTAGAGGCGGTCGTTGTCCGCGCCGCCCGATAATATGTCGCCATCGGCGCCGCCCAGGATCACGTCGTTGCCGCCGAATTCATAGATCTTGTCCCGCCCGGCGCCCGCTTCGATCACGTCGTCGCCGCCCCTGAAGGCGTAGATCCAGTCGTCGCCGCCGCCGCTCAAAATGCGGTCGTTTGCGTCGCTGTCGAAAAAGCTGTCGGCGCGACCGGGTTCGGGGGCGCCGGGGTCGGTCTTGACGTTGCCCAGGTCGTCGTAGCCGAGTTGTATGCCCGCGGTGTTGAGGTTCTGGTCTATCGCGGCGAGATCGCCGTAGAGGGTGAGGGCGATGGTGGGGTCGGTGTCGGCCACCGCGCCGGTCATGTCGAGGCCGAAGGTGCCGCCGCTGCCGTAGTTTTGGATGACGATGTTGCCGTCTATCACCATCTTGCCGCCGGTTTCGATGTAGATATGGCCGTCGGCGTCGCGGTGGACGCGCGCGTCGCCGTATTCCGCGCCGCCCGCCAAAATGTTCCCGTCTACCGCGAGAGTGTTCTGCCCGCCGCTGTCGAGGAGGGTGTCGATGCCGTCGCCGCTGGTGTAGACGTAGGTGTCGTCGCCCGCGCCGCCGAGCAGGGTGTCGTTGCCCTGGCCGCCTTGCAATAAATCGGTTCCGGCGTTGCCGACCAGGAGATCATTCCCCGTTCCGCCCACCAGCGCGTCGGCCCTGTTGCCGCCGAGCATGAAGGCGCCCCGATTCGTCGTGTCGGCGGCGTTCATTCCCGAACCACCGGCTTGCACGTACCAGTCGCGCAGGGCGGGCAGAACGGATTGGATGAGTTGCCGCTCTGCGGCAGTGAACTGCACTGCGCCCGCGCCTTGGTCGGGAGCGGTCTGGTTCAAGTAGGTCTGGAAGTATTGGTAGCCTTTGGCGCCGATGATGCTTCCGTCCACCACAGCCGCCGTATCGAACCGAATGCCGCCGCTCACGTCTTTGAACAGCGTATCGCCCGCCCCCACGCCGCCCGCCTGTTCGTCGTAGTACTTTTGCATGGCGAAGGCAATGAGCGCCTTGCTGACGTTGTTGGGCACGCCGACACCGGTCAGCGCCCAATCGTTCATCGTCAGGCCGCCGTCCTGGGCGAGTTTCCACAGGTCGGAGGTGAAGCGGGTGACCATGGCGTCGGCAGTGATGGTGCCTTGCACTCCGGCTTGGTGTTTAACCAGGCGTTCAAGAAAGTTTTCTACTGGTGCATCTTTGTTGAGCGGATCAGATGCAAACAGGTTTTTATCAAAGATCATCTTCAATAAATCGGGCAGTTTGAAGCTGGCCTGCCCCAAGGTATGGTCGGATGCTGTGCTGTCTTTTGTATCGCCGCTTTGCAGCATGGCGGTGAGCAGGGCCTGGGAGTGCAGGTCGAGCCGCGAGACCAGCATGTTGTTCTGCTGGGCGAGGTTGTTCGCGTCGGCATTGATGCCGATGCGGTCGAATGCGGTGGCGGGTACGAGAGAAAGCACTTCGCCTTGGACGTTGAGGTTGGTGACACTGGTTTCGCGCCCCGCAAGTGTGTCCGCCGCAATGAGGCTGGGGTTAAATATGTGGTTGGCGGCGATGTAGGCATCCAGCTTTGCCAGCATGGTGTCGGGCACGCTGCCGTCGAGGTAAGCGCGCAATGCTTGTGCGGCCGAGCGGGTGATGGTTAAACCATTGGCATCGGTGTCAAGGTGTTCTGTGGCGGCGGCACGGAATGGGGCTTGATCGAAGGTATAAGCGGTTTCGCCAAAAAATACCGCCATCAGGGAAGCCAGGCCGCCACCCAGGCTGTGGCCTGTGAAGGTGATGTGGGCATCGGGATTGAGGGTTTTGATTTGCAGGTAGTAGTCGGCGGCTTGTTCGAGTTGCCTGGATGTATAGCCGCCCGCCAAGGGGATGTTGCCTTGGGTGAAATCAGTGCCCGGCTTGCTGAAGTCGGTGCCGGCGTAGGAGATGACGATTTCGGTGCTGGTGGCAAGAGTCGTTCCAGCTTGCACAAATGAGATTGCTTCAAAACCGCTTGGCTGTGTGTCGTGCTTCACACCCAACCAACCATTTGGAACAGGAAATTGGTTAACATCAGGGCGATTAGAAACGTAAGAAGCCCCAGCCATCAATGCGTATTCGATTGCAGTAGTCATGATTATTTCCCCTTAAAAATTGAGTTGCATAGACAATATTGAGCACTGATTTTTCGTCGTTCACAGTATTTCAAACATGCTTCAAGGGATGGCTGATCTGTAAACCAATCCCGCCCTACCCAACCACCATTGCCGTCATAAACCATTTCACCACATCTACTGCCACCAGCATTCGGTATTGATCCCCGCAGAACCATTTTGTATTCCATCGTGCTGATGGCAGCGTTCTTTGCATCCACGCCTTCAACTGTGTAGAAGGGTTTCAACAAACTCGTCGCAGGCCTGCCGACGATGACGTTAGCTGTTGCGCCGACGAGTTCTGGCGGCAATTCCGCCAGGGTGATGCGCTGCCATTGCTCGCCCGCATATTTGAATAACACCTGCGGGGGGTTCGGCCTGCCCCATTTGTTGTAGGCGATGCAGCCCGCCGGATAGGTGGCGAGATAGGGCACGTCGTTGACGATGTCGAAACGGAAGTGGTTCAAGCTATTCGGCTCGGGCACCGCATCGCTGAAGTCGTTTTTCCAGATGATTTTTTTGTTCGTGCCGGGCAAGTTGAATGTCACAGTTTCATTCAGAGCAGTGCGTTCTGAACTGTCCAGGTAGGCATATCCACCCAAATCATAAAACCGCTCCGCAACGATGATCTGCCCATCATGCAATTTAACCTCTTCCTTCCAACTCATCGTTGCCGAACACGCACTCATGCTCACCCCCATCATCAACAGCAATACGAGTTCCGTTATTTGCTTCGGCCGCAAATGATGGGTTCTCATGCTGCGATCCTCCATGCGTGGGTTGCCTCATCGTTCGCCGCTTTGTCGCTATTGATAATTGCCGCACGGGTTCGTCGTCGCGCCCTGTCGTCCCCCTCACCTCCGGCCAGCCAGTCGCCCTTGAGGCCGCTGCCGCTACCCGCGACGTTGCCCGCCGCGATGGCGTCCGCCGTGCTGATCCGGGCATCGGCATAGATGCGGTCGTTGCCCGCGCCGCCCGATAATATGTCGCCATCGGCGCCGCCCAGGATGACGTCGTTGCCGCCGAATTCGTAGACCTTGTCCCGCCCGGCGCCCGCTTCGATCACGTCGTCACCGCCGCGCCATGCGTAGATGAAGTCGTCACCGCCGCCGCTCAGAATGCGGTCGTTCGCGTCGCTGTCGAAAAGGCTGTCGGCGCGGCCGGGTTCGGGGGTGTCCGGGTCGGTGATGACGTTGCCCAGGTCGTCGTAGCCGAGTTGTATGCCCGCAGTGTTGAGGTTCTGGTCTATCGGGGCGAGGTCGCCGGTGAGAGTGAGGGTGGTGGCGGGGTCGGTATCGGCCACCGCGCCGGTCATGTCGAGGCCGAAGGTGCCGCCGCTGCCGTAGTTTTGGATGACGATGTTGCCGTCTATCACCATCTTGCC
>Ga0209211_10006547_pt1 | contig 16781 bp, 17 predicted proteins | sample RifGroA2_FD_183992 | JGI IMG/M metagenome (GOLD analysis project Ga0209211, IMG submission 183992) | Groundwater microbial communities from Rifle, Colorado, USA - Groundwater A2 (SPAdes) (version 2) | ecosystem: Environmental > Aquatic > Deep subsurface > Groundwater | place: Rifle, Colorado... | reverse complement strand
GAAAGCAGTGTTAGAGTATGTAAAAACTCAAGGCAGGGATATGGAATATCAGAAAATACATGAAGATCAGCTAATTCTGGTTTGATGCGACGATACCCCGTAGGCTCTGCCTCGGGGTGATTCATTTTGCTATCATTCAAAATGAGTGGTGTTAATCCAGGAAATAAAGATACGATCGAGTGCCCAACTTGTTCCGCAAAGTTAAACCCATCACCAGTTGATCCTGTCAGCGGATATGATTTGCCCCCAGTGCAAAAAATAAATTTATCAGCGACTATTTTTTCTTTGTTGTCTAGCATTATTGATTCGATTGATCCGTTTTTGATGTTTATTTTCTTGACAGTAGATTTGAAGCGAACTTCAACCTTGTTTTTTTTGAGGCAATCAACTAAAACATTTAAAACATCGCGGCCATCATCGCTTTGGGGGAAAACTTTATTATTCTCTTCAATCTTGAGGGGTAGTTTATGCTTGGTGAAGAAGTCCATGGTTTTTTCGATTCCAAATTTACTCATGGCCGAGAATAAAAAGCGTCCGTTGATTCCTAAAGCATTGATAAACGAGTTTAAGTCCGGAGTTTTATTGGTCAAATTGCAGCGTCCATGTCCAGCAAGAAGTAATTTAACGCCAAGTCTATCATTTTTTTCTAATAAAATAACTTTAGCTCCGTTTTCTGCGGCGCTGATAGCGGCCATCATGCCAGCTGGGCCTCCACCGATGATTGCAATGTCGTATTTCATATAATTACTAATTACCTGCCTGCCGGCAGGCAGGCGAATCAGCTACGAATCTACGAATAATTATAAATAACTTCATCAGATTTGCGCCCTCCCATTGCGCGTAGCGTCATTGTGAGACCGCTCTGGGCAGCGCCGTTTACCCTGCACCGAAAGAGAATACTTTCTGGTACAGGGAAGCAATCCCCCAAATCTAAATTATTCTGACCTGCTATTAAGCAATTGATTTTGTATCTACTGCAGGAGATTGCTTCTAACATATCATTAAAGAGGGTTTGTTCGCAAGTTGTCACCTAGAATTTGAGTTGGAAATAAATTGATTATAATGAAAACATGAAGAAAAATTATTTCAAGTATTTACTGGGAGCTTTTGTTTCGATTCTGTTACTTTTCGCTTTGGTCTATTGGGGAGAAGTGTCGTCAATAACTAACGATGGTCAATCATCAAAGGTAAAAGAATTAGAAGTTGATTTTCTCAATGTCGGTCAAGGCGATGCAATTTATATCCGTACCCCAGATAATGTTGATGTTTTAATTGATGGAGGACCGGACAATTCTATTTTAAATGAACTTGGTGCGGTTATGCCATTTTGGGATAAAGAGATTGACCTCATGATTCTAAGCCACCCACATTCGGATCACGTCGCCGGACTTGTGGAAGTATTGCGTCGCTACAAAGTTAAAAAAATTTTGTATACCGGTGTTATTCACACTGCACCAGACTATCTCGCGTGGCTCAAAGAAATCAAAGATCGAAAGATTCCACTCGAAATTGTCAACAAAAAAAGTGAGATTATGATAGGTTCATCAGTTAAGCTGGAATTGTTGTATCCGCAGAAAAGTTTTTTAAATCAGCGAGTTGTAAATTTGAATAATACGTCGATCGTTGCGCGTCTTGTTTATGATCAAACAAGCTTTCTGTTCACCGCTGACATTGAAAAGGAGGTTGAGCAGGAGTTATTGCGTTATGATGAAGAAATTTTTGATTCAAATGTTTTGAAAGTAGCACATCATGGCAGCGAATCTTCAAGTTCACTGGAGTTTTTATTAGCCGTCAGCCCGACGCTGGCAGTAATTCAAGTCGGAGATGAAAATTCTTTCAATCATCCGCACGGCAAGACTCTTTTTAATCTGAAAAATTTACCAAGTGTGATCTATCGGACAGATACTCAAGGCAGAATCGCTATGATTTCTGATGGTCAAAAAATTATCGTCGAGAATTAAGCCTTGTGATATAATGGCTATGAATTAATTATATTTTTATGTGGCCATTCGCCTTGCTTATTTTTTTTAGCGCCTTTCTTCTTTTTCAAGTTCAACCACTCATCAGTAAATTCATCTTGCCTTGGTTTGGCGGATCAGCCTCGGTTTGGTTAGTAGCCATGTTATTTTTTCAAGTCTTTTTATTGCTAGGATATTTGTATTCATTCATTATCAATCATTTTAAATTTAAAACGCAGAAATATATTCATTTGGTTTTAATTTTGTTGACTTTTTTGACCTTGCCGATTATTCCAAGTATCGCGTTGAAACCAATCGATTCGACTTTCCCAGTTATAAAGATCATTATACTTTTAGCTTTAACAGTAGGTTTGCCTTATTTTGTCTTGTCGACAACAGGGCCATTATTGCAGGCTTGGTATGCTAGAAAGTATCCACAAAAAAATCCTTACATTTTATATGTGTTATCAAATGCTGGATCTTTACTTGCTCTTATTACTTTCCCGTTTATCTTTGAACCATTATTTGATAGCGTCCACCAGGCGTGGTTGTGGTCTGGGGCTTTTGTAGTTTTTGGTTTGGGAGTTGGTATCCTTGTTTGGTCGAAGTTTAAGAGTTTACCGGCAGCCATCGTCAAGAGTGAAACAGTTCAAAAAGTGGGTGTGCGAAAAACAATTTTGTGGATTCTGTTTCCAGCCTTAGCTTCGGCTGCATTCCTCGCGGTGACAAACCATATTTGTTTAGACATTGCGACCATACCATTTTTGTGGATTTTGCCGTTCTGTCTTTATTTGATAACCTTTATTTTCACTTTTGCAGATGAGATATTTTATCAAAAAATAATATATTTTGTACTTTTGATTTGCTTGTTATTCATTAGTCCTTTTTTAGTTTTCAATAATGAAATCGGTAGTTTTGGACTTTCCTTTCAGCTAATAAGTTATTCCTTGATCTTGTTCATTGCTTGCATGGTTTGTCATGGGGAGCTGTATCGTTTACGACCAGCTTCAAATTTATTGACCAGATATTATTTAATGATTGCTATTGGTGGGGCGCTTGGCGGTCTCTTTGTGGCGGTATTGGCACCATTAATTTTTACAGCCTATTGGGATTTGTTAGTAGTTTTATTTATAACCGTTTTAGTTGTCGCTGGTTTGTATTTTAATAGTGTCAAAGAAAAATCAACAGCTAAAGAGCGTCAGTTTATTTACCTCGCATCTTTTTTATTAATTGTATTTTTTTCTTATTATGCTTACAGTATAAAACTGAAATCTTGGGTTGGCACGGTTGCTGCAGAAAGAAATTTTTATGGTACATTGCACGTTAAAGAAAGTTTAGCGAATGACGAAGGCGCAAAAAGACGTTTTTTGCTGCACGGAGTTACTTTGCATGGCGAAGAAGTAATTAAAAACGATAAAACTATTCCAGCAATTAGTTATTATTCAGAAAAGACAGCTGTTGCGTTATTGTTACAGAAAATTATCAAGGCTGATTCTCGTGAAATTGGTGTTGTGGGTTTGGGAACCGGAACTTTAGCCTACTATGGTCAGAAGAATGATATTTTCACGTTTTATGAAATTAATCAGGCTGTTATTGATTATGCACATAAATATTTTTCATACTTAAAAGACAGTTCGGCGCAAATTAAAACGGTTTTAGGTGATGCCCGACTTTCTTTAGAGAAGGAACCAGACGTGAAATTTGATCTTTTGGTTTTAGATGCATTTAGTAGTGATGCTATACCGGTTCATTTATTGACCGAGGAGGCCTTTGAACTTTATTCAAAAAAGATTAAAGAAACAGGTGCAATTGTAGTACACATTTCGAACCGTTATTTAGATTTAGCTCCGGTCATCAAGGCGGTTGCAGATAAACATGGTTTTGGTTTTGTTTTAGTTGATACACCTAAAAACGAAGCAAACCTTTCTTATAGGGCGGTTTGGTTAATAGTCACGAAAAATGAAGATATTTTGCAGAGTGAAGAACTAAAACCATATATAACTGAAAAAGAAATTAAGAAAATAAAGCCTTGGACAGATCATTTTAGTAATTTGTTTACGATTCTAAATTAAAAGTTAGTTGTGATTGCCGGCCTTGTCATTCGACAGGGCCGGTTTAAATTTCTAATTCTCTTTACAATTCCTAGGGTAGTGCTACGGTTAATATAGGGTGTGCGCTTGCGAATTGTGATCCTGCCTGCCGCCAGTAAGTCGAAGCATGGAGGTGGAACAAATGAAACTGAAGGCATACGGAACGTTCGGATCTCTCGCTGTCTTCATTCCTGGTAGAACCATCGGTGGCAACACGACGTGCTACCGGATCGATTCTCCTTGTCTCCCTGCGGATACTTGGCTGGTAAACGATGGTGGCACTGGTTTCGCAGTCCTCTGTGCGGATGCCCTGAAGGCTGGAGTCAAGCGCATCATCGTGCTCCTGACTCACTACCACCACGACCACACCCAGGGACTCCTCCTGGGAGCAGCGACCTACATCAAGGGCATCAAGGTAACCTTGGTTGGTCCCTTGGAAGACGGCTGGGGACCCCACAAGGTGCTCATGGATGTCATGAAGAAGCCTTTGCACCCGCGAGCTTTCCAGTTGGAAGCGTCCCACTTCGTCAGTCCTGTGGAGCTTGAGTATCCTCAGAATCAAGTTCTTCTTCTTCACCCTGAGGGTGGTTTCAAGGTTCTGGGGATCGATACTTTCGAGAGGCTCTGTGACAAGGGCGATCAACTGCCTTTCCGTAAGGGGCAGAAGTTCGCTCTGAACGAGTGCTTAGTCATTAGAATGCTCCGGACTGACCACCCGGAGAAGACGATTTCCTACCGGTTTGACGAAGGTCCCACCGGCAAGAGCTTCGTCTTTCTGACGGATCACGCCAATCAGGACGGTGTTCCTGCTGACCTGAAGCAGCACCTGAAAAGCATCGACCTTCTGATCCAAGACGTCCAGTACAACCGCGAGGAGTACGATGCGCGAACCGCAGGTTTTGGCCACGGTACGCCGGACTATGCGGTTCGACTCTGCAATGCCACTGGCGTTAAGCGCGTGGGTTTCACGCACCACCACTTCATGTGGGATGACGCGAAGATCGAGGCCAACGTGACCGCGGCTCAGGAGCTCGCGGCCAAGATCATCGCACAGACTGTCGTTTCGGAGGATGCTGATGGGCTCTTGAAGCCTGAGGGCATCTTCCTGGTGCGCGACTACATGGAAATCGACGTGTAGTCCACGGTTTCTAAACCTGGTTCACCAAAACGCGCATGGCGGATAACAGGCGGACACAGACTGTCTAAGTTCACACCCAGTTGAGGATGGCTCCACGGAGCTGTCCTCGATTTTTTTATTTACAAAAGCCTGGTTTCTGCTATAATAAAGCCAAAATAATTAACTTATATTTTATGGAAAGATCCTTTGTTATTATCAAACCAGATGGGGTTCAACGCGGACTCATGGGTGAAATCATTAAACGTTTTGAACGTACTGGATTAAAATTTGTGGCTTTTAAGTTTTTAGTTCCTGAGGCTGACACTTGTTGGAAACATTATAATAAAGATGAAAAATGGTTTTCTGAAAAAGGTGCGCTTATTGTTAAAGATCGAGAAGCGGCTGGTATGCCAGTTGAAAAAGAAGCCATTGAATATGGTAAAGATATCGTCAACCAATTAGTTAAATTTATGACTAGTGGTCCAGTTTTGGCCATGATTATAGAGGGAAATCAGGCAGTCGGAATCGTCAAAAAATTGGTAGGCGGCACAGAACCATTAACTTCTGATGTTGGTACAATTCGCGGAGATTTAACTCTTGATTCTTATAGCCTTTCTGCAACTAGTGGACGCGCAGTTCGTAATTTAATTCATTGTTCAGATAAACCAGCCGAAGCAGAAAGAGAAATTGGTTTATGGTTTAAGGACGAAGATATTATCAAATATAATGTCATTCAAGAAAAAGTTTTGTACGATGTTAATTTGGATGGCATTCTAGAATAATTATAAATCGAATGTCCTGACGGTTTTGTCAGGTTTACCGTGCACCCAGACATTGTCTGTGGTGCACGGATGTTTTTTATTGTACAAAAGAACAAATTATAGTAAGCTAATCTGTGTTTCGTTAGTTGAACCAATGAATGGAGGAGCTCATGATAGAGCGAGCTGGATTCGTGGTTAACACCAGAGCCAGGGGCGGACACGAAGGTGCTATGCCTATTCAAAAGGAGATTGAGCGTCGTGGGTGGACTGACACAAGAGTTTTCGATTGCGTGCAGGATTCAGTCTCGAAAATGTCGGATGGGCTGGTGGCTCTCATCGTAGAAAAAAAGATCCAGGTCATTTTCGCCTATGGTGGAGATGGAACCATCCACAAGATCGTCGATATCCTCATCTACGAATTTGGACGTGGGCGGATTCCGTACATCCCGCCAATCGTTCCGGTTGGTGGCGGTACGCAGAAGGCTATCTTCCAATGGTTGGGTTGGGGGCAGGGGACGTTTTTTGCTGAGTCACCGCTCAAAATCTTTAGGAAGTGCATGTCGGTCGAGCTCGACCACTTGCCTATTCGCAAGATGCGACTGCTGGCTATCACTTTCCACAGTGCGAAAAAGCAACGAGTCGAAACCCACTACGGGTTCATCTTCATCGTGGGTGCTGTGACGCGAGTGATTCAGCTCTATGATGAGGGTGGTAAGTCCATTCTCGCGGGACTGAAGCACATTGGGCTCGGTATGTCTGCTTCGTTGCTGGGTGTGCCCACATCGCACAAAGCTGTCATCGGGCAGTTCCATGCGAATCAGTGGGCCGATGATGTTCTTCTGCCACGACAAGATCCTCTCGCGGTCATGTGTTCTGTGCCGAGGAGCTCGCTCTTTGGCATAGAGCCTTTCCTTGGGGTTGCCGAGAGCAATCAGTTCTATGCTGCGAGCTACGCGATCCCGGCTTCGATCCTTTCTGCCTTGGTTCCTTCTCTGTGGCGTGCCACGTGGGTCCCGCCTGGTGACAGGTTCTTTAATCGTCCGGTGTTCTCATTCAAGGTTCAGCCGGAAAATGAACGGTTGATCTTCATCGACGGAGATCTCTACGAAATTACGCCTGGCGAGATGATTTCGGTTGGTCTGGGACCGGAGATTTCGCTGGTGTCGTACTTCTAGTTTCTAACACGCTGGTTTTGCCGAGCAAGACCAGCTGTTTTATTTAAATACTAATTACGAATATTATTACTAATCTACAAATAGTTACAAATTATTAGTAATGATTAGTAAATTCGTAGCAGATTAGTAATTAGTATTTTAAAAAAGCGCCCCACTGTTCTCGAACAGTAGGGGCGTAGTTGGGTCAGGATCCGAGCGTCATCTTGTGGCGCGTGCCTCCGTTTTGGAGACCATCACGTAAGCCGCGCGAATTCGTGGGGGTGGAAGTCTCTTCTCCGGAGGCCTCCTGGTAGCGTTCTTGCTCCGCCCACCAATCCTCGTAGTAGGTGTCGTAGAACGCGATCTCTTCGGTCCAGATCACGGTCGGCTCGATCGGCAACGGGACGTTGCTGTCGGAGTCGTTCTCGCACAGGGACGGGTTCATCAGTTCACGCATCACGAAGATGTCGGAGCGGACGTACAGAACCTGCGGTGCCTCGTAGGTCCAGATCGCGCTGAACCCAGAGTCTTCCTTGATGATTTTGGTGGGTACGTAGACGATGCTCCACGGCCAGTGCGTGGGGGTGTAGAACATCATTTCAGCTTCTTTGTAGATGCGGTCGATGTACGATCCGCCGTCTTCGGCAGGGGTGGCAGCGATCGCAATGGCTGGTGTGAGAGGGAGGACGCCGATGTCGGCCGCTATGTAGTTGAGGCGGTACGTTTCGGGCAGAGGGTTCGCCGGAATCATGCACATCTCGGGCGACTTGGAGGAGGGCGTCATGGAGAACAGCACCGCACCGATAGCGAAGAAAATTCCCCAGATCACGATGATGGGCATCCAGACGTTTCCATCTTCATGTTCGCTCATGGCACGCTCCTTCGGTGATCGGTTTTTTACTTAACACTCAGGACTAAAAGATATTAGCATTTTGGCTAAATTTTGTCAATATGTGCATTTTGCGAGTCCCGTATTTCATACATATTCTGTCGGGACGTGGCAATCTGTGCCCTCCTGATTGTCACATTCTTGCTTTCTTGCTTTGTTGCTTTTTTGATTAATTCATTATATATTAAGGGCCTGTGCCGGGTGCGCCTGACACAGTGTGAAACCATTTTGAGGTGGGGTATGCCCCGAGCACACGAAGCTGCATTGCTGTTGCTGATGCGCCACACCAAGTTGAGTCAAGCAGACTGGATCGAATTGATCAAGCTGCGACTCACACACATCAAGCCCTGGCTTAAAGACATGCCGATGATGCGATTCGATGAAGTGGAAATCCTTCAGGATCAGTCTCACTTGCACCGTCTCGGTCGTTTGCATGATAAACCTGCACCTGAGTTGCTCGGCTTCACCGTGAAATACGGTCTGACGGTTCAAGGTCTTTTCGATGTCGAACCGCTCTATTTGAAGACCATTGTGCGTACTCGCGGAGAACGTCCCTACCGGCACGTGGTTGGCATCCTGCGTACTGGTCGCCTGGTACTGATCAAGGTCACCTTTGTGGATGAACAGGGCTACAAAGGGCGCGGTTATCAACGTGCTCTTACCGTCGAGTTACGCGATACCACGGTCGAAGAGATCCTGACCATCCAGGGGTACACAGACCCGAAGAGTTTCTGGACCTTCCTGAACGATCAGATCAAGGCGTTTTTCAACCGACGTCAGAAAATGCTGGAAGACGCCGGAGATCTCTATCGCGAAATGATCCAAGAGACGAAGCTCTTGTCGGTTCTCGAGCTGGACTTGATCCAACACGATCACGAGAAAGTGTAGAAGTTCATGGGGCGGCAGGTCAAATCTTGCTGCCCCATTATTATTGAAAAAAGTTCTAAATTCTGATACTATTTGGGCAATTAAGGCAGTTCTTCCGTTCATATGCTTGCCCTGCATTCAAAGGGGACACTTTGTAGTGCAGGGTTCTTACGCTTAATTGATCCCTGTTCTATGTTCTATGACTAATCCTAAAATGTTTTGCTTTCTTGTTTTTTTGCTTTTTTGATTATAGCTTAAGTTAACTTCAACTATGAACCACATCTACCACGTCGACCGAAACTTCAAGAAACTCCAAATACGTTTTGCAATTTTAAAATTGATTCGCGAGTTTTTGTGGCAAGATAAATTTATTGAGATCGAATCACCGACGATTGTGGCTCTCCCAGGCCAAGAACCAAACATTCAACCTATGCAAGTTGTTGTCCACGACGACAAAGGGAAATCATTTAAAGGATATTTGCATACTTCACCAGAGTATACTATGAAGAAAATGCTGGCCACTGGGTTTGAAAAGATTTTTTATCTCGGAAAATGCTTTCGCGATGAAGAAAGTTTTGGCGGAACACACAATCCAGAGTTTACGATGCTGGAGTGGTACCGTCAGAATGCCAGTTATTATGATTTAATGGATGATTTGGAAAATTTGACTAAGTTTATCAATAAAAAATTGAAGTTTAATAATAAAAATATTGCGAAGAAATGGAAACGACAGACGATGAAGCAAGTTTGGCAAGAGTTCATTGCTGTTAATCTGGACGATTATCTGGATTCCAAAAAAATGTACAAGTTGTGCGTCTCGTTGGGTTACAAGCCAGCTAAGACTGAATCATACGAAGAATTATTTTATCGAATCTTCTTGAATAAAATTGAGCCGTTTATTGGCAAAGATGTTCCGACCATTATCTATGAATTTCCAAAATGTATGGCCTCACTCTCAAAAGAAATTAAGGGAGGGAAGTATGCTGAACGATTTGAGTTGTATTATCAAGGGATAGAACTGGCGAATGTTTATACGGAATTGAATGATGCTGAAGAACAGAAAAAGAGATTGCAATTAGAACGAAAGACTAGACAAAAGAACAAGAGATTGGTTTATCCAATAGACGAGGAATTTATCGACGCATTACGTGCTGGGATAGGTAATTGCGCTGGCGGTGCGCTTGGCGTAGACCGTTTAGTCATGATTTTTACCATGGACAAAAATATAGATAATGTGCTAGGGTTACCTATGTCGAAGCTATTTAATAAAGAAAAGTAACCAGGTACCAGTAACCCGTAACCAGTATCAAGTTTGTTGATTTCTGGTGACTGGTCACTAGTCTCTAGTCACTCACAAAAAATATGGCAATAATTACAGAAGTAAAAAAGGGCTGTGTTATTAAGCATCAAAATGATTTATATTTGGTCACTGATGCTCGTTTTACAAATCCAGGCAAAGGTTCTCCTTTTGTCACAGCAAAAATGAAAAGCATTACTAGCGGTAAGGGCACTGAAATGACTTACAAGGCTGTTGATGAAATCAATATCGTCGAAGTTCAAAAGCAGAAGCTTCAATATTTGTATAAGAATGGTGATTTTTATTCTTTCATGGATAATGAAACTTACGAAACACATGAATTGGAAGCAGAAATTGTAGGGGATGATGGCAAGTATTTGAAAGATGGCATGGAAGTTTATGGCTCAATTTTTGAAGGTCGTGTGGTGGCAATTACAATTCCACCAAAAGTTCAATACAAAGTTACTGAAGCTGCCCCAGCGGTTAAGGGTAACACCGCTAGTAGCGGACGCTTGATGAAAGATGTAACCTTGGAAAATGGTTTAGTTGCTCGAGCGCCGATTTTTATTAAAGAAGGTGAAACTATCCTTATTAATACTGATACAGGTGAATATTGTGAAAGAATTAACGAGTAATTTAAAACGGGCATATTTGCCCGTTTTGTGTTTGAGAAAATAGCCAAGCGCTCCGTAAAATGATAAAATAAGGACATCTGATGTTAGTTCTATTATGATAAAATTAACAAAATCATTAATTAAATCAATCTTGAAGGGCCTTTGGAACGATCCGGAAGTCAAAAGAATTTTGGCTAAGTATCCACGTTTCAGAAATTTTTTATTACGTCGATTAACTCCTGACGAAAAATATGGTTTAGTTTTAACTGTCGGGGTAATTATCACTGTTTATTTTCTATATTTATTTTTTGGTGTTGTCCAAGATTATTACGGTCAAGATTTTATTATTCAGGCTGATTTACGCATTCTAAATTTAGTCCAAGTTTTACGCGAGCCGGTTTTTAATAAAATAATGGCTTTCATAACATATTTGGGTGGCTGGCCTAATGTTTTTGTTGGAGTTATTTGTGTCAGCGTGATTCTCTTTGTGCAGAAACATTGGCATTATCTTGTAACTTTGTTTTTTGCTGTTGGCTTGGGCGAAGCTTTTGTCGCGCTGACAAAAAGTATTATTGCTCGACCACGCCCACCATTAATAAACGCCTTAGCACCAGAAAAAACTTATAGTTTTCCGAGTGGACATAGTTTTGTAGCAATTGCGTTTTATGGATTGCTCGCTTATTTTATTTATATTAATGTCAAAAGTCGTTGGATAAAGTTTTTTAGTGTTGTCGGTGCTTTAACTATAATTTTTTCAATTGGTTTTTCGCGAATTTATCTTGGTGCGCATTGGCCATCTGATGTTTTTTCTAGCTATGCTGTTGGCGCTGCCTGGTTGGCTGCATTAATTACAGCACTAGAAATACATAGGCAGTTTCCTAAGAAACAACGAGATTATAGTATTGCAAAGAAGAAGTTTAGATTGACTGTTCTGTCTGTGATTTTTGTCTGGGCTGTCTTTATTTTTGGATTTTATTTTACTCATCCATTGAAATCAATTAGTGAACAACCAAAAATAAATATTTCTATTGCTGAGAATGATGTTTTCACTAAAGTTTTTGAAAAATTGTCACGTACTAGTGAAGATTTGAGTGGCAAAGCTATGGAACCAATCGATTTGATTTTTGTTGGTAGCCGCGTAAATCTAGAAAAAGTTTTTAACAAGCAGGCTGGGAAAAGGCTGATTATATCAGTATTAAAACTGCATGGAAATCAGCAGTTTCGTTTTTCCTGCATCGTCCATATCCAACAGCGCCAGGAACTCCATCCTTCTGGAATTCAGTACCAAATGATTTCGCTTATGAAAAATCAACGGAAAAAAATGTTATCAACGAAAGAGAGCATATTCATTTTTGGGAAACAAATTATTTTGTAGGTAAAACAAAACAAGTTTGGATGGCTACAGCCCATTTTGATAAAGCCGTCAGTTTTAAAGTCAAAGGGCATGAAATTGATCCAGCAATCGACAAAGAGCGGGATAATGTAAAAAAAGAGATTGAAGCGACCGGCTTGGTTAATAAGATAGTTGAAGTTCAAATGGTTGAGCCAACTTTGGGACAGAATCAAATGGGAAGCAATTTTTTTACAGATGGTAAGGCATATATTGTTTTTTTGAAGACAAAATAAGGATAGAGTATTATGAATAAAAAAAAGCAGATAAAAGATAAAAGAGGTTTAATAATCTTTGATTTGGATGGAACGCTTTATAAGTTACGTGGTGGCTCATACTCAAAATCACCTCTGAAGAAGAAAGTTATTAGTAATGTTAAGAAATATATATCTGTTAATCTTTCTTGTGGTTTAGTGAAAGCTCGAAATATCCTGAAAAAAATACAGCGGGAATATGGTGAAGAAATAAGTATTGGGTTGGAAAAGGAGTTTGGACTTGATCGCTATAATTACTTTAATACTGTTTGGAATATTTCAGCACATGGGCTTGTTCGGAAGACTAGGAGCCTTCGAGTGACTTTATTGAAATTAAAGAGACAATATAGATTAGTTATATTATCTGATGCACCAAAAATTTGGATTCATAATGTTTTAATTGAATTGCAAATTATCGATATTTTCAAAAACGCTATTTTTTCGGGAGAGGGTGACCTTCGCAAGGGATCAGAAAATGCTTTTTCAAACATTGTTAAGCTATTAAAAGTCAAACCGAGAGACTGCATCGCAGTTGGGGATCAGGAACGAACTGATATTATTCCGGCCAAGAAGCTCGGTATGCGTACAATATTTGTTCATCGGAAAAATGTTTCTTCTAGTGCGAATGCTAATATTAAAGAGATACAGAACCTTGCAGACGCAATTAGTAGACTTGATAAAAAATATAATTTTTAAATAATATTATGCGAGCATTTTTTGCTTGTTTTTTTATACAGAAATGGTAATTTCAAAGTAACAAACAAGAGTTTCTCTAAAGGAGTGAAATCATGGAGATTCGAAGACGAATTGGAATCTTACTCAAGGCGCGAAGTGTCGGAGAGTACTCTTCTGGACACATGGGTGCGCAAATACTTCGTTTCCGCCGTATTGATGATGATAGCCCACTTGTCGTGAAGTTTACACCTTATCACGATGCTAGTGCGATTGTGCACCTTGAGGACAACATTCATGGATATCACGAGATTCGTTCTCTTGGTGGATCTGAGCTTCTACCAATGGAACTTCAAGAGATTTTGCTGTCAGAAGGAAGAGCACTTGTTATGCGTGATTTGGGATATTCAATGCGTCACATTGATGGGGGTATTCAGGCTTGTGACTTGTTTTGGCAATATCTGAGACGCGTCATTGGTCAAACAGCAGTTCTATCGGGCACTAGCGGATTCCAAACTCCGCCGTTCGTTCAAGAAGTCACTCGACATATTGAGCGGTTTTCGCATGGAGCCGTGCCTCAGATTTTGCGAATGATGCGTAGTTCGCAGTGGACAGGTACGTGTGGCAAGGTAGCAATAATGTTGCTTGATTTTACTCCGAATAATCTTTTCGCCGATGAAAGTGGTCTTCACTTCATTGATCCTTGGAGTCAGAAAACATACCTAGGGCATCCGTCTGTCAGTATCGGTCAATTCACTACCCTTATGCAATTGGGTGGTATGAAAGAAGCAGAGGCAGCAACGCTTATGATCAAAAAACGCTGTTGGGAAGATTTACCAGCGATTCTCGGTTGTGACTTTTTGTCTATCGAACAGGCTTTCCGCTTGGGAGCCACGCTCCAACTTGTCCTCTCGTCGTATGTAAGGCAGGAATCCGAGCCTGCTCGAGCAGAGCGGTACCTGACATCAGCGCTGAACCTATGGTGCTAATTACCCTTGGCCGATTGGTTTTCATTAACTAGTCGGCATTTTTGTAGAAATTTTTTAAGATGACGAGGCATTGAAAAATATCAGTGAATATGGTATTTTGGAGTGAAGATAGAACTAAAATAAAATCACATGGACGACAAACATTTTCTTCAAAAAGCGATAGAAAAAGCACGGGAGTCATTGGCTCAAGGCGGTTTTCCGGCTGGAGCAATTATTGTTAAGGAGGGGAAAATTATTGGTGAGGGGGTTAGTCTTGGTTATAAGGTTAATGATCCGACTGGACATGGTGAGATTGTCTCAATTCGAATGGCTTGTGCAAATCTTAAAACGGCTGATCTTTCTGGGGCTATTTTTTACACATCGATGCAACCTTGTTTGATGTGTTTGGGTGCGTCGGTTTGGAGCAACATTTCTAGAATTGTTTTTGCTTGCGCCAAAGATCGAGTTGTTGATGACTATTATGGCGGGCATTATGATCCTGCGCAAATCAATTTAGAACTATCGCGTCCAATCGAAATGGTTCATATGAAAGAATTTGAAGAAGAATCTTTATCCGTGGTTCGTGAATGGGAAAAGAATAATCATTTATAATTTAATATTTAGCCGAAGTGGTGAAACTGGTATACCTGCCTGCCGGCAGGCACGCACGTTTTTAAAATTAATGTCGAAGTGGCGAAATTGGTAGACGCGCACGGTTCAGAGCCGTGTAGTCGCAAGACTATGGAGGTTCAAGTCCTCTCTTCGGCACCATGAAGTACACACTTTGTGTGACTTCATGGTAAACCATTATTGTTTTCTTGCTTCTTTGTTTTTTTGATTGAATCATAAGTCATTTTAAGACTATGTATACCGAATTTGAAGCCACAATTTTAGACATCAACGTAAAAGCTCTCCGACGTAAATTAAAAGATGTCGGTGCAAAATTAATTTACCCAGAAAGATTAATGCGTCGCTACATTTTTGCGCCTTTTCAAAAAGATAAAATTCACGGAACTTGGGTTCGAGTTCGTGATGAGGGTGATAAAATTACCATGAGCCTGAAAGTTGTCTCGGGCAAAAAGATTGAAGATCAAAAAGAGATTTGTTTAACTATAGATAGTTTTGAAGAAGGCTATGATTTTTTTGAAACGTCTTGGTTTGAAACAAAAAGCGTATCAAGAAACAAAAAGAAAATTTTGGATGCTCGGTAAGACAGAAATAACAATCGATACTTGGCCTGGATTAGAACCATTTTTAGAAGTGGAAGGGAAAAACGAGAAAAGTGTTATCTCTGTTGTCAAAAAATTAGGTTATGATTACAGTAAGGCAGTCTTTGGCGCAGTTGATATAAAGTATCAAATTAAACTAGGTATTCCCCCCGACGTTATTAACAACAAAACTCCGCTTATTTCATTTGAACATCCACCAAAAAAGTATTTTAAAGTATAATAATTGTTTTCTTGCTTTCTTGTTTTTTTGATTATGGTTAACCTAATTACTAAAAGTATGTCTCAACAAAAAAAATTCGGTTTAGCACTGGGTAGTGGCGGACCAAAGGGGTTGGTCCACGTTGGTGTTATCAAGGAACTAGTAAAAAATGATATTCGCATAGATTTTATTGCTGGGACCAGCATCGGCGCTTGGGTTGGGGCACATTATGCCTTATTCCAGGATGTAAAGTCACTAGAAGAAATAACAGTTGGCCGCAGAAAAGAAAAGTTTTTTGCGCTTTTGGATGTAACTTTGAAAGGTGGGTTGATTTATGGAGATAAGGTGCGCAAAATATTAACAGGCTGGCTTAATGATTCAAAGTTTTCTGATACAAAAATACCTTTTCGTTGTGTGGCGACCGATTTGATTGCCGGCAAAGAAAAAATATTTTCTCGTGGACTGATTGTTCCGGCCATACAAGCGAGCATGGCTGTTCCTTCGTTGTTCCGACCAGTATTAGTTGATAATAGTTACTATGTTGATGGTGGGCTTATTAACCCAGTACCTGATGATGTTGTCAGAAAAATGGGTGCTGATGTTGTTTTAGCAATTAACTTGGACAATTGTCAGACCAAGAAAGGTTTCAACCTGAAAAATATTTCATCTATTTCTCGGGTGGCTAACCGATCAATGGAAATTTTGCGACATCATTTGGCCGAAGCCACACTTTCTAATTCCGATTTTGTCATCCGTCCACAAATGAAAGATGTTGAGATTTCAATTTGGAAAGATTATTTTTTAGGTAAGTATGGTCCGGAATTAGTTCGTATCGGCGAACGGGAGACGAGAAAAATTATTAATGATTTAAAAAAAGCTTTGAAATAAAATCAATAAGAAAATTTTTGCGTCGGGTCATAGCGCAGTTGGCTAGCGCGCATGCATGGGGTGCATGAGGTCGTGAGTTCGAGTCTCATTGGCCCGACAGAAAAATTTTCTATTCTGGGTAAAGGGTTGAATTGGTGGGCTTGTCGTGAAGTTAAAGGGCTTGTCATGTAGTTAAAGAGTATACTTTATACTACATGGAACACTTTATACTTCACGATTCAAATCTCACCACCCCGACAAAACAGATAAATATAAAATTAGTTCAGGGTAAAGGTATACATTGATGAGCTTGCCGTGAAGTTAAAGGGTACACTTTATACTTCACGGTTCGAGTCTCGCAATTACTGAACGATGCTCGAACTTTTTTTGAACAAAAAATGCTTGATTAGCTCCGCTCCGCGTTTCCGCCCGCCAAAATCTTTTTTCTAAAAGGA
>Ga0209211_10006546_pt1 | contig 16781 bp, 13 predicted proteins | sample RifGroA2_FD_183992 | JGI IMG/M metagenome (GOLD analysis project Ga0209211, IMG submission 183992) | Groundwater microbial communities from Rifle, Colorado, USA - Groundwater A2 (SPAdes) (version 2) | ecosystem: Environmental > Aquatic > Deep subsurface > Groundwater | place: Rifle, Colorado... | reverse complement strand
TGATGGCCCCCTCGGCCGGCGGCTTGCTGCCCGCAGACGCCAGCCTGTTGCTGGGCGAGCAGGTGCAGGCGTTTGCCGCGCGGGTGCAGGCGTTTGTCCTGGGGCACTCGTCCCACCAGGCCGAACGCCGCCAGGCCCAGGACCGCAGCGAGGACGCTGCGCTGGCGGTCACGCTGGAGCTGCCCAAGAACATTGCCTTTGTGACCGACACCCCAGCCGCCTGGAAAGACCTGATAGCCCAGGTCGGCTTCTTTCAGGTGCAGGTGGAGATGGTGGCCACCGCGCAGATGCTGCCTGCTGCCCCAGAGCCCGCCATGGTGCTGGTGGACGCGGCCAACCGCCCGCTGGCGGCCTTTGTGGCCCAGGTGCAGACACTGCGGGGCCAGTTTTCCGCCAGCAACATCGTGGGCGTGAATGTGGGGGTGGATTTCGAGAGCCAGCAGCAGGCGCTCAGCGCTGGCTGCGACGCCTGTTTTGCCACGGGCACGCAGCACGCGGCCATCATGGCGCGCATCGTCAAGCTGTGCAGCAACGAAGAAGAGCCGCCCTACCGCGTGCTGGTGGTGGAAGACTCCAAGACCGCCGGTGCGATGATCCGGCGCACCCTGTCCGAGGCCGGCATGGAATCGTTGGCCATCACGCGCCCGCAGGACGTGCTGACCGCGCTGGCCTCCTTCCGCCCCGACCTGGTGCTGATGGACATGTACATGCCTGGCTGCACCGGGGTGGAGGTGACGCGGGTGATCCGCCAGCACGCCGAGTTTTTGTCCACGCCCGTGGTCTACCTGTCGGGCGACAGCAATGTGGCGCTGCAAGTGGACGCGCTGCGCCTGGGCGGTGACCACTTCCTCACCAAACCTTTCAACCCGGTGATCCTGAACGCTGTGGTCAAAAGCAAGATTGACCGCTACCGCACTCTGCGTCGCACCATGCTGCACGACAGCCTGACCGGGCTGCTGAACCACACCACCTCCAAGCAACAGCTGCAAAGCGCCATCAACGCTGCGCGCCTGGACGGCAGCGGCCTGTGTGTGGCCATGGTGGACATTGACCATTTCAAGTCGGTCAACGACACCTACGGCCACCCCATGGGCGACCACGTGATCCGCAGCCTGTCCTGGCTGCTCACCCAGCGCGTGCGCAAGACCGACGCGGTGGGCCGTTACGGCGGTGAAGAGTTTGTGGTGATCCTGCCGGGCGCGCAGGCGGAGCAGGCCCACACCCTGCTGGACCGCATGCGCGGGGACTTCTCGCGCATCCACCATCCGGTGGATGACGGCTGGTTCAGCTGCACCTTCTCCGGTGGCGTGGCGCCGTGGAACCCCGATCTGGATTCCGAGGCCCTGCTCAAACGTGCCGACGAAGCGCTCTACCAGGCCAAGCGCGCCGGGCGCAACCGGGTGCAGCTGCTGCAGCCCGGTTTACAAGCCAAATAGGCCCCTGGCCCTTATGGGGTATGCGCGAGCAGCTCCTGAATTGATAGTAAATTGATCGGCGTATGCCTTGCGCATTGCTCGATAAAACTAAGCATGTGAATTGCGATTTGCGGGGACAAGCTTGAACATAATTCAACCAGCAAAAAGGGGCGACAACTTTGCGCGGGGCTCCCATGGGGCTCAATCAGTTCTCTGTATCCACTCCATACTCTCTGCATACACAACAACATCCCTTTGTGCTTCTTCATCACCCCTGCCAAATGCGCCCTCCGTGATGACAAAGGGCTGGTAATCGTTTCTCACTTGGGGGTTCAAGTAGAAGACGGAGAAAGTCGCGCGTTTGTATTTTTTCTGTGTAGTAAAAAAATTCACACCACACCGCACAAGAATTCCTTTGCCGTCAAGGTGTTCAATCTTCTCTTCTGTGCAAACCCGCACATCCTTCACAGATTCTTCAAGTGGCCCAAGATGAGAATGCAGCCTCATGGCATCGGACACCTTTTTCTCCACTTCGCTACGGTCTAAATTTTCACGCTTCCAACCCAAAGTAACAATGACACCACTTGTCCTGAATTCATTGCATGCGAAGGCCATGGGCACTTGCTTGTTTTGCGGGGCAACTTGAGGGTCAAGAAGGCAAGTCATATTGCCAAATTGAAGCTCTCTCGCAGGGCGATACGCGACCCTCAAGGTTTCTTCCAGGTAAGACGGAATCTCTAAGGTCATTGCTTCTATCTCCGGGGCTGGGGCAGTGGCGCAGCCAAAGAGGACAAAGCTTGTGACAGCAACTCCAAAGAGTTTGTAAAACAGTGATTTCATGAATACCCCCTCCATTCACTGTACATGGCTTGCGTCCTGTTGAGTGAGCTGAAAGAAGGCGTGGCTAGACCTGAGGGCACGCCGCGAGATGGTTGCGAAAAGATCAAGCCGCCGCTAGCCCCCCTTGGGCTATGCCGGGCGTTAGCAGGCGCTGCACCAGTTCGCGCACGGTTTTGATCTGGCTGCCAAAGGGTAGCTCGCCCGCACCGCGGAAGAACAGGCCTTTTTTGGTGTCACCGCGCAGCGCTGCGGCCAACTGGTTGTCAATGCAAAACTGGCCCCAGCCCGGTAGCCCGTCGCGCAGGCCGCACTGGGCCAGGCAGTCAAAACTCTTGGTGCAGCGTGCTTTCACATGGGCCACCGCTTGCAGCTTGGGTTCGATCTTCAGGTAGGCGCGCAGCCAGGGCGTGGCCACGGCGCGCGCGGGCAGGCCGGCCACGCTGGTGAACTCCAGCATGTCTTCGGGCCGAGCCTCGGCCAGCACGCGTTTGAACTCGGCACGGGCATCGCTCTCTTCGGTCACCGCAAAGGCGGTGCCCAGTTGCACCGCATCGGCTCCCAGCGCCTGCAGGCGGGCGATGTCCTCAAAGCTGCGAATGCCCCCGGCCACGATGAGTGGGATGTGCTGCTCGTAACCCGCATCCTTGAAAAACTGGCGCACCTGTGGCACCACGTTGTCAAAGTCAAAACGCGGGTCTTGCAGATCGGCAATCTTGGCCGCGCCCAAGTGACCTCCCGCCAAACGCGGGTGCTCGATGACGATGGCGTCGGGCAGGCGCTTTTTGCGCTCCCACTTCTTCACCAGCAACTGCACACCACGCGCGTCGGACAGGATAGGGATCAGCGCTGCCTTGGGGTGGTCTTTGGCCAGGTCGGGCAGGTCCAGCGGCAGGCCGGCACCCACCACCACGGCGTCAATGCCGCATTCCAAGGCCTTAGTCACATTGGCGGCGTACTCGCTCACCGCGCGCATCACGTTGATGGCCAGCAGGCCTTTGCCCCCCGTGCGGGCCCGCGCGGCCTGGATTTCTCGGTCGATGGCTATCAGGTTGGCTGCATTGATGCCGGCCTTGGCTGCATCGCCCGGTGCCAGCTCGCGGGTCTGGTCCATCAGGTCGGGGTGGTGGCGGCGCAGGTCCACACTGGACAGCGTACCCACCCCACCGAGCGCTGCCACGCTGCCGGCCAACCGGTTGCCGGAAATGCCGATGCCCATGCCGCCCTGCACAATGGGCAGCAGGGTGCGCCCGGCCAGGCGCAGGGCCTGCAGACCGCTTCGGCGTAGCCAATCGCGGGAATCCCCATCTAAATGGGGAAATTCAGTACTTGCGTGTGGCATGGTGTGCTCTAAGATAGCGGGCTGTTGGACAGTCGCACAGCTTAGTCAGAGCCTTGCGGTCTGGCTTTGAGGTGGGTCAAGTTGCTGCGCAATCGGGACTCCACCCGTTGCATGACAAAAAAAGGGTAAACACCGAGAATGAATGCACTTGTGCAAAGTCTGGCGGCCATGAGTGGTCTGCGTGACCGCGATGCCTTGGATGCTGCACTGGTGCGTTTGGTGATCAGCAGCAGCGAGGGTGCGGTGCACAGTGCCTGCCTGATCCGGGTGGTGGGGGAGTGCGATGACCGGCGCTGCCTGGTGCAAGCCCGCCTCGATGCAGGCCACACCCAGGTCAGCCGCGACCTGCTCTGGACTGACTGGACCACCTTGCCCCATGTCTCCGATTTTCCGCTGCGCCAGCTGGCCGTCGAGCGAGGCCGCGCCGTGCACGCTGAAACGGCTCCCTGCACGGGTGTCATTCCCCTGCTCACGCCGCAAGGCACTTGGGGGCTGCTGGAAGTGGGCTCGGCCCAGGGCCTGTCTGCACACACGCTGGACCTGGTGGAAGGCATTTTGCTCACCTACAGCAACCTGTTGGGCCTGCTGGACTACGGCGAAAAAGATGCGTTAACCGAGCTGCTGAACCGCAAGACCTTTGACGGCGCCTTTTTCAAGGCCACGGCCGAGCAGCATGGGGATGACCTGCCCGAGGGCGGCGAACGCCGCCAACCGCACCCCGATGCGGGCGTGTGGCTGGCCGTGCTGGATATTGACCACTTCAAACGCGTGAACGACACCTATGGCCACCTGATTGGTGACGAGGTGCTGCTGCTGCTGGCGCGCCTGATGCGCAGCTGTTTTCGCTTCCACGACCAGCTCTACCGCTTTGGTGGCGAAGAGTTTGTGGTGCTGATGCGCTGCGACAGCGTGGACCATGCCCACGCGGCGCTGGAGCGTTTGCGCGAGCGGGTGCAGGCCTATGCGTTTCCGCAGGTGGGCACCATCACCGTGAGCATCGGTTTTTCGGTGCTGCTGCCACATGACACGCCCAGTGGCGCCTTTGGCCGTGCCGACAAGGCGGTCTACCACGCCAAGGAACATGGCCGCAACCAGGTCTGCAGCTACCAGGCGCTGGTCGCCTCTGGCGACCTGGTAGACCAGGTCGCCGAAGGTATGGACGTGGACCTGTTCTAACGCTTAACGCGTGCGTTCAAAAATGGCGGCAATACCCTGGCCGCCGCCAATACACATGGTGACCAGCGCGTAGCGGCCGTTGATGCGCTCCAGCTCGTAGAGTGCTTTCACGGTGATGAGCGCGCCGGTAGCCCCAATCGGGTGGCCCAGCGAGATGCCCGAACCATTGGGGTTGACCTTGGCGGGATCCAGCCCCAGGTCACGCGTCACGGCGCAGGCCTGGGCGGCGAAGGCTTCGTTGGCCTCAATTACATCCAGGTCGTTCACCGTCAGCCCGGCTTTCTGCAGCGCCAGTTTGGACGCAGGTACCGGGCCAATGCCCATGTACTTGGGGTCTACGCCCGCGTGCGCGTAGGCCACCAGGCGCGCCAGGGGTTTCAGACCGCGCGCTTTTGCAGTGGCTGCTTCCATCAGCACCACCGCCGCTGCGGCATCGTTGATGCCGGAGGCATTGCCGGCCGTCACAGTGCCGTTTTCCTTCAGGAAAGCGGGCTTGAGCTTGGCCATGTCGGCCAGCGTGGCGTTGGGGCGGAAGTGTTCGTCGGTGGCGTAGGCCACGTCGCCTTTCTTGCTCTTGAGCGTGACCGGCATGATTTGGCTCTGAAAATAGCCCGCCTCGGTGGCCTTTTGGGCACGGTTGTGGCTTTCCACGGCCAGTGCGTCCTGCTCTTCGCGGCTGATGCCCCATTTGGCCGCAATGTTCTCGGCCGTCACACCCATGTGGATGGTATGGAAGGGGTCGTGCAGGGCACCAATCATCATGTCCACCATCTTGGTGTCACCCATGCGGGCGCCCCAGCGCATGTTGAGGCTGGCAAACGGCGCGCGGCTCATGTTCTCGGCACCGCCACCAATGGCGATGTCGGCGTCGCCCAGCAAGATGCTCTGGCTGGCGTTGACAATGGCCTGCAGGCCCGAACCACACAGGCGGTTCACGTTGTAGGCCGGGGTACCTTCGCTACAGCCGCCGTTGATGGCGCCCACACGGCTCAGGTACATGTCTTTGGGTTCGGTGTTCACCACATGGCCAAACACCACATGGCCCACGTCCTTGCCGTCCACGCTGGCGCGGGACAGCGACTCACGCACCACCTGGGCGGCCAGTTCGGTCGGGGGAATGTCTTTGAGACTGCCGCCAAAGGTGCCAATGGCGGTGCGCACAGCGCTGACGACGACGACTTCACGGGTCATGGGAATCTCCTGGGTGGGTTGGGAAAGCGGGTGCCAGACATCTTACGGCCGCCACAGGTCATCCATTCTTCACCAAATTGTCACAACACTTCCTTAGGCTAAGAGGGATACACCCAGCCACCAGGAGTTGCCCGTGAGCGCCAGCGAAGACGAATTGATCCGCCGTATCCAGAACGACATGCTCGACAGTTATGACGAGGAACTGGAGATGGAGCTGGACGACCAGCACCTGGAGCGCCTGGCCGGCGGCCAGGCTCCCGATGCCGATGCGCGCGCCGCGCGCCGCCTGTACTTCAAGGAGCTGTTCCGCATGCAGGGCGAGCTTGTGAAGCTGCAGGACTGGGTGGTGGCCACCGGCCACAAGGTGGTGGTGATTTTTGAGGGGCGCGATGCGGCCGGCAAGGGCGGCGCCATCAAGCGCATCACCCAGCGCCTGAATCCGCGCGTGTGCCGCGTGGCCGCGCTGCCCGCGCCGAACGACCGCGAGCGCACGCAGTGGTACTTTCAGCGGTATGTGAGCCACTTGCCGGCGGCTGGCGAGATCGTGTTGTTTGACCGCAGCTGGTACAACCGCGCTGGTGTGGAGCGCGTGATGGGCTTTTGCAATGACGAGCAGTTGGAAGAGTTCTTCCGCACCGTGCCCGACTTCGAGAAGATGCTGGTGCGCTCGGGCATCCAGGTCATCAAGTACTGGTTCTCCATTTCTGACGAAGAGCAGCACAGCCGCTTTCTGGGCCGCATCCATGATCCGCTGAAGCAGTGGAAGCTCAGCCCCATGGACTTGGAGTCCCGCAGCCGCTGGGAAGACTACACCCGCGCCAAAGAGGTGATGCTGGAGCGCACCCACATTGCCGAGGCACCGTGGTGGGTGGTGCAGGCGGTGGACAAGAAGAAGGCCCGCTTGAATTGCATTCACCATCTGTTGCAGCAGATGCCTTATGAGGAAACCGAACATCCACCGGTGGTGTTGCCGCCGCGGGTGCGGCATGAGGACTATGAACGGCGTCCGGTGCGGGAGGACATCCTCGTTCCTGAGGTTTACTGAGTTTTTTGGCGGGTGCTTCCTTGTCGCGCTTGGACCATTTTTTTTAACACCCACTCCCCCAGCCCCTCGCCCCGTCGGCGAGGGGAGCTTTAACAGCCAATTTTTCTCTTACGCGCCGGCTACGGGGCTACTGGGGTGAGGTTGCCACTGCTAGTTCGCTCTACGGCCCGCGCCTGCGGTTGTGGATACCTCGAAGATGTCGCTCTGCCAACGCTGGCGGCTGCGCCCGCCAGTGGCTCCACGCCTGCATTTCTCCATTCACCACAACCGTTGGCACTGGCCGTGGCGTACCCATCCGCTGGTGGCCGTCCTTGTGTAGCAACCTTGTCGGAGACCGCCTCCAAATCGGCTGTTAAAAGACTCCCCTCGCCGACGGGGCGAGGGGCTGGGGGAGTGGGTGTTAAAAAAAGCGGTGCGGCCGCAACAAACAAGTGGGTCAGCCCCGCACATCCCCCACAGCATCCTTCCCAAAGTCCGCACGCGCCAGATACGCCAGCACCCGCCGCGCCGCATCTTCCGGACTGCTGAGCTGCCCCTGCGCATGCAGGCCCGCAAAGCTGCCGAGATCCGGAAACTGCGTGGCATCCGCATTGCGCAGCTGCACCTGCATGTCGGTGTCAATTACGCCGGGCGCCAGCGAACACACCTTGGCACCATTCGCTTGCAAGGCCTCATCCAGCGCTACACAGCGCGTGAAGTGGTCCATGCCAGCCTTGGCCGCGCAGTAGGCCGCCTGCGAGGCCATAGCGCGCCGGCCCAGGCCGGATGAAATATTCAGCACCTTGCGCGGCAGCGCCCAGTTGCGCGTGGCACCCAGAAAGGCGGCCGTGAGTTGCATGGGGGCCTCCAGCCCCACGCGCAGGGCCTGGGCCAAATCGGCGGGGTCAGATTCGGACAGAGGCACAAGCGCCGGAATCACGCCGGCGTTGTTGATCAGCGTGGCGCTGGCCAGCGTAGCCGGGTCTTGCTCGGCCAGCCACTCGCGCAACCGGGCTGCGGCCGCGGCACCATCGGCCAGGTCCAGCGGCCACTGCAGCAGCGTGGCGCTTGCACGCAGGGCCTGTTCGGTCAACCTGGCATTCGTCTGGCGCGAGATACACAGCAGCAGGGCTTCGGGCTTCAGCAGTTGCTGTGCCATGGCCAGGCCCATGCCGCGCGAGGCGCCGGTGAGGATGGTGAGGTGGTGCATGCGTAGCGCAATCCCGTACGTGTGAAAAGAATGCGCACTGTAGCGCCTTGCCGCACAGTGGCGCGCGGCGTACCATCCACCCATGAACTTTCCCATGCGTTTCGGCGCATCCCGTTGGATGGGCTTGCTGGCTGCCTGGATGGTGGCGTTCACCGCTGTCGCCGCGCCACCTGACACCGTGCGCATTGGCATTGGCGAGTACCCGCCGTTCAAGGTGGAGAGTGAAGCGGGCGGTGGCCCCTTGACCGAAATTGTGGTGGAGGCCTTCAAGGCCGGTGGTGTGCGCACTATCCTCGAATGGGTGCCCAACAACCGCGCGATTGCCGGGGTGATGTCGGGCCACTATGAGGGCAGTTTTGGCTGGGCCCGCAGCGCTGAGCGCGAAGAGGCGTTGCTGTTTTCCAGCCGGCCCATCCACACCTACCGCATGGTGTTTGTGCAGCGCAGCGGGGAGCTGCGGGACTGGGCCACGCTGTCTGACCTGGGGCGCTGGCGTGTGGGCGTGACGCGTGGCAATTTCTACTCCCAGCCCTTCGCCGATTTGCAGGCCCAGGGCATGCTGGCCGTGGACGAAGCGGCGGATGACCTGGGCAACCTCAGCAAGCTGCAGCACAAGCGCATTGACCTGTTTCCGCTGGAAGAGTCGGTGGCGCGCTACCTCATTGCAACCAAGCTGGAGGTGGTCGAGGGCGTGCAACTGGCGGTCCAGAACAAGGCGTTTTGGATGGTGCCCATTCACTTTGTCGTGTCCAAAAAAGTGGCCAACGCGCAGGCCATCATGGACGCTTTTGATGCGGGATACCGGGAGCTGCAGCGCAGCAAGCGCCTGGACGTGTTGGAGCGCAAGCTGCGCAGATAGCTATATTTTTAATAGCTGCTTGCGCAATATCCACGCGGGCTAGAGGCCTAAAAGGCTTAAATTTCCGCGCCTTCCACCAGAAACCGCACACGCCGCACGCCGTTCCACTCGTCCGCATCGAGCCGGAACGCCAGCGTGACCTTGGCTGGTAATGGTTCGGTGTGCCCGAACCAGATGCCGTCCACCGGTTGGCCCTGGTGCTTGAGCTTGAGCGAGAGGTGTTTTTCACCCACCAGGCGCTGCGACACCACTTCCACCTCTTCGCTGAAGGTGGGAGCGGCAAAACCCTGGCCCCACACTTCTTTGTGCAAAGTGTCCACCAGCTCCACGCGGCGGTATTCGGGGTTGAGCGGGCCGTCGGTGTCCATGCGGCGCGTCAGCGTGGCAGCATCCAGCCACTCCTGGGCTACTTCGTTCAGGCCATTCTCAAAGTCGTCAAAAAACTCCTCGGCCACCGTGCAACCCGCGGCCATGGCGTGGCCGCCAAAGCGCAAGATGACGCCGGGGTAACGCTTGGCCACCAGGTCCAGCGCGTCGCGCAAATGGAAGCCGGGGATGCTGCGGCCCGAGCCCTTGAGTTCATGCTCCTTGCCTTCGGCCGCGCTTGCGGCAAACACAAAGGTGGGGCGGTGCAGCTTGTCCTTGATGCGGCTGGCCACAATACCGACCACGCCTTCGTGGAAATCGGGGTCGAACACGCAGATGGCGGGCGGCGGCTCGTCGCCTTCGTCAAACAGGCTCTCGGCAATCATCATGGCCTGCTCGCGCATATCGCCTTCGATCTCGCGGCGCTCCCGGTTGATGCCATCCAGCGTCTTGGCCAGTTCGTCGGCGCGGCCGGGGTCGTCGGTCAGCAGGCATTCAATGCCCAGCGTCATATCGCTCAGGCGGCCGGCTGCATTGATACGTGGACCCAGGGCAAAGCCAAAGTCAAAGGTTGTGGCGACCTCGGCCTTGCGGCCTGCTGCTACAAAAAGGCTAGCTAGTCCCGCAGGCAGGGCAAGGGCGCGCACCCGTTTTAACCCTTGGGCTACGAGACGGCGGTTGTTCGCATCCAGCTTCACCACATCGGCCACGGTGCCCAGCGCCACCAGCGGCAGCAGCACATCAAGTTTGGGCTGGCTGGCCGCATCAAACACGCCACGCTTGCGCAGCTCGCCGCGCAGCGCCAGTAGGGTGTAGAACATCACGCCCACGCCGGCGATCGATTTGCTCTCAAACGTGCAGCCGGGTTGGTTGGGGTTGACGATCACATCGGCGTTGGGCAACTCGCTGCCGGGCAGGTGGTGGTCGGTCACCAGCACCTGCAGGCCCAGCGCCTTGGCGCGCGCCACGCCATCCACGCTGGCAATGCCGTTGTCCACGGTGATCAGCACGTCGGCGCCGGACTTTTTCACGCGCTCGCTGATGGGCGCCGTCAGGCCGTAACCGTCCACCACGCGGTCGGGCACCAGGTAGTCCACATGCTGCGCGCCCAAGAGGCGCAGGCCGCGCACGGCCACGGCGCAGGCGGTGGCGCCATCGCAGTCGTAGTCGGCCACGATGCAGAGTTTCAGGTTCTGCGCCATGGCGTCGGCCAGCAGCACGGCGGCGCGGTCCACGCCCAGCAGGGTGCTCGGCGGCAGCAGCTTGGCCAGCGCGTCGTCCAGTTCATCGGGGCTGTGCACGCCGCGGGCGGCGTACAGGCGCGCCAGCAGCGGGTGCACCCCGGCCTGCTCCAGAACCCAGACCGAGCGGGGGGGAATGTCGCGAGGGACGATGTTCATAAGGTGAGCAGCAATTCTTGCGGAGGGGGCGCGGTGAAGCGGCGTTGCAGGCGGTTCCACCAGGGGCTGCTTTGCAGCACAAAGGTGGGCGCCAGGCGTTCGCCACACAGGGTGATTTCCAGCGCCTCGTTGGCCTTGGCGCGGGCCAGCAGTTCGGCGATCAGACCTGCATCCAACGCCTTCCAGGCCTTCGTCCACGCCGGTGCATCGTCGCGCAGCGCGGCCTCGGTCAGGCTGTTTTCCATCTCCACGCGCTGGGCAGGAGCCGTTCGTTGCGTGGCGGGCAGAGTGCCGGTTCCGCTGATCCAAAATGAGTTGACCGGCGGCACAAAGCGGGCCTTGCGCGTATCGTTGACCGGGTGGGTGTAGAGCAGCATCTGCATCTCGTTTTGCAGACGGCGCAGGGGCTGGGCCTGCTCCTGGCGCGGCATCCAACCGTCCACACGCGCGCCGCGCGTGCGCGCCAGCGAGGCGGTGGGCAGGTCGGCCAAGGCAGCGCCTTGGGCCAGCCAGGTGGTGTCATTCAGCGGGTGCAGCGTGATGCCGTCTTCGGCAAAGTAGGGCTGCATGGCGGCGCGCAGGGCGTCCGAGTCGTGGGCGCTGAGGCTCAGGGTTTGCGGGTCTTCCATGCGCACATGGTCGGCGTTCACGCGCCAGTGGCAGGGCGTGATCCAGGCCCAGCCGCTGGTACCGTGCACCTTGGTCAGGCCCAGGTGTTCGGCGTCCAGCGCCGCCCAGGGCACCAGGCCATCGGCACCCTGCAGGCCCAGGCTTTTGGCGTACACGCGTTCGCCCAGAGGCGTCAACGACTCGGCCGATCCCAGCAGGGGCGGGGTGGGGTTGAGCAGGCTGAGCAGCTGGGCCAGGTTGGGAAGCGTTATGTCGGCAATGGCTGCCTGACAGTGCGGACCGGCCGGTGCGGCGTAAGGAATAACGGTGTGCATGGCTGGATTGTCCCGCATGGATGCCACAATCCGCCCACCTCAGCACTTTGTAACGTTTGATGCGACTTCCCTATGAGCTCACCATTGGCTGGCGCTACACACGCGCCGGCCGCGCCACGCGGCGCAATGGTTTTATTTCCTTTATCTCGGGCGTGTCCATGCTGGGCATTGCGCTGGGCGTGGCGGCCCTCATCATCGTGCTGAGCGTGATGAATGGTTTCCAGAAAGAGGTGCGCGACCGCATGCTGGGTGTGGTGTCGCACATTGAAGTGTTTGCCCCAGGTGGGCAGGCCCTGGCCGATGTAGACCGCACCCTGCGCGAAGCCCGCGACAACCCGCAGGTGGTGGGCGCCGCCCCCTTTGTGGCCGCACAGGCCCTGGTGGCGCGCGGTGAAGACATGAAGGGCGCGATGGTGCGCGGCATTGACCCCGCGCGTGAACCCGAGGTGTCGGACGTGGCCACCGGCGCGCAGGCCGCGGTGCTGGCCCAACTGGTGCCCGGCGAGTTTGGTGTGGTGTTGGGGGGCGAGCTGGCACGCAGCATGGGGGTGGTCAAAGGCGACCGCGTAACGCTAATTGCGCCCAGCGGGCAGGTGACGCCTGCAGGCGTGGTACCGCGCCTCAAACAAATGACGGTGGTGGGTACTTTTGATTCCGGCCACTACGAATACGACTCGGCCCTGGTGTTTGTGCATTGGGAAGATGCGGCCAAGATTTTCCGCCTGGAAGGGCCCACCGGTGTGCGCCTCAAACTGAAAGACCTGCACCAGGCACGTGAGGTGGCCCAGGAGCTGAGCCGCACCATGAGTGGCGATCTGTTGCTGCGCGACTGGACCCGCCAAAACCGTACCTGGTTTGCCGCGGTGCAGGTGGAAAAACGCATGATGTTCATCATCCTCACGCTCATCGTGGCGGTGGCGGCCTTCAACCTGGTCAGCACGCTGGTGATGACGGTGACCGACAAGCGCGCCGACATCGCCATCCTGCGCACCCTGGGCGCCAGCCCGGGCAGCATCATGGGCATTTTTGTGGTGCAGGGCGCTATGGTGGGCGTGATTGGCACGCTGGCCGGCCTGCTGCTGGGCTTGGGCGTGGCCTTCAATATTGATGTGATCGTGCCCGCGCTGGAGCGCCTGCTGGGCGCCAGCTTTTTGCCGCAAGACATCTACCTGATCAGCCGCATGCCCAGTGACCCGCAGCAAAGCGACATCGTGCCCGTGGCGTTGATCTCCCTGCTGATGGCCTTTGTCGCCACCCTGTACCCCAGCTGGCGCGCCAGCCAAGTGAACCCTGCCGAGGCGCTGCGTTATGAGTAACCCTTTGTCCCCGGTTGAACAGGCGCTGGCCGCCGCGCAGTACCAACAGGTGGCCGACCTGGCGAGCACCGTGGCCCCGTTACCCACCGGCGAGGTGGTGCTGCAGGTGCGCGGTCTTACCAAACGCTTTCAGGAAGGCCGTCTGGACGTCACGGTGCTGCAGGGCGTGGACCTGCAGGTCCACAGTGGCGAGACCCTGGCCATCGTGGGCGCCTCGGGTTCGGGCAAAAGCACACTGCTGCACCTGATGGGGGGGCTGGACGCCCCCACTAGCGGCAGCGTTGATTTGCTGGGCCACGACCTGGCCCAGCTACCCCCTGCAGCCCAGGGCCGGCTGCGCAACCAGCACTTGGGCTTTGTCTACCAGTTTCACCACCTGTTGCCTGAGTTCAGTGCGCTGGACAACGTCGCCATGCCGTTGACAATTCGGCGCTTAGCCCCCGTAGATGCTGCGCAAGCAGCTATGAAAATGCTAGCGTTGGTGGGGCTGGAGCACCGCATGCACCACCGCCCGGCCGAGCTCTCGGGTGGTGAACGCCAGCGCGTGGCCATTGCGCGTGCACTGGTGACTAACCCCGACTGCGTGCTGGCCGACGAGCCCACGGGCAACCTGGACCGCACCACCGCCGATGGCGTGTTCGACCTGATGCTCACGCTGGCTCGCGACCAGGGCACGGCCTTTGTGCTGGTGACCCACGACGCCACGCTGGCCGCGCGCTGCAGCCGCCAGCTGCAGCTGGTGTCGGGGCGCTTCGCGGGCTAGGGCGCAGCCCCAGGGGCTTGCCGCTGCAGGCCGGGTGGCTTGCGGTTTGCTGACGGGACGGCTGGCAAAGCCCGCGTCCAAGGGTTCTCGCGGATGACGGCGGGGTGGGCAGCCTCCTATCCTGCCCCATCCAATTTCTAGAGAATCACTATGAACCGTCGTTGGCATTCCTGGGTGAGCGTGGTGGTGGGTGCGGGGCTGGCCATGGCGGCCGCCGCGCAGTCCGTCAAACCTTTGCGCATCGGGCTGATTGGCCCGTTTACCGGCCCCTCGGCCGACTTTGGCATTCCCATGCTCAATGGCGCCAAGCTGGCGGTGGACGAGATCAATGCCGCCGGCGGCTACCTGGGCCGGCCGCTGGAGCTGGTCGTCAAAGACGACACCGCCAACCCTGATGTGGGCTTGCAGCATTCGCAAGACGTGTTGAAAGAGGGCGTGGTGGGCACCATCGGCTTTTGCAACACCGGCGTGGCCATGAAGTCGCTGGAAACTTTTCAGACCGCCAAGGCGCCACTCATCGTGCCCTGCGCCACGGGCACACCCATCACCACCAAGTACCCGGCGCCCGAGAGTTATATCTTTCGCACCTCCGCGCGCGATGGCATCCAGGCCCCGTTTGTGGTGGACGATATCGTGAGCCGTGGGTGGACCAAGGTCGCCATCTTTGCGGATAAGACGCCCTATGGCGAAGGTGGCATGAACGATGTGGTGAAGGCGCTGGCCAGCAAGAATTTGCAGCCTGTGTATGTGGCCCGTTTTGACCTGGGGGTGAAGGATCTGCAAACCGAACTCAAGTCCGCGCAGGCCGCGGGTGCCAATGTGGTGTTCAGCTACACCGTGGGCACCGAGAATGCAGTGATTGCCAAAGGCCGGCAGGCCTTGAAGTGGGCCGTGCCCCAGGTGGGCGCCTGGCCGTTGTCGTTTCCCTTCTTCATTGAGGGTGCCAAGGACGCGGCCGAGGGCGCGCTGATGGCCCAGACTTTCATTGCTGAGCCTAGCAACGAGCGGCGCATCTCGTTCCTGAGCGCCTACGCCCGCAAATACAACACCAAAAAAATCACCGTGCCCATGGCCGCCGCCCAAGCCTACGACACGGTGTACCTGCTGACCTATGCCATCTTGTCCATCCGCGATGGCAACCACTCTGGCCCCTCGGTCAAGGCCGCGCTGGAGGCCATGCCACGCATTTATTACGGCGTGACCGCCACGCACGAACGCCCGTTCAGCAAGGACGACAAAGACGCCATCACCAGCAACATGCTGGTGATGGGGCTGGTGAAGAATGGTGCGGTAACCTTCGCCTACCCGGAAGACCGGACCCGCAACCTGTTTGTGCAGCGCAAACGCTGACGCCCCACACTACACCCATGCATTGGATAGACACGCACTGCCATCTCGACGCCTTTGAGGCACCCCAGCAGGTGGGCGCGGTGTGCCTCGCAGCCCAACAAGCAGGTGTGGTGCACTGTGTCATCCCGTCGGTGGAAGTGGCCAACCTGGACGTGGTGCGCCACTTGGCCCACCACCAGGGCTACAGCTACTGCCTGGGCATCCATCCGCTGTATGTACCCACCGCGCAAGATGACGCATTGGCGGTGCTGGCCCAGCAGCTGCAGGCCCACCATGCCGACCCCAGGCTGGTCGCGGTGGGGGAGATTGGGTTGGACTACTTTGTGCCGCAGCTCACCCAAAGCCCCTGGCGCGAAAAGCAGGAATCTTTCTATCGGGCCCAACTGAAGCTGGCACGCCAGTTTGAGCTGCCTGTGGTGCTGCATGTGCGCCGTTCGGCCGACCGTCTGCTCAAACACCTGCGCGAGGTGGCAGGCCCCGGTGGGCGCTGGCAGGGCATTGCCCACGCCTTCAACGGCAGTGCGGTACAGGCGCAGGAATTCATCAAGCTGGGTTTCAAGCTGGGCTTTGGCGGTGCGGTGACCTTTGAGCGTGCCCACCAGCTGCGCCACTTGGCCCAAACCCTGCCGCTGGACGCGCTGGTACTGGAGACCGATGCGCCCGACATTCCGCCGCACTGGCTGTACACCACGGCGGCTGAGCGCGCAGCCGGTGTGCCCCAGGGCCGCAACACCCCGGCCGAGCTGCCGCGCATTGCACAAACGATTGCCACGCTGCGCGGCATGTCGTGTGATGCGCTGGCACAAGCCATGTGGGACAACTCTGTGCACGCTTTGCCGCGCATGACCATAAAAAAAGCCTCTGCCGGTTAGCAGAGGCTTTTGCCACGGGGCTGAAAGGTATCAGGCCGTTTTGCGCTGGTTGCGGCGGCGTGCGATCACGCCCACCAGTCCCAAACCGGCCAACATCAGGGCATAGGTCTCGGGTTCGGGAACGGCGGTCACACTCACCAAGGTGTAGTCCGACTGGTTGTTGCAGGTCTTGCAGGTGCTGGCGGCAACACCGGTCAATGCAGAGAAAGCAATTTTGGTGATCTTTTGGGTGCCGAAGGGATTGAGGATGTCCCAAGCGCCGGTTCCGCCATTCACGGAGCCAGACCCAATGGACAGCACTGATCCGGAGCCGGTCCAAAGCGCGCTATGGGTTCCTGTTGCGGTCAAGGTGAAGCTTTGTGATCCGCCAACCCAGTAGGCTGTGATCTTGGCAACTTCGTTCACATCGCTGTACTCAGGGCCATCAAACAACAGGCCCAGTCGAATGCTTGCTAACTGGACACCCTGAGAAAAAGTTCCAATGATGCTTTCGCCAATGTCAAGCTCGCCAGCAGTCTTGCCGGTCACGCCTACCCCGGTAACTCCGGCCTGTGATTTCAGCTGGAAGTTGCCTGGTGCAGAGGTGAATGTCGCGTTCACACCGTCTGCGAAGGTGGTGCCGTAGGTATTGCCGCTGCCAAAAGCAGTGCCGTAAATGGTGTTGCCGGCGTGTGCCGTGGCGGTTAGCACCGTCAGTGCTGCAATGGCCAAGCCGT
>Ga0209211_10006544_pt1 | contig 16783 bp, 10 predicted proteins | sample RifGroA2_FD_183992 | JGI IMG/M metagenome (GOLD analysis project Ga0209211, IMG submission 183992) | Groundwater microbial communities from Rifle, Colorado, USA - Groundwater A2 (SPAdes) (version 2) | ecosystem: Environmental > Aquatic > Deep subsurface > Groundwater | place: Rifle, Colorado... | reverse complement strand
CCAACCTCTCAAGCCAATAATGTTACAACAGGAAGAATTTATCAAACAGTTATTGATAAAGAACGCAAAGGAGATTTTCTTGGTAAAACTGTTCAAATTATCCCTCATATAACTGACGAAATAAAAAGAAGAATAAAATTACTCGGAACAAAACATAAATACGATATTGTAATAACCGAAATTGGTGGAACAGTTGGAGATATTGAATCGTTACCATATATTGAGGCAGTTCGTCAGCTTAAATGGGAAATTGGCAAAAATTGTTTGGTAATTCACTTAACATTAGTTCCATATCTTTCAGCACCAGGCGAATTAAAAACAAAACCAACACAACATTCAGTAAAATTATTACTCGAAAATGGCGTTCAGCCAGATATTCTAGTTTTACGAACCGAGCATCCATTAAACAAAGAATTAAGAAAAAAAGTAGCATTATTCTGCAACGTCGATTTCGAATCTGTTATAGAATCTATTGATGTTTCAACTATTTATGAAGTTCCGGTATTAATGCATAAAGAAAAACTAGATGTAACTGTTTTGAAAAAATTAGGTTTGGCAATGAAAGATGAACCACCCCTAATTCCATGGAACGATTTTCTGAAAAAATTGAAAAATCCAAAAACACATGTTAATATTGCATTAGTTGGAAAATATGTAGAACTTTCTGATGCTTATAAATCAATTAGCGAATCGTTTATTCATGCCGGTGCTGAAAATGAATGTAAAGTACATTTAAAATTCATTCACTCCGAAGAAGTTACAATTGCTAATAGTGAAGAAAAGTTTAAAGATATTCAAGGTATTTTAGTCGCACCCGGATTTGGACACAGAGGAATTGATGGAAAAATTAATGCAATAAAATATGCACGTGAAAATAATATTCCATTTTTAGGAATATGTTTAGGGATGCAGTGTGCTGTAATAGAATTTGGCTTAAATGTACTTGGTTTAAAAGATGCAAATTCCAGAGAAATGAATCGCACAACCCCACACCCTGTTATAGATTTAATGGAAGAACAAAAAACCATTATTGAAAAAGGTGGAACAATGAGATTAGGTTCTTATCCATGCAAAGTTAAAAAAGGCACAAATGCTTTTGGTGCTTATAAGAAAACTCAAATTAATGAAAGACATCGTCACAGATATGAGTTTAATAATTCATACTTAGAACAATACGAAAAAGCAGGAATGATTTCAGCCGGAATTAATCCCGAATCAGAATTAGTCGAAATAATTGAAATTCCTAGCCATCCATGGTTTGTTGGAGTTCAATTTCATCCCGAGTATAAGAGTTCTGTTTTGTATCCGCATCCTATTTTTGTAGCTTTTATTAAGGCTGTTATGGAGGAGAATATGAAGAAGTTAGAAGTTTGAGGTTCATTCAGTATGTAATAAGTAAAATTTAATATGTAATATTTTAGTTCAAGGCAATAAATTTTACATTTTACGTCTTAAATATTACATTTTATTGGGTTAGAAGATAGATAGTTACATTGTTACATTGTTACATTGTTAAATAGAGTCTTGGTGGCATAAGTTAGAAGTTTTGAAATTAAGATAATTTGTTTGAAAAAATTTAAAGTATAGGAATAAAAAATGGATAGAAATTCGATTATAGGTATTATCATTATTGCTGCAATTCTTGTTGTATATGGTATATTCACTTCGCCTAGCAAAGAGCAATTAGAAAAAAATAAACAAATAAGAGATTCAATTGAAAGAGTTTATAGCGATTCTGTATTAAGCATTGCAAAGTTACAAGCTGAAAAATCTGCTTTAACTCCAACATTAACTGCTTCCGATTCAATTGCAACCGATTCGCTAAAGAAAGAATCATTATCAAATCAATTCGGCGTATTCTCAAATACTGCAGAAGGCGAAAACGAATTTTACACTCTTGAAAACGAGAACATTAAAGCATTAATATCCTCGAAAGGTGGCAGACTATATTCCGTTGAACTTAAAAAATTTAAACGATATGATTCTCTTCCTTTAATTCTTTTTGACGGAGATTCAACTGTTTTTGGACTTAATTTTTTTGCACAAAACAGAAGCATTTCAACAAACGAAATGTATTTTAAAAAAGTTGAAGGCAAAAATCCAAACGAATTCTCAATGCGACTATATGCTGAACCTGACAAATATCTGGAGTATGCATATCGTCTCGATCCTGATTCGTTAATGCTTAAACTAAATATAAATTTTGTTGGTTTAAGAGATATAATTTCAGATAATTCAAATTATTTGACTCTAAACTGGGATTGTAATATCCACTCTCAGGAAAAAGGTGTTGACTTTGAAAACACTTATACCGGACTTTATTATAAGTTTTATAATGAGGAGGTTGACAATCTTTCTGAAACAAGCATGAAGGAAGAGGAAACTATTCGTACAAAGTTAAAATGGATTGGATATAAACAACAATTTTTCTCATCAGTTTTAATTGCCGAGGATGCATTTCAGGGAGCAACCATTAGTTCAACTCAGTTTAAGCATAAAAGCCTTTTAAAAATCTTAAAATCAGAGATTAGCATTCCTTATGAAGCAAAAAGCGAATATACATTTCCAATGAAATTTTACTTTGGACCTAACCATTATAACACTCTTACTGCACAAGGCGAGAATTTAGAATTAGAAAGACTTGTTCCACTAGGCTGGGGATTTTTCTTAATGCAGTGGATTAATAGATTTGCTGTAATTCCTGTTTTTAATTTCTTAGAAAAATATATTTCAAATTATGGAATTATTATATTGATTTTGACTATTTTACTAAAACTGGTTTTATTCCCATTAACCTATAAATCTTATCAGTCAACCGCAAAAATGCGAGTTTTAAAACCTCAAATTGATGAGATAAATGCTAAAATTCCAAAAGAAAAAACAATGGAACGGCAGCAAGCAACAATGGCTTTATACAAGAAAGTAGGAGTAAATCCAATGGGCGGTTGCTTACCAATGCTACTTCAGTTTCCAATATTAATTGCAATGTTTAGATTCTTCCCTGCATCAATAGAATTACGTCAAAAAAGTTTTTTATGGGCCGACGATTTATCATCTTATGATTCAATTGCTACTTTGCCTTTTGAAATTCCATTTTATGGTAGTCATGTAAGTTTATTTACAATTTTGATGACAATTAGTACGCTTATTTATACACACATACAAAATAAAAATAACCCAAGCCAGAATTCTATGCCAGGCATGAAGGTTATGATGTATTTAATGCCAATTATGTTCTTATTTTGGTTTAACAGTTATGCATCCGGATTAAGTTACTATTATTTCCTTGCTAATGTTATTACATTTACTCAAATGGAATTAATCAGAAGATTTATGATTGATGATGAATCTGTTCTTCGTAAACTTCAAGAGAGTAAACTAAAACCTGCAAAAAAGAAATCTAGTTTTCAGGAAAAATTAGAAAAGATGGCTAGAGAAAGATCTAACAGACCAAGAAGATAAATCTAATAACTGAGCAATTATACTGAATCTTAGTGAATTTGCGAAGCAAAATTCACTAAGATTCAGTTTCCGATAAATCGGAACAAGTTATGCTGATAGGAATTTTTTGCAAAACGGTTTCGTATCGGTATATTTGGGTGTACGATAAATTGGACATATATTTTTTTTTCCACGACTTATCTTGATTTTTTAAATGGGAGATTACGCATGTTTTCGCTGCCTTCGCTTTTCATCCCACTGCCTTTGTCAGGTGTTTTCACCTGACAATGTTTTTCATCTGATAAATAAGGTTTCAGTCAGGTGAAAACACCTGACTGAGGCTGAGGTAATGGGCGATATTAGTTGTAAATTTACCTTTAATGGACAAAATGTCGTACACCCGTATATTTTGAAATATTCACTAAAGCTAATAATACAAGTAAATTATTATTTTCTGGTTCACCTTTTTTTTTAATTGTTAAAAAAAGAGGCTGCCTAATTTTTTAGACAGCCTCAAAACACAAAAAATAAACTAAAAATTCAGTTTAATTAATTATAAATTAGAACTTTTCAAAATCTACATCATGCTTATTATCAAACATTTGCAATTCAGCTCCCTTGTTTTTATTGTGATTTTGAGATACATTTTTATTCTCTAAATGAACAAATTTATTTGATGTAGATTTTTTTACTGTTACAGTTTTTCTGGATTTTGATGCATTATTATCAATTTTGAAAAATGAAATAATATCTTGAAGTTGTTCTGCTTGACTTGAAAGCTCTTCTGAGCTTGTTGCCATTTCCTCAGATGCAGCAGCATTTTGCTGAGTTACCTGATTTAATTGATTAATTGCATTATTGATTTGGTCGGCACCAGAATTTTGCTCAATACTAGATGCAGTAATTTCCTGAACAAGTTTTGATGTTTTTTGAATATCTGGTACAATAGCATTTAATAAATTGCCTGATTTTACAGCTATTTCAACACTTGATTTTGATAAACCATTAATTTCGTTTGCAGCAATCTGGCTACGTTCTGCGAGTTTACGAACTTCAGCAGCAACCACTGCAAAACCTTTTCCGTGCTCGCCTGCACGAGCAGCTTCTACTGCAGCATTAAGAGCAAGAATATTTGTTTGGAAAGCTATATCGCTGATAATTGCAACTTTATCAGCAATTTTCTTCATTGCTTCAACAGTTTGGTTAACATTATTGCTTCCTTCAATAATATCTAAAGCTGCTTTTGCAGATATTTTCTCAGTTTGTTGAGCATTATCGGTATTTTGCTGAATATTTGAAGCCATTTCTTCCATTGAAGATGAAATTTCTTCGGCAGACGATGCTTGCTCAGAAGCTCCCTGAGAAACTTGTTGCGACGATGAGCTTATTTCGTTACTTGCATCAGCAATTTGATTAGAGCCATTTACAACTGCACTTACAACTTCTCTCAGCTTTTCTAACATTCTTCTAAGAGAATCAGCTAAGTCTCCGATTTCATCTTTTTGGTAAATTTCTATATTTGCAGTTAAGTCTCCTTCAGAAATCTTTTTGCTTGCATTAATCAATTTCTGAAAAGTTTCTATCATTTTTTTAACAATAAAAACACTTATAACGATTGCGATTAAAGCTATAATAATTCCAAACCCGCTTATTTGATAAATTGCAGATTTTATTTGAGCTTGAACTTTATCTAGTTTTGATGTAATAATAAAAACACCTCTTATTTTATTGTTACTTTGTAACTCTTTTTCTGATAGAGAATGACATTCCATACAGTTTTTAGAATTATCAAAAAAAACGGGTTTCATAACCCATATTGAGTTAGTTTCGTCGTCATTGTATTGCAAGTTATTCAAGTTATTATCTTCAAAGTTTTTTATAAAGTCAGCTTCTTTTTTTGTTGCAGTATTTTTTACATTTTCAGGATTCAATGAAGCTATTCTGAATGTATATTCATTTCTGTTATTCTTATTTGTTTCATCTTCTAATGTCATGCTTCCATCTTCATGATATTTCAACCAATTTTCGATATTAATATCAAGAATGGTATTGCTTCGTTCATTTATATTTGTCATTCCTTGATTCTTAATATTGAATGACGCTATAACCACTGCAATTGTGGTACTAATTATTACTGGCAATACAATAATAAATAATAATTTTTTCTGTAATGACATATTGATTTAATTAAAAAGGTATTTAAATACAAAATTACAAATAATTTAAAAAATATTTCAAGATTACTTACATTTTAATTCAAAAAATGAGGTTGACTAATTTTTAAGTCAACCTCAAAACACAAAAAATAAACTAAAAATTCAGTTTAATTAATTATAAATTAGAACTTTTCAAAATCTCCATCATGATTATTATCAAACATTTGCAATTCAGCTCCCTTGTTTTTATTGTGATTTTGAGATACATTTTTATTCTCTAAATGAACAAATTTATTTGATGTAGCTTTTTTTACTGCTACAGTTTTTCTGGATTTTGATGTATTATTATCAATTTTGAAAAATGAAATAATTTCTTGAAGTTGTTCTGCCTGACTTGAAAGCTCTTCTGAGCTTGTTGCCATTTCCTCAGATGCAGCAGCATTTTGCTGAGTTACCTGATTTAATTGATTAATTGCATTATTGATTTGGTCGGCACCAGAATTTTGTTCTATACTTGCAGCAGTTATTTCCTGTACAAGTTTTGATGTTTTTTGAATATCTGGTACAATTGCATTTAATAAATTGCCTGATTTTACAGCTATTTCAACACTCGATTTTGATAAACCATTAATTTCGTTTGCAGCAATCTGGCTACGTTCGGCTAGTTTACGAACTTCGGCAGCTACAACTGCAAAACCTTTTCCGTGTTCGCCTGCACGTGCAGCTTCAACTGCGGCATTAAGAGCAAGGATGTTAGTTTGAAATGCTATATCGCTTATAATTGCAACTTTATCGGCAATTTTTTTCATTGCTTCAACAGTTTGGTTAACATTATTGCTTCCTTCAATAATATCTAAAGCTGCTTTTGCCGAAATTTTTTCGGTTTGTTGAGCATTATCGGTATTTTGCTGAATATTTGATACCATTTCTTCCATTGAAGATGAAATTTCTTCTGCAGAAGAAGCTTGTTCAGAAGCTCCCTGAGAAACTTGTTGTGAGTTTGCGCTCATTTGGTTACTTGCACTTGCAATGTTAGTTGCACCATCTAAAAATGATGAAACGATTTCTCTTAATTTTTCAACCATATTTCTAAGAGCATCCGAAAGTTTCCCAATTTCATCTTCTTGATAAATATCTATTGTAGCAGTTAAATCACCTTTTGAAATTTGAGTTGCAAAATCAACACCTTTATTAATAGGTAAAATTATTCCACGAGCAATTATAGTGGCAAATATTATTGCAATTACAGCAACAAATAAACTAACAAGAATTACCAAAAAATTTGTATTTTCAGCCTGTGCAATCATAACTTCATCAGTCATAATATTTTCTTTTGAAACCGTTACTACTTCCATTAATAGCTTTCCAACTTCATCTAATTGCTCAATAGTTTCAGTTTTATAAATTTTCTGAATTGCAATTACTTTTTGAGCCGAATCAAGTGAATTATCCTTTGTTATAACTGTAATTTTTTCAGCTGTTTCGTGAAGTAATTGGTGAGGCTTTTCTATCTGTGCAAAAATCTCTTTTAATTGTGGCACTAGTTTTTCAGCATTAGCTCTGTCTTCGCCATAATACCATTTTCCAAAAGCACAATTATGAAAATTCTTTTCAATATTTAATTCGTCTTTTAGAGGATCAAGAATATATTCTCCAAGCTTCACCGACCACTTAAGATGATCAACATATCGTTGATTAATTTCAGTTCTTAACTTATTGCCATCTATTACATTACCAGCATTTCCAATTATTCCATTAATTCCACTAACCACCCAAAATGAGAAAACTATCAGAATACCAATTATTAAACCAAATGAAATAACAAATTTGGTTGACAGTTTAAAATTTTTCCAATTCATAAGATTAATTATTTAAGTTTATTTTTATTTATTCTTTTGTTTTAAAATTTTCTTTAAGGATAAAAAGTTCATCAGACGAAAAAACCTTATTTACGTCAATATACATTATAAAATGATTATTATGATTAATCATAGCTTTGATAAACTCTGACCTGAATTTACTTCCAATATTAGGTGCAGGCAATAACGATTTTTGCTCAATTTCCAGCACTTCCTGTACCGAATCTACTAACATTCCAACTTGCACATTTGAACTGTCGATAAGCAAATCCATAACTATAATACAAGTAAGGTTAGTATTTTCGCTAATGTCAATACCAAACTTGATTCTAGAGTCGATTACAGGTAGTACATTACCACGAAGATTAATCACTCCAAGCATATATTCCGGTGCTCTTGGAACTTTTGTAATTTTTGTAAGTTCAAGTATGTTAATTACCTGACTTACATGCGATGCAAATAATTCTTCTCCAATTTTGAATGTTAGATAAGAGTTTATTAGTGTATTATGTTCGTCGTTCATATAATAAATATTTTTATATATTTTAATGTCCTTATATCATAATGAAATCAAATATTATCGACACATCTATATTTGTAAATATATATTGTTTATTTTAAATCTCAAAATAAATATAGATGTTTTAAAATTTTATTAAATTTTATAATAAACAGAAAATAAGATACATACAAACCATTATGTTTTTAAACAATCTGAGTGTTAGGTATTTAGGTAAAGTCATGCTTGAATTTTTTTAAAGAAAAACAGGGTTTTCTTAATCATATTTAGTAAATATTTTAAATAATTTTGAGTTTGCCCTTAGAGCAATAATGACAATAAAACAAAATGCCAATTCAGTATTTCCCAGAGGGAATATACAAGATGCAACTGGTTGTGTTAAGGCTTTGTATATGTCCTTTGTACAAACATTAATTTGGTTACTGTATTTTATTGACATTGAAGCTCCCGAAGTAAATTCGGGACAGGCTATATGGGCTATTTTCTGAAATCAAATCACTTTGCTTACTAAAATATAGGACAGTTTCGTTTGTTGGCGATTTAGGAGGTCTTAAATTCTGAGTTCAAATGTTCGAATGTTCTATTGTTCAAATAATTAAGAATATATGTGAATAATTCAGGTTAAAGACCCAATTTCCATTTACCTACTACATTTATACTCAATCTTAATAGGTTTACGAATGTAAAGCTATTTAGAGTGAGTAATACCGATAGGAACATTATTAAGAATTTTGCAAATCAGTTCCGTATCGGTATAACATAGAACAAAAAAAGGAGCTACCCAGATTGGGTAGCTCCTAACATAAAATGCGAACTGGAAATTCTATTTTATGTATTATTGTTTAGAATTTTTCAAAATCGGAATCATGCTTGTTTTCAAACATTTGTAATTCGGCACCCATTTTTTTAGGACTATTAGCGAATGTTTTTTTCTTATCTAAATGCACAACTTTAATATTAGAATTCTTTTTTGAAGTTATATTAGATGTCATTCTTGTTTTTGAACCTTTATTATCAATTTTAAAGAATGAAATAATTTCCTGCAATTGTTCAGCCTGACTCGATAATTCTTCGGCACTTGTAGCCATTTCTTCACTAGCGGCCGCATTTTGCTGAGTTACCTGATTTAATTGATTTATTGCATTGTTAATTTGGTCGGCACCTGAGTTTTGTTCAATACTTGCAGCCGTAATTTCCTGAACAAGTTTTGATGTTTTTTGAATGTCAGGGACAATCGCATTTAATAACTTACCTGATTTTTCGGCTATTTCAACACTTGATTTTGATAAACCGTTAATTTCATTAGCAGCAATTTGGCTACGTTCGGCAAGTTTACGAACTTCGGCAGCTACTACGGCAAAACCTTTTCCATGCTCGCCTGCACGTGCAGCTTCAACAGCAGCATTAAGTGCCAAAATGTTTGTTTGAAATGCTATATCGCTGATAATTGCTACTTTATCGGCAATTTTTTTCATTGCTTCAACGGTTTGGTTTACATTATTACTTCCTTCAATTATATCTAATGCTGCTTTTGCTGAAATTTTTTCGGTTTGTTGTGCATTGTCTGTATTTTGCTGAATGTTAGAAACCATTTCTTCCATTGAACTTGATACTTCTTCTGCCGAAGATGCTTGTTCTGATGCTCCTTGAGAAACCTCTTGTGATGAAGAACTCATTTCTTCGCTAGCCGAGCCAATATTATTTGCTCCATTAACAACTGCTTCAACAACTTCTTTAAGCTTTTCGACCATATTTCGAAGGGAATTAGCTAAAATACCAATTTCGTCTTTTTGCTCAACATCTAAAGTAGATGTTAAATCTCCACTTGCCAATGCTTCAGCGTATTTTACACCTTTAGCTAGTGGTTTTGTAACTGCTTGTGTAATTACAATTCCAATTACAATTGCTAAAACGACAGCAACTATTATTATTGTAATCATTAATATTGTTGCAGAATCTGCTATTATTGTATTTTGTTCAAAATTTTCTTTTGCAAAGGTTAATTTACTATGTACCATTTCATCTAATGACTTTTGTACATCTTCATTAGCCTTCTGCATATCACCTGTTAAAATAAACAATGCTTTGTCAATATTTGATTTTTCTTCTTCAACTTGAACTGATTCAATGGCTTGTTTTAATTCAGGCATATGCTCCATATAAACTTTCATTGCTTCAACTGAATTTTCCCAAAGTTTTCTTCCGTCAACTGAGAAAAGTGTTTTTTCGTATTCTACAGAAGCTTCGTCAAACATTGCATCTAACTCAAAAATTCTATTGTAAAATTTTGCTCTATTTGTTTCATTATTTGTATAAATATATTCACGTACATTTACTCTTATACGTTGAAACGCATCAGTCATGTCAGCAATTTGACTTATAGGAATAGTCATTGTTTTATACATTTTTCCGCCTGAATCTTCGATTTCATGTATTTTAGAAATACCAAAGATTCCTACTACACCAGCTAGAATTGCTATTATTAGGTAGCTTGATAATAATTTGATTCCAATTTTAATGTTTTTCATATTAATTAAATTTAAAGGGTTTATTATTAAATATTTGATTCTGTTTTAATTTTAAAGCTTTCTTTTAGCATAATTAGTTCATCTGATGAAAAAACTTTGTCAATGTCAAGTAACATTATAAAGTTGTCGTTAATATTTATCATGCCTTGAATAAATTCAGATTTGAACTTACTTCCAATATTCGGTGCTGGAAGAATATGTTTTTGTTCAACTTCAAGAACTTCTTGTACAGAATCTACTAATGACCCTACATGAATAGTATCGCCATCAATTTCAATTTCCATTACTATTATACAAGTGTGTGTTGTATAATCTGAAATGTCGATTCCAAACTTTATTCTGGTATCGATTACAGGTAATACACTTCCTCGAAGATTTATTACTCCAAGCATGTATTCAGGTGCACGAGGCACTTTTGTGATTTTTGTTAATTCAAGTATATTTATTACTTGACTAACATGAGCTGCAAACAATTCCTCTCCAATTTTGAAAGAAAGGTAAGAGTTACTCAGTGATTTCTGATTACTTGTTATTTCATTCATTTTTTTTATTTTTTTATAAAATGTTTAAGGAATATTTATTTATTTAAGTAAAGGTATTATATCTATTAATACGTTATTCTAAAGTTTTTATGATTAATATTTATATATAAACTGATAAATATCATGTATTAATTTCAGCTATTAAATACCTGATTACTTGTTTTTTAGAACCAAATATGATTTAAGTAATATTATACTTTAAATGCTATTTTTTTTGAGAATTGAATATCATGAAATTGACATGAGCGAATTAAAAAATAAGCACACCAACCGAAGATGATTATAAAGAAGAATATGCCACAGATTGCACAAATTTTACTCATAAATCGCATATTTTTAAAGGCATTCGTGAGTCGCTTCGCTATGTTCACAGATTTAAAACAACCAAAGGTTGTTTTTTATGTGTTAATTATAAAAAAGAATCTGTGAAAATCTGTGAAATCTGTGGCAAAAAATAAAATATTAAACCTCTCAATATGTGATAATAATCAAAATATAAACACATGAAAAAATAATTTTCTCTATTTAGATTCAATAAGAAAACAAAGTATTTTTTTAGAAAATTTCAAGAATGAGGCTTTCGCAGTTTTGAAAATAAGGAGTTTATACCATTTGAATTTATAAAATAATTCAATTAATATTTGGTATAATGCCGATACTATACCGATTTTATCGGTACAGGCTATGAAAATAGGTAAGTTCTCAATAGTTAGTTTTATTTTTTGAACAATAGAACATTTGAACATTTGAAAAACGAATTTTGAAATAAAAGAAAACACTGTCGTATCGTGGGTTTTACTTCGTTATTCTTCATTCGTTGTTCTATTATTCGATTGTTCAAAATGACTTTTCCCAAGTTGTTATTGAGAAGTTACGAAAATAGTACAATGAAATTGGACTATATTGAATGTGTAATCGGTATTAAGAATGTAAATGCGATGTGTTGAGTTTTGTCGAAACAACTGTTTTCAAAACCAGAGTAACGAAATTATTGGAGTTTTCTTAGAGACACTATTTAATCTTTAAATCGATAACCAACACCTTTAATTGTTACAATATATTTATCGCCAATTTTTTCACGAATTTTCTTAATATGCACGTCAATAGTTCTGTCTCCTACAATAATATCTTTTCCCCAAATCGAATAAAGAATTTCCTCTCTCGTAAATACTTTTCCAGGTTTTGATGACAACAACAATAGCAATTCAAACTCTTTGCGAGGTAATAATATTTCTTTGCCTTCGCTTGTAACCGAATAGCCATTTTTATCAATAATTAGGTCTGAACCAGAAATTGTATGTGAAGTTTGATTTTTTTCTTGAATTATGTTTTTGTCAGCTCTTTTTAATAATGCATTCAATCTGCTTACTAGAACTTTTGGTCGTACAGGTTTTGTAATATAATCATCGGCACCAGCATCGAAACCTGCAATTTGAGAATAATCCTCGCCACGAGCTGTCAAAAAAGCAATTATACAATCTTTTAACGATGAAATTTTTCTTAATTCTTCGCAGGTTTCAATTCCATCCATTTCGGGCATCATAACATCAAGTAAGATAAGATGAGGCAATGTTTGAGATGCAAGAATTATTGCATCTTTCCCATTTGAACAAGTTCTGACATTAAAGCCTTCTTTAGTTAAGTTATAACTTAAAAATTCTAAAATATCAGGTTCGTCATCAACTAATAATATGCGATATGATTTATTGTCCATTCTTTTTTTATTCAAAAATACATTCTGAATCTTCAATTAATGTTAAGTCAACATTAAGTAATTGATATGTTTATTTAATGTGAAAATTAAAAAAGCTGTTCGTTCTGAACAGCTTTTTTAACAAAGAAATTATTAATCATTAGTAAACTGTACTTTCTGGAATAAAGTTTGCCCAACCTGATGTCCAATCAGTATTTCCAAAAGCACCTCTGTATGAAACAGATTGAATAAAAGAATTGCTTAATCTTGAATTACTGAACGATGCTCCTGATAAAGCTGGAGAACCTGCAGATGGTAAAAAGTTAGGTGTAGAATAATTAAATGCATCAGAAATTTGTAAATCGGTACTTGTTGCAAGTGTATCATTATTTCTTGTTGACGATTTGAACCAAGTTCTAATATCATTTGCAGTTAATGAGCTTGTGCTTGAAACTGCAAAGAATGAAGAGCTATTTGCTCCTGCTATTATTGTATTTTCAATTTGCAAATCGTTATTATTCATATTTGCTTCTGTTGCACTACCATCAATTAATAAGCCTGTTGGATAACCTGTTATTATTGAATTGTAAACAGATAATCTTGAATTTCTTCTAATATGCATTGCTCTCTTATAATTTGGATGTATTGGATTTGTTGCTGTTGCTTTTGGTCCAAAAACACTCATATTTACAAATAAAGCTGAAGTAAAAGGAGAATTAGAACTTCCCGTTCCATCATTATCTGACTCAAAACCATTAGAACCCGAAACGTCAGCATAACCAGAATCTCTCATTGATACTCCAAATTGAATTATTCCTCTATATCCATAATCTGTATCAAACTCATCATCATAACCTTTCCATGCAATTAAGTTTTTGCAATTAACTGTTCCTCCAAAAAATTCAAAAGAATCATCTCCACAAAATGAAACCTGAATGTGGTCAATAGTTGTACCGTTACCAACTCCACCAAGTGTTAATCCATTGACTTCTTTATCTGGTTGTAAAGCTATTCCTGCAAATTCAATTCTAATATATTGTAAAATTCCTGAATTGTCGGTATCGTTACTTCCACCATAAAAAGTACGAGGACCACCTTCAATTTGAGCTTCGCCACCGGCTACATTTATAGTAGCTTTTCCACATATTATTACGCCACCCCAATCGCCTCTGTTACGAGAACCAGCTGGTTGATTTGATGTAAAAACTATTGGTTTTAAGGCAGTTCCCTGAGCATTTAGTTTTGCTCCTCTTTCGATAATTAAGCTTCCTTTTGAATCTTTATCACCTTTAATAATTGTTCCTGCTTGTATTGTTAAAGTAACTCCATCTACAACATAAACAAAACCGCTTAAAACATACTGATTGTCAGAACTCCAAGTAGTGTTTGAAGTTATCTCACCGCTTACAGTAATTGTTTTTGCACCATTTATTGTTACAGATGTTGTTGCTTCATTTGTTTTTTTACCGTTTTTTGAAAAAGCTGTTAAAGTTACAGTATAAGTTCCTGATGTGGTATAAATGTGAGAAGGAGATTCTTCTGATGATGAGCTTCCATCTCCAAAAGTCCATTCGTAGTGATCTGATTCTATACTACAATTTGTAAAAGTAATTGATTCATTAACATTTGCTGTTGAAGCCGAACTCGAAATACAAGCTTCTGGGGTTTTCTGGCAACTTGAAATTACCATTACTACTGCGATTAACATCAAGAAAGTTTTCATTTTTTTCATTTTTAAAATTTATTAAATTAAATATGCTCAAAAGTACAATCAGCATATTACTCTATAGTTAAATTGACTTTAAGTTTAGATTAATATTACGTGACTATATTGTTAAATGTGATGTGATAAAGATTAAGGGAAAAAGCCAAAGGAAAAAGCTCAAAGGGTTGCATTGTAAAAATAAATGTAATGATTATCAATAGTTCTGTATTTTTTTGGAAGATTCTGAAAATAAGTATCTTCAGTTGCCACGAACTTTAGGTCGTGGAATTGATTAATTAGTACAAATTCAGGGCTTTAGCCCTTTTATAAAAATTAAAACTCATAAGTAATACCAAGACTATAATATCTTCCAGGTCGGAAAGTCATTGTATTATGTGTAGTATTAGAATTTTCAGCTGTTTCAATCTGATTATATACAACTTTTTGATTTAATATATCTTGAATACCACCTTTTAGCTGAATATGTTTTCCTATTTTCTTTTTGAAAGTTATATCAAGAACATTACGAGGCAATTCGTAAATATCAGGATTGTTCGGGTCTCCAGCGAAAATAATTCGTTTACCAATAACATTGTACATTACACTAATCATTAAGTTCAGGCTATCGTTTGTGTAATAAATACCAGAATTTACAATATAAGGCGATTGTCCTTGCATTGCTCGGTCTTTCTCAGTTTTGTAAATAGTTTTATCGAAATAAACCTGACTTTTAATAATTGAAGCATTAAAAAGAACAGTAAAATCTTTAAAAACTTTCAAAAAATTGTTTTGATTTTCAAGGCTACTAAGATTTTTTCGGGCTTCAATTTCTACTCCTTTACTGGTAGAATATTCTGCATTTGCAAACGAATAGTTAATTCCGCTACCTGCTTGAATCATTATTGACTCTATTGGATTAATAAACTTTTTATAAAAACCTCCAATATTAATTACTTCTGATGGTGATGGATAAAATTCAAATCTTAAATCATAATTATGAATAATTGCATTTTTGAGTTTTGGATTACCATAAACAACAGCTCTTGATTCAAAGTCGTAAAAAACAAAAGGAGCTATTTCTCTAAATTCGGGTCGGTTTATAGTTTTTCCGTAAGCTAGACGTAAAAGGCTTTTTTTGCTGATATTATAAGAAATATTTACTGATGGAAACAAGTTGACAGTATCAATTTTAATAGGTTCAACATCTTTTGAAGTAAGTGTTTGAAGGTTTTTTTCAATTCTTAATCCTGTAATTACATTAATTTTTTTAATAATTGGGATTTTTAATGATAAATATCCTGCCATAAGCTTGTTTTCAGAAGAATAAGCGTCGGATGGATTTGTAATTTCGCTCAATTTTATTTTATCTGAGTTAATCGAATTGTCAGAAAAAATAGAGTCTATTGGGTTAAATTCCTGACTCCAGCTATAATTTTTGCCAGCAACAAATCCAAGTATGCGAGGTGTGAATGAACGACTTTTAAATTCTGAATAGAAACCAGCTTTTATTTCAGGTTCAAAATTATTGAAAAGTATTTTCTTACTATAATTTGAGCTAATCATCATAATTTTCTCTTTAGTAAGTAAAAATATACGTCCTGCATATTTTGGATCAACACCGCTTGGAATTAAAACATGAAATTTTCCATAATTAGGACTTTCATTACTTTGTTCAAGAGTTAAAGTAAGTCGCTTTGTGTCAGGCTCATTTCTTCCTGCCAAAGCATATCCTAATGTCCAGTTTAATTTTGATGTTTCATTTTGTGAAATATGTTCGCCTGCAAGTTGACCAGAATAAGTTGTACGATTTGTATTTTTAAACTCATAAGCTTGAATTATATCACCATTACTATATTCTTCGCCAGTTCGTAAGATTGATTTATTTTGTCCGCTTTGATTAAATAAGTTACGGAATAAAATTTTATTATTACCAAAATTGAACGCCCAATTATGTAATACACCAACTTTTACAGAGTTTACATATTGTTCATCTATATATGTATATGACGAATCGCCATTTTCAAAGCCATATCGTTCAACAATGTTATGACTAAATGTGTTACTATAATTTAATGATGAAATATTTGCTGCTGTAATTTTTCCAATTTTAAATTTTTTTGCAAGTTCCAGCGATAATCTCTGATCAGGAATTGCAATTGTTTTATCAGCAGTCCAATCGTTATTAAGTCCTTTTGTAAAATCTTTTAGTTTTTGTTGATCATAGTCAGAATTTGATATACTTTGAAGACGGGTTGGAAAATCATTTGGTAGTTTTCTGATTCCGTTGTCAAAACCTAAGAAATCTGTTTTGCTTCCATTTGTTTTATAAAATTGCCAAA
>Ga0209211_10006542_pt1 | contig 16784 bp, 18 predicted proteins | sample RifGroA2_FD_183992 | JGI IMG/M metagenome (GOLD analysis project Ga0209211, IMG submission 183992) | Groundwater microbial communities from Rifle, Colorado, USA - Groundwater A2 (SPAdes) (version 2) | ecosystem: Environmental > Aquatic > Deep subsurface > Groundwater | place: Rifle, Colorado... | reverse complement strand
TGTAGAACGGGCGCTTCTTGGCGCCACCACGGGCAAGACGGATAACAACCATGGGAATACTTTCGTTAGCTGGAAAAAAGACCCGGAATTATAGCGCTTTATCAAGGAAAAACAAGCCACTTAGGAAACGGGAAATACTGCTGCGCCAAATACCCGCCTTCGTCGACAGCGCTACACCAATGGCGAAAAGGTAAATTTTTGTTATTCTGCGAAAGCCATGATCACCCCACCGGAGTCCCTTTCACCAGCCCCACCCGACGCCAATGTCAAGAGCATTCTTGAATGGCTGGCTCTGGCGCACGGAAGAGCCGGCTCTGAAGACGCTGATCAGCTGTATCGCCAGCTTCTGCAACTGCGCGAAGCGCCCATTCCCAACGCCCAGCGCCTCAAGTTGCTCGACCTGCTCTACGGTCAGGCGGAACGGGTGGCCAACGGCGAATTGCCGCGACTGCACGATGTCACCCTGCCTATTTCCCGCAAGCAACGGCAGCGCGTTCGCGTCCTGCTCGATGTGCTTGAAACGCTGACGCAGGATTATTTCAACACACTGGCCGAACTGTTCGATCCGGAAGGACCTGGTTCCTCACGAGTGCCACACGTTTCGCTGCGACGAGCCATGCACACGATCGCCTGGCAAGTACGCATCACACACTTGATAGCGGCGCCAGCATCGGCGGGGCTCTGGCAACTATTGCATTCAGCCTTTTTCACGGCACGGCGCCTCGGCCTTGAAGAGTTTCCCGGACCGCAGGGCACGCAGACCATACGCCAGATTTACATCGGCATTCTGCTCGCCGCAGCCGCGCAGCCCGCTTCCTTCTCGCCCGCCGAACTCGAATTTATCAGCCAGTTCATCAACGGCAGCAGCCCGAACATTGATCTTCTCGAATCCCCCCCGCTCGATAGCACTGGCATTTTCTGGGTCGACCTCGACAAGGACTTCCCCGCCCATGCGCTAATCCGCCGGATCCCATCACCCGACGCCCGGGTGCTGTATTTTTCATGCGACGCCATCGCCGAGCACGCATTGAAGCAGCGCACCGCACTCTTGCAGGGAACTCCCGCGAAAACACTCGGCCTGCCCTCATTCGCCGACACCAACACCGGGCCGGGCACCCTGCTGCGCATAAACCGGCTCTGGGGCCATCCCACCAAGCGGCGATTCTCGCGACGTCGTCAGTCTTATCGCGCCAACCTCTGTTCCGGTCTTGGTAATCTCTGGCACCTGATGAAGTCCCTGCAAACGCCAGCGGATCTCAGCGAGTGGATGGTCACCAACGAAAGTCCGGATGGCTATTCGCTGATGCACATGTCGGGCCAAACCCAGCACCTGCGTGTTGGCGACATTGTCGCGCTACAGACTCTGGGCGATCAATCCGAGGCACTGCCGGCATGGCACGTCTGCATCATTCGCTGGGCAGTATCGGAGAATCCAGAGCATATCGAATTGGGCCTGCAGATTCTGGCTCCCAAGGCGACCGCCGTGGAAATAACCCACACCTATGCACTGGAGTCGAGCAACATTGCCGCGCTAATCCTGCCCCCGACGCCACCGCTGCGCCCATCGCAATCGTTGGTAGTCCCGGCCGGCCTGCTCAGGGAAAATACCCGGCGAATCATCGTCGTGATCGAGGCCGACAACCTGGAGATTCGTGAAGTTCAGGCCACCAGCCTAGACGAACAAACGAGTGCCATCGAAATCTTCAGCGTTTTGCCGGACGATTGATGCTGGCGGCGATCAGGCCGCCAAAGAGCACGACAGCCCACGATAGATGCAGCCAGACCAGAAAGACCGGGAAGGCGGCAAAGGCGCCGTAGATGCTTTTCAGCATGGCCGAACTGACCAAAAATACTTCAAACACCTTTTGCATGACCGAGAAGGCCAGCGTAGCGAAGATGCCGCCAGTCAATGCTGCGCGCCGTGAAACCGGCGCATTCGGTACCGCGTAATAGAGAAAAGAGAAAAACAGGCCGAGCAACACCGTGGCTACTGCCTTCAGGGCAAAGCGACGGAACCAGGCCGGCTCGTCAAACCAGCCCAGCGACGTCGTCACGGCAAACGACATCGCCCCCGCCACCGCCCCCAGTACAAACGGCCAGACAGCCATTACGAATGCGTACAAACGCAGTCGGGCCAGCACCGTGCGTGGCTGAACCTGCCACAGATGGTTGAACGCCCGCTCAATGGTGTTCATCAACAAGAATGCGGTAATGCTCAGCATGGCAATCCCGGCCAGCGTCAAGCGCTGCGCCTTGTGCGAAAATTTGCCGATGTTCCCGGCAATGGCGCCGGCCGCGCCGGGTGGCAGCAAGGCCTCGCGAATCAACAAATCGAGTCGCTCGGCCAACAGATCGAGATACGGAACGGCACCGGCAACCGATAGCACGACCGCCACCAACGGCACCAGTGCCATCAGGGTAGTAAACGCCAGCGCAGAACTGGTCTGCATCATGTTCTCGCTGTGAAAGCGCCGAAAAATGCTCACACTTTTTGGCGGCTTGAGGCGGCTGCGACGAGATCGGGAGCGGTTTTGCATGGGGCCGTATAATAGCCGACCATGCAAGACATTCTCGTCCTCTATTACAGCCACCGCGGCTCGGTCCGCGCCCTGGCCGAACGCATCGCCGCCGGCATTGAATCGGTTCCCGGCATGCAGGCTCGCCTGCGTACCGTCCCCCGAGTTTCAGCCGTTTGCGAAGCCACCGAACCGGATATTCCAAAATCCGGCGCTCCCTACGTCGAGCTCGCCGACCTTGAAGAATGCGCCGGCCTGGCCTTGGGCAGCCCGGTTCGTTTCGGCAACATGGCGGCGCCGATGAAATATTTCTGGGATGGCACCATCACCACCTGGCAAAACGGCACACTGGCCGACAAGCCTGCCTGTGTCTTTACTTCCAGCAGCAGCCAGCATGGCGGGAACGAAAGCACCTTGCTGTCGATGATGCTGCCCCTGCTCCATCACGGCATGCTGATCATGGGCCTGCCTTTCACCGAACCCGAGCTCTCTTCGACAATTGCCGGCGGGACACCTTACGGCCCAAGCCACGTCGCAGGGACGACAGGCAATCCGATGCTGACCGAAGCCGAAAGCCGCCTGGCTTTCGTCCAGGGACAACGCATTTCAAATTTAGCCAAAAAACTGAGTTGACCGTGACATCCGCCACCCGCTATCAAATTTCCGCCAGCGCCTGCCTTATCGCGCTGATTTTCCTTTGCCTGGCCTGGGAAGGCTGGCTGGCGCCGCTAAAACCGGGCGGTTCATGGATGGTGTTGAAAGGCGCTTTCCTCCTCGTTCCGCTGTTTGGCATCCTGCGCGGCAAACGCTACACCTACAAGTGGCTGTCACTGTTCATCCAGTTCTACCTGATGGAAGGGCTACTGCGCGCCACCAGCGACCACGGTCTTATCCAGCAACTAGCGGTGGTCGAGACCGTTCTGGCCACCGCTCTTTTCGTTCTGACCATTCTTTTCGTCCGCGCCACCCGCGGTCCCAAAGAAGAAAAAGCCGCCCAGCAGAGCTGAAGCGGCCTTCGCGTGGGTTTAACGTCGAATCAGACGTCGCCCTGAGCCTTCACCTTGTCGAGCGAAGAATGCAGCTTGTTCAGCGCATTCAGATATGAGCGGGCCGAAGCGATGACGATATCCGTATCAGCGCCATTGCCATTAACAATGCGGTCAGCCTTGGTCAGACGCGTCGTCACCTCACCTTGAGCATCGGTACCGGTAGTGATCGCGTTGACCGAGTAAAGCATCAACTGCGCACCGCTATTGACGATGCTTTCGATCGCCTTGAAGGTCGCATCGACAGGACCTCCGCCCTCAGCCTCACCCTTTTGCTCGACTCCGCCAACGCTGAGGATTACCTTGGCATGGGGCATCTCGCCCGTTTCAGAGCAAACGTGCGAATAGAGGAGCTTGTAATGTTCCTGGTCAGGGGTCACCACCTCATCGGAAACCAGCGCGTGCAGGTCTTCATCGAAGATTTCGTGCTTGCGGTCAGCCAGTTCCTTGAAGCGGGCGAAGGCGGCGTTGACGGCTTCGTCGCTCTCCAGCTCGATACCCAGTTCCTGAAGACGACTCTTGAAAGCATTGCGCCCCGAGTGCTTGCCAAGAACCAGTTTATTCTGCGACCAGCCGACATCCTGCGCGCGCATGATTTCATAGGTCTCGCGATGCTTGAGCACGCCATCCTGATGAATACCGGACTCATGGGCGAAGGCGTTGGCCCCGACCACCGCCTTGTTCGGCTGAACCGGATAACCGGTAATCTGTGAGATCAGCTTGGACGCCGGGACAATCTGCGTCGTATCGATCCGTGTTTCGAGCTCAAAAACGTCCGGACGCGTGCGCACGGCCATGACGATTTCTTCAAGTGCCGCGTTACCGGCGCGCTCGCCAAGGCCGTTGATCGTACATTCGACCTGACGCGCCCCAGCCAACACAGCCGCCAGCGAATTGGAAACCGCCAGCCCGAGATCGTTGTGACAGTGCACCGACCACACCACTTTGTCGGCATTCGGCACACGCTCGATAAGCTGGCGCATGGTTTCAGCGTACTGGAACGGAATGGCGTAGCCAACGGTATCCGGGACATTAATGGTCCTGGCACCGGCCTTGATGACCGCTTCAAAGATGCGGCAAAGGAAGTCGATTTCCGAACGTCCGGCATCCTCAGCCGAAAACTCGATGTCATCAGTGAATTGTCTAGCCCAACCAATCGACTTGACCGCCTGGTCGACCACCTGGTCTGGCGTCATGCGCAGCTTCTTTTCCATATGAATGGGCGAAGTCGCGATAAAGGTATGAATACGGCCCGACTTCGCCGGCTTGATCGCCTCGCCAGCCCGGCTGATGTCGTTTTCGTTGGCGCGCGCCAGCGAACAGATGGTCGAATCCTTGATCGCGTGAGCAATGGCCAGGATGGAATCAAAATCTCCCGGGGAAGCGGCGGCAAAGCCAGCCTCGATAACATCGACCCGCATCTTTTCGAGTTGGCGGGCAACGCGAATCTTCTCTTCCCGCGTCATTGATGCGCCCGGGCTCTGCTCGCCGTCACGCAGGGTCGTATCAAAAATAACCAGATGCTGTTTCATAAATACTCCGAACTACAGGGCTTTACGCTTGAACAAGCTGATTGCAGCCTGAACGTAGCCCGACAAACCATAAATAACGAAGAAGCCGAACAGGGCAATTTCCGGGCTATAGGCAACCAGCGCAAATCCCAGGGCAATCGCCGCAATCGCAAAGAAAGGCACACTCTTCTTCAGATTGATGTCCTTGAAACTATAGAAGCGAATATTGGAAACCATGGTCACACCGGCAAACACCGTCAGCACGCAAGCGAGCCAGCGCACATCGCTACCGGAAATACCCGTCTCGATCATGACCCAGACCAGCCCGGCAACCAGCGCTGCCGCGGCCGGCGATGGCAAGCCCTGGAAATAACGCTTATCCATCACCTCGAGCGTCGTATTGAAGCGAGCCAGACGCAAGGCAGCACCGGCGCAGTAAATGAAAGCAGCGATCCAACCCAGGCGCCCCATATCGCGTAGCGCCCATTCGTACATCACGAGCGCCGGGGCCGCACCGAAACTGACCATGTCAGACAGCGAATCGTATTCGGCGCCAAAGGCCGACTGCGTATTGGTCAGACGCGCCACGCGGCCGTCCAGTCCATCAAGGACCATGGCAATGAAGATCGCCATCGCCGCCCGCGCGAAGTCACCCTGCATCGCCTGCACGATGGCAAAGAAGCCAGCAAACAGGGCCGCCGTAGTGAACAGATTGGGCAGCAAATAAATACCACGCCGCTTCACTTCAGGATTGAACAGCGATTTACGGGGTTTGAGTTCGGTCATTGGCTAATAGAATCATCCAGAATGGTGCAAGGATACACCTATCCCCCAAACAACTTGGGCGGTGAGGTTTCCCACACCGCCCAAAGCGAAGGTAGCGCTAGGCGCGCACGCGAATACAGTACATTAGTACGGCAAGCGTAAACAACAATGCGCTACCGAGCCCGCAACCGGCAAATTAGTTCTTGGTCTGGTCGACGAGCTTGTTCTTCTTGATCCACGGCATCATGTCACGCAGCTTGCCGCCGACCGTTTCGATCGGATGCTCGGCATTCAAGCGACGGCGAGCCGTCATGGCCGGGTAGTTGGTGCGACCTTCAAGAATGAACATCTTGGCATAGTCACCGTTCTGGATGCGCTTCAGCGCATTGCGCATGGCGGCACGGGACTGCTCGTTGATGACTTCGGTGCCGGTCACGTACTCGCCGAACTCGGCATTGTTGGAGATCGAGTAGTTCATGTTGGCGATGCCGCCTTCGTACATCAGGTCGACGATCAGCTTTAGTTCGTGCAAGCATTCGAAGTAGGCCATTTCCGGAGCGTAACCAGCCTCGGTCAGGGTTTCGAAGCCCATCTTGACCAGCTCAACTGCGCCGCCGCAGAGAACAGCCTGTTCGCCGAACAGGTCCGTTTCGGTCTCTTCGCGGAAGTTGGTTTCAATGACGCCGCCCTTGGTACCACCGTTGGCAGCAGCGTAGGACAGAGCGATGTCCTTGGCCTTCTTGGTGACGTCCTGATACACAGCGATCAGGGACGGCACGCCGCCACCCTTGAGGTACTCGGAACGCACGGTGTGGCCCGGACCCTTCGGGGCGATCATGATGACGTCGACGTCGGCACGCGGAACAACCTGGTTGTAATGCACGTTGAAGCCGTGCGCGAAGGCCAGGGCAGCGCCCTTCTTGAGGTTCGGAGCAACTTCTTCGTTGTAGACCTGCGGAATGTTTTCATCCGGCAACAGGATCATGACCACGTCGGCGCCCTTGACGGCCTTGGCGATTTCTTCAACCTTGAGGCCAGCGGCTTCAGCCTTCTTCCAGGAAGCACCATCCTTGCGCAGGCCGACAGTGACCTTGACGCCGGAATCCTTGAGGTTCTGGGCGTGGGCATGGCCCTGCGAGCCGTAACCAACGATGGTGACCTTCTTGCCCTTGATGAGGGAGAGATCGGCGTCCTTGTCGTAATAAACTTTCATGAAATCCTCTTTGTGTACAGATAGATAGTTAGACTTTAAGAATACGATCGCCACGACCGATGCCACAGACACCGGTACGGACGGTTTCGAGAATCAGGCCTGCATCGAGCGCGGCGATGAAGGAGTCGAGCTTCGAGCTTGCGCCGGTCAACTCGATAACATAGGTCGATTCCGTAACGTCAATAATACGACCACGGAAAATATCGGCCATGCGCTTCATCTCTTCGCGGTCCTTGCCGGTGGCGCGAACCTTGATCAACATCAGTTCGCGCTCGACGTGAGCGGCTTCGGAGAGATCGACCACCTTGACCACGTCAACCAGCTTGTTGAGCTGCTTCGTGATCTGCTCCAGCACCTCGTCGGAGCCGGATGTCAGAATGGTCATCCGCGACAACGAGGGATCTTCCGTCGGTGCCACGGTCAGCGATTCAATATTGTAGCCACGGGCCGAGAAAAGCCCGGCCACACGGGAAAGAGCACCTGATTCGTTTTCGATCAGGATGGAAATGATGTGTCGCATTATTCTTTTCCTCCCTCGCTTATAGATCTTCAGCGAGGATCATTTCAGTCAAGCCCTTGCCAGCCGCAACCATCGGGAAGACATTGGCACCCGGATCGATGATGAAGTCCATGAAGACCAGATCATCCTTGTGCTCGGTAAAGGCCTTGCGCAATGCCGGCTCGACGTCTTCCGGTTTTTCGATCTTCATGCCGACATGGCCGTAGGCTTCCGCCAGCTTGACGAAATCAGGCAACGAGGTGACATAGGACTGCGAGTAGCGCTTGGAATAGAACATTTCCTGCCACTGCCGGACCATGCCCAGCATGCCGTTGTTCAGGTTGATGATCTTGATCGGGAAGCCGTACTGTTTGCAGGTCGACAGTTCCTGAATGCACATCTGGATCGAACCTTCGCCTGTCACACAGGCCACCTGCGCATCCGGATTGGCCATCAGCACGCCCATGCCATACGGCAGGCCGACGCCCATGGTGCCCAGACCGCCGGAGTTGATCCAGCGGCGAGGCTTGTCGAATTTGTAGTACTGCGCAGCAAACATCTGGTGCTGGCCGACGTCCGAAGTGATGAAGGCATTTCCGCCAGTCACCTCATAGAGCTTTTCCATAACGAACTGCGGCATGATGTGCTCGGACTGCTTGTAACGCAGGGAATCACGGCCACGCCACTCGTCGATCTGCCTCCACCAGTTGGCTACTTCGGGATCGGTCTTGAAACCGCCGTCCATAAGCTTGACGATCTCTTCCAGCACATCCGGCACATTGCCGACGATGGGCACATCAACCTTGACACGCTTTGAAATCGAGGAAGGATCGATATCGATATGGATAACACGACGCTTCTCTTCGCCAAAGTGCTCCGGATTGCCGATCACGCGATCATCAAAACGGGCGCCAATGGCCAGAATCACGTCGGCATAGTGCATCGCGTTATTGGCTTCGAAGGTGCCATGCATACCGAGCATGCCGATGAACTGCTTGTCCGTCGCCGGATAGCCGCCCAAGCCCATGAGGGTATTGGTCACCGGGAAGTTCAGCTTGTGCGCCAGCTTGGTCAACTGCTCGGCCGCATCGGAAAGGATGACCCCGCCCCCCGTATAGATCACCGGACGCTTGGCTTCCTGCAGAATCTGCACAGCCTTCTTGATCTGACCCAGATGCCCCTTGACCACAGGGTTATAGGAGCGCATCTGGATCGTCTTCGGGTAATCGAACTCGCACATCTGGGCGGTAATATCCTTGGGGATATCAACCACCACCGGACCGGGACGACCGGTCGAGGCGATGTGAAAAGCCTTCTTGATGGTTATCGCCAGATCCTTGACGTCCTTGACCAGGAAATTGTGCTTGACGCAAGGACGGGTGATACCGACCGTGTCGCACTCCTGGAAAGCATCCTGGCCGATGTAGAACGACGGCACCTGACCGGTCAACACCACCATGGGAATGGAGTCCATGTAGGCCGTTGCAATACCGGTCACGGTATTCGTCACACCAGGCCCCGACGTCACCAACGCAACGCCAACCCGCTGCGAAGACCGCGAATAGGCGTCCGCAGCATGAACAGCCGCTTGTTCGTGGCGAACAAGAATGTGTTTGACCTGATCCTGCTTGAAAAGGGCGTCGTAGATATGCAAAACGGACCCACCGGGGTATCCGAAAACACAATCGACCTTTTCTTCTTGCAGGCACCTGATTACAATTTCTGCACCGCTGATCATCATTCTTGAGCCCAAAAAAGCTATCGCGTAAAAGGGCGTAACCTTAATCGACCGACCATTTTCGGTCAAGGTTTCCCGGCATTTCCCTATAATGCTCAAGAACTTTCGGAAGAGACGACCCTGTCATCACCCCAACAACTTTCCAGCTTTCTTGAATCCGTCGAGCGCCGCGCCTTCAAACAGGCGATGTTTGCCGTCCACGATGAAGATGCTGCACTAGACATCGTTCAGGACTCCATGCTCAAGCTGGCGGAAAAGTATGGCGACCGACCCGACGAAGAGTACCCGATGCTCTTCCAGCGAATCCTGCAGAACACCATTCGCGACTTTTACCGCCGGAGCAAGGTCCGCTCAATGTGGACAACGCTGCTATCAGCCTTCTCCCCGGACGGCGACGAGGACTACGACCCGCTCGAAACACTGGCCGCCGATGAAGACGATGCCGGCCCGAGAACACCGGAAAGCAAGTTGCAACAGGCCCAGACACTCAATCTGATCGATGAGGAAATAAAAAAACTACCTGCACGTCAACGTGAAGCATTCCTCATGCGTTATTGGGAAGACATGGACGTCGCAGAGACCGCGGTGGCGATGGGTTGCTCGGAAGGCAGCGTCAAAACCCATTGCTCGCGCGCCACTCACGCGCTGGCAGCCGCCCTGTCGGCAAGAGGTATAAAACTATGAACGAAGACCGTTACGCATATCGGATTCGGCAAGCGCTGAATCTTGGTTTGAACGACATTCCGCCGGCTGCGTCGCGGAGGCTGGAAGCAGCTCGCCATCTGGCGTTGGCACATCAAAAACAGGCCGAGCCAGAATTGGTGACTGCCAACGCTGGCACTTGGTCATTCCGAAGCGGCGCCTACACCCCCCATCTCAAGCAAGCTCTTGCAGTTCTGGCCTTGCTGCTCGGCATGTGGATTTCTTTCTATTGGCATAGCATCCAGTACGTCACTGAACTGGAAGATGTGGATAGCGCCTTGCTCACTGACGACCTTCCCCCCGATGCTTTTCTGGATAACGACTTCTTCGAATGGTTAAAAGACGACTCCTCGGAGGAATAATCCTCTGTTTTAGCCTGGCCACCGTCGTTGCCGCAGAACCGCCCACATCGGCGATCATTGGAACGCCGCCACAACCCGGATGGATCCAGTTAAGTACCCAGCAAAAGGACATTCTCGCCCCGCTCGCCAAGGACTGGGACAGCATGGAGAACATCCGCAAGAAAAAATGGCTGGGAATCGCCGAGCGCTACCCGAACATGAAGCCGGACGAACAACAACGCATGCAGTATCGAATGCGCGAATGGGTCAACCTGACACCAGAGCAACGCGCCAAGGTGAGAAGTTCATACAGGGACTTCAATCAATTGCCTTCGGAGCAAAAACAGGTGGTCAAGCAGAAGTGGGATGCCTATACGAATCTGCCGCCCGAACAACGGCAACTGCTCCGTGAAAACAGCAAGTCGTCGAAGTTGCTGGTGCCGCCAACTGACTCAGCGACCACAGCGACAAACGTCGCGACCACCCCGTCCACAACCGCAGCCGGCATTCCAAGCCAGCCGCCAGCCGTAGAAACAAGCAAGCGCTGATGCAAACTTCACTCCCCGGCATCAGACGCCGACTGGTCTGTATGCTGTATGAAAGCCTGGTCATTTTTTCCATCCTGCTGATTGGCTTTCTACTACCGCAAATTGTCCTTTCGGGGTTCCATTTCGAGCTATCACCCAGGTTGCTTTGGCTTCACGTTTTGCTGTTGCTGTTGGTCTATTTTGCGTGGTGCTGGCTAAATGGCGGGCAAACCCTGCCAATGAAGACGTGGAAACTTCGCATTGTTTCCGTCGAGGGAACAACTCTCCGCCCTTTGCAGGCTGTGCTTCGCTACCTGGCTGCATGGCCGAGTATTCTCTTGCTCGGCATCGGGATTTTCTGGGCACTCTTCGACAAGGACGGTCAGTTCCTGCATGACAGAATTGCCGGAACGCGAATTGTCAGCGCGCCTTAATTAGCGGCGCTCCACCCACCACAACATCCCCATGGCTGCAACCAAAAACAGCGCTGCGGGTGCGGTTGCGCTGGCGAATGGGGGCCACGAGTTAATCACGCCAAGATTCGAGAACAGACCGTTCAGGGCATAGAAAAGTATGCCCAGCATGACCCCGGCAAAAATCTTCAGGCTGACACCACCAACCCGGTTATGGGAATAGCCAAACGGAAGCGCCAGAGCGACCATGACCAGCGCGGTCAGCGGATAGACAAGCTTTTTCCAGAGCGCAATCTGGTAGCGCTCGGCCTTTTGCTTGTTTTCGACCAGATGCCGGGTGTAGTTGAACAGACCATAGAGCGACATCCGCTCCGGGGCAACGGTCAAAATAGCCAATAAATCCGGGTTGACCGCAGAATGCCACTCAGATGCATCGCTCGATTCGACGCGAGAGGTATCGGCATCGAGAATCGTCCTGACCACCCCTTTTAGGAGCCAACGGTCAGGCAACTGAAAGCTCGCCTCCCGTGCATCAGTCACCGACTCCAGCGTGTTTTCCGCAGTAAATCGATAAATCCGCACCCCCTCCAGCGTAGCGTCCGGATTGGCCTTGCGAATATTGATAAAACTGCGCCCATCCTTGATCCACAAACCGCTCTCCAAACCGCTGCGGGCGATAACCTTGCTTAGTGCCTTGGCCTTGATTTCCTGAGCCAAGCGCTCGGTAAACGGCACCAGAACCTCACCAAACACAAAGGTTAACAAGGCAAGCATGGCAGCTGTGCGAAATAGCGTCATCAGCAGGTCCGATGTGGCCAAACCAGAGGCCCTCAACACGGTGAGTTCGGAATGCCTGGCCAGCGTAGACAGCGCGTATAAAGTGCCGATCAGGGCGGCTATCGGAATCAGTTCGTAGACCAGCCCCGGCAAGCCGAGCGCCACAAATAGCGCGGCTCGCCCTGCGGTGTAGTCGGCCCGTCCCACGTTCCTTAGCTCATCAACAAAGTTAAAAAAGCTGAACAAGGCCAAAAAGGCAAGCAAGACAAGAAGCACTGCTGCAAGGACTTCTCGCATCAGATAGCGTTGGTGCGTATTTACCTTAAACACTGGACTACTTCCCCTGCCAAGGCATGCGCACGGCAATGCGCCGGTAAAACAGCAGCAAAAGCGGCACCAGCATGACGGCATGGATGGCCCAAACACCGATCCAGAAAGAGAGCTTGCCCTGAGCAACCCAGGCTTGGGCAACCCATAACAGGTTGCTGTAAATGGCGTAGATAAGCACTGCAATCAGCATGTTAGCCGAGCGACCAGCACGCGGATTGACATAGGAAAGGGGGATGGCCAGCAGAGCCAGAATGAGTGCAGATACAGGTATCCCGATACGCCAAAGCAGTTCGCCACGGGCCTTGTTACTGTCGTCCTTGAGGAGTTCTGGCATCGACAGTCGATTAGGCAAAGGCTCCGCAGGCTTGGCCTCACCATCCTCCGTGCGCACCCGGTAGCGCTCGAATTCCATGACACGAAACTCGGGAGAACCCGGCTCGACTTCGTAGCGGCGCCCTTTTTCCAGAACAACAAAGCGGTCACCGTTTTCTGCAAATTCCTGATACCCCTGATCCGAGACCACTACACCCAGTTTTCCGTCTTGGAAACTCGCCACAAAGATATTTCCGAGCAGAGCCTCTCCCTCATCGAGCGCCTCGACAAAGAAAACACGCTTGCCTGCTTTGGATTCCTGAAAAACACCCGGAGAAACCTGCGAAACATCACTGCGTGCTGACAGGACTTGCCGATACTGCGCAGTATTGAAATTGGCCCACGGCGAGAGAAACCCAGCCAGGGCTGCAATAACCAGCACGAAAGGCAGAGCGAAAATGAGTACCGGTCGCAACCATGCCGTAAGCGGCAAGCCGCAAGAAAACCAGACAACCATTTCGGAATCGCGGTAAGCGCGCGTCAAACTCAGTAGAATCGACACAAAAAGCATCAAGCTCAGTACGAGCGGCATGAAATTCAACAAGGCGAAGCCGAGCAGCGAGGCTACCGCCTCGGGCACAATGCGCCCACCGACGGCCTCTTTCAAAAGGCGAATCAACAGTATGGAAGCCAGGATTGCCAGCAGCGCAACGCTGATGCCGGCGGCTGCCTGAGCAAATTCGCGCCGTGCGGCGCGTTCGAATATCATGCTTTGACGAAACCGAAAAAAATGCGAGGATAATCCCTCGGAAACTGATATTTCCTTGATCAGGAGCAGCTTGTGGAATTTAGCATAAAAAGTGGCAGCCCGGAGAAACAGCGCACCGCCTGCGTCGTCGTCGGCGTTTTCGAATCGCGAAAACTTACCCTTCCGGCCGAACTGCTCGACAAGGCATCCGGCGGATACATTGCCGATATTGTCCGGCGCGGCGACATGGAAGGAAAATCCGGCAGCACCCTGTTACTGCACAACGTTCCCGGGACGTTGTGCGATCGCATCCTGCTCGTCGGCCTCGGCAAGGAAAAAGAGTTTCGCGAAAAGGAATTCGGCAGTGCCATCAGCACTTCCGTCAAAGTTCTCAACGAAACCGGCGCTTTTGATGCATCCATCTTCCTGACCGAACTTGCCGTCAAAAAACGTAGTATCGGCTGGCGTATTCGTCAGGCAACGTTGGCCGCGCAGGATTCGACCTATAAATTCGAACAATTCAAGAGCAAGAAGGAAGATATTCGGCGCCCTTTGCGCAAGCTGACGCTCAGCGTTGAAAGACGCAATGAGTTGGCGTCTGCCGAAGAGGCGCTGAGCCAGGGCTTGGCCATCGCTGAAGGGGTTGCCATAACCAAAACATTGGGCAATCTGCCGCCAAATATCTGCCATCCGACCTATCTGGCCGAGCAGGCGCAAGCCATGGCCAAGGAGTTCAAGCTGGGCTGCGAAATTCTGGATCGCGCCGACATGGAAAAATTGGGCATGCATTCCTTGCTTGCCGTTGCCCATGGCTCGCACCAACCGCCCAAGCTCATCGTTCTCAGCTACAAGGGCGGCAAGGCCGCCGATAAACCGGTCGTACTCGTTGGCAAGGGCGTCACTTTCGACACCGGCGGCATTTCGCTGAAACCTGGCGCCGAAATGGACGAAATGAAGTACGACATGTGCGGTGCCGCCAGCGTGCTCGGCACCATGCATGCCGTTGCGAAGATGGCATTGCCGATCAATCTGACTGTTATCGTTCCGGCTACCGAAAACATGCCTGACGGCAAGGCGACACGCCCCGGCGATATCGTCACTTCGATGTCTGGCCAGACCATCGAAATCCTCAACACCGATGCCGAAGGCCGCCTGATCCTGTGTGATGCACTGACCTATGCCGAGCGTTTCGAGCCGGATACGGTGATCGATGTCGCCACGCTGACCGGGGCCTGCGTCGTTGCGCTGGGTAGCGTCGCCACCGGCCTGTTCGCCAACAAGGACGCCCTTGCCCGCGAACTGCTCGATGCCGGTGACGAGGCCTACGACCGCGCCTGGCACATGCCGCTGTGGGATGACTACCAGGAACTGCTGAAAAGCCCGTTTGCCGATATGGCGAATATTGGCGGACGCTGGGGCGGCGCCATTTCAGCAGCTTGCTTCTTGTCGCGTTTCACCAAGAAATTCGACTGGGCCCACCTCGACATCGCCGGTACAGCCTGGAAATCCGGCACCAACAAAGGCGCCACGGGCCGGCCAGTACCCTTGTTGACGCATTACCTGCTGCAACGCGCAGGCAAGCTCAATTGACCCAGGTTTTTTTCTATCATGGCGCGACGGACAAGATCGCCGCGGCCTGCGCCTTGCTGAGCGGGGCCTACGCCAAGAAAAAGCCGATGCTGGTCTATGCCCTCGATAACACCGTCGCCAGCAGCGTCGACCGCATGCTGTGGACGCACTCCGCGCTCAGTTTCGTGCCGCATTGCCGGGCCGATTCGCCACTGGCCGCTGAAACGCCAATCCTGATCACGGACAACCTGGAAACAATCGCCCAGGACGAACGCCTGATGAACCTGAGCCAGGAAATCCCGCCCGGTTTTTCGCGTTTCGAAAGCCTGATCGAAGTCGTTGGTCAGGAAGAGAGCGACCGCACGGCGGCCAGAGAGCGCGTCAAGTTCTACAAGGATCGCGGCTACGAAGTCCGCTACTTCGATCTCAGCGACCGCTAAGGAAACCGCGTGCCCAGCCCCATCATCGCCCGAGCAGATGCACTGATGCAGCGCAGACGCCAGAGCGACAACGAATTTGACGACATTCCGATCCTGACCGACAGCATCGATCAAATTGACGACATTCCAGTTCTGACCGAAATTGTGCCAGAGCCGGAAATGGAAGACTTTCCGGAGCAGATCGAAACAACCATCGAACCAGTTGCTGATATTTCGCTGCCGGCATCGCAAGAGGCCCCATCGGCCATAGACTCTTCGGCCTTGCGTGACGAGTTAATTTATGAACTCACCAGCCGCATCGAGGACCGAATCAAGGCCGCTTTGCCCGAAATTATCAGTTCGACCATCCGAGAATTTCTGGCCGAACAGGAAATGATCGAGAACGGTTAGTCTGCTGCCGACCGCGGCCGTAAGGCCATCACCCAGAATCCTCATGAAACAGAGCAATTCATTCAGCCCTGCCCCGACGGCAGCCCCCCGCTTTCCTTTCACGCTGTCTGGCGTCATCCTGATTGTCGCCATCTACACAACGATTCACGCGCTGACCCGACTGTTTTCATCAGGCAATCTCGGCGAAGACGACCCGCTCGACAACCTGCTCGCCCAGACACTCACGGCGGGCTACAACACGCAGCACGGTCCGCTTTACGACTGGGCACTGTGGCTCGTGCAGCAAGTTTTTGGCAGCGGCCTGCAAGGCTTTCTGTTCCTCAAGTACGCCTTGCTGGTCGGCATGGCCGGCTGCCTTTTTCAAATCACCCAAAAAATCACGCAAAGCGCACTGTGGGCGTTCATCGCCGTCGAATCGATGGCCACGGTCTACCAGATTTTCTGGCGATTTCACGAAGGCTTTACCCATCGCGTCGGCGCCATGGTGCTGGCCGTCGCTACCGTCTGGGCCGTCTTTCGCCTTGTTGATCGACCGAATCGTGGCAACTACCTCTTGTTGGCAACACTGATCGGGCTGGGCCTGCTCACCGAGCACATCTACGCCTTTGCCCTGTTCGCCACGCTGCTCGCCGCCTGGTTACAGCCGTCCATGCGAAAATCGGTGTTCTCCATGCCAATGCTGGCGTCGCTACCGGTCACCCTGCTGATCGTGGCACCGTACGCGCTCTGGGTTGCAGCCGATCCACAACGTTTAATCTCTCTCGGAACCAACCTGTTCCCCGAAATCCCCACCCATTCGCCAGCCGGGATTGCCCGTGGCTTGCGCGATGCCCTGACCTTTCCGCTGCTCGTACTGGCCCCCTATGCCGTGATCCTGCCGATGGTCTTTCCGGCCATATTCCGGACCATTTTCCGGCAATCCCGGCTGCGCTCGACCGATCCGCTCA
>Ga0209211_10006541_pt1 | contig 16785 bp, 18 predicted proteins | sample RifGroA2_FD_183992 | JGI IMG/M metagenome (GOLD analysis project Ga0209211, IMG submission 183992) | Groundwater microbial communities from Rifle, Colorado, USA - Groundwater A2 (SPAdes) (version 2) | ecosystem: Environmental > Aquatic > Deep subsurface > Groundwater | place: Rifle, Colorado... | reverse complement strand
AAAGCTCATGCAGGATATTGAAAAGCTGCGGCAGAGGTAATATAAAATGACTATGATACCCAAAACAAAAGGATTCTTTGCCGAGTTTAAAAGCTTTGCGCTCAAGGGCAACGTCATCGAGCTTGCGGTGGCGGTGCTCGTGGGCACGGCGTTTAACGGCATAGTCAACTCGCTGGTCGGGGACATCTTGGGGCCGTTTATCGCGCTGGCGACCGGGAGCGTCGACTTTAAAACGCTCTCCTACTCCCTGCGCCCCGACCTCGTTATCCACTACGGCGCGCTCCTGCAGGCGGTGTTTAACTTTTTGGTGATAACGCTCACGCTCTTCGTCATGCTTAAGACCTTCCGTTTGGTAAAGCGGAGCGGCTAGCGTACAATAAACGCATGTCTGAAAGCAAAACACTGGAGCTCTCTCCGTCGGTTTCCATTATTATCGCGGGTATCATCATCGCCGGGGCTATTATCTATACGCGCACGCTGCCGCCGGTGCAGGAGGTGGTGCAACAAGAGCCAGCCACACAACTGGGACCGACATTCTACGCGCAGGTCGCGCAGCAACTTGGCGCCGATGCCGGCAAATTCGCTTCCTGTATCACCAACAAGACCTACCAAAACAAGATAGACAAAGACACGAGCGAAGCGACGAACACGGGCGGGCAGGGGACACCATACACGCTTGTGTACGACACGAAGACAAAGAAGGCATCCGTAGTTTCGGGAGCGCTGCCGTATGAGCAGTTTATGACTGCTATTGAGCAAGCGTCCGCGTCGGCAAAAACCATGGACGTGCGTCCTCCGTCTGCGCAGGACCATATCGTCGGCTCGCCTGCGGCGCCTATAGTGCTCATCGAGTACTCCGACTTCCAGTGTCCGTTCTGCTCGCGGGTGCATCCGACGCTCCAGCGGATTGTCAGCGAGAGCAACGGTAAAATTTCCTGGGTCTACCGCCACTTCCCCCTGAGCTCTATCCACCCGCAAGCAACGCCCGCGGCAAACGCGTCCGAATGTATAGCCGAGCAACTCGGCAGTGATGGTTTTTGGAAGTTTGCCGGCATTGTTTTTAAGGGCTAGACTGTAATAAACTCTCTATAGCGCCGTCATTAAAACGATATGAAGGAATTATTTGAAACCGGGGTGGTCAAGTGGGCCACACTCGCATTATTGGTGTTCTTGGGCGTGCAGTCTTTGAGCGGGATTATGAGCTTGCGGTATATCGGCAGCGGGGTGCAGCCGACCAACACCATCTCCGTCAGCGGATACGGCGAGGCGTTCGGCGTGGCGGATATCGCCACCTTTAGCTTTAGCGTGTCGTCCAAAAAAGCGACCGTCGCGGCGGCGCAAGCGGAGGCCACGGCCAAAATTAACGCGGCGACCAAGTACCTGACCGATGCGGGGATAGATAAAAAAGATATTCAGACGACCGACTACTCGGTCAACCCGCAGTACGACTACGTGCAGGGCATTTGCTCCGGCGGCTACTGCCCGGGCGGCAAGCAGGTGCTAAGCGGCTACGAGGTGCGCCAGACCACGTCCGTCAAAGTGCGCGACACCGCCAAGGCCGGCGACCTGCTCGCAGGCGTAGGAGGCAAGGGCGCAACGGAGGTCTCGGGACTTAACTTTACCTTTGATGACCCCAACCAGCTGCAGGACGATGCGCGCGGCAAAGCCATTGCCGATGCCAAAACCAAGGCCGACGAGCTTGCAAAACAGCTTGGCGTACGCCTGGTGCGCATCATCTCATTTAACGAAAACGGCGGCGGATACCCCGGCCCGATGTACTCCAAAGCAGTGGGTATGGGTATGGGCGGCGATGTAGCCCAGTCGGCTCCCGAAATCTCGGTCGGCCAAAACAAAGTGACCTCCAACGTCTCGGTCACCTACGAAATCAAGTAAGGGCTCCACAAAACTTGTTTTGCTCCGCTTGCAAAAAGCCCCTAAGGGGGGCTTTTTGCGTTAAGTAAAATACACCTCTTTGTATTGCAGACTGGCCAAGACTCTCGTGACCAAACGGAGCACAATAAATATTCCGATGAGTAGAGGTGCAGAAATCTGATATTGAGTTGCAACAAGTAAGAGGATTCCAGTGTAAAGTATTTCGCCAAAGTTGTGCCAAATCCAAGCGCTGACAAATCTTCCTTCGCGCCCTTGGGGGTGGTATTCATTCCTGACACGTAGCAGCCATACAGTGTCTATCAGCTTAAATGTTCCGAAAGAAAGAAGGAAATAAAAAACAGAAAGCTGCGTCGAGTAAATATACAAAAACATCATAAAGATAACGGCGACATCTAGCATAATGTCTAGCTCGCGCTTAGGCGGGAACTTCTTTAGGGAAGAGGAGTAGTCTATCCAGTAATCGACTAGCTCGATATATACAAATATAAAGGCGGCATATTGCCACGGCGCTTGCAGGTTCGGCCACCACTGGAACCCAAGCCCCAAGACGACACCAATCATGATATCCATGAACTTAAGACTGATGTTTGCGAGTCGTCCCATAGGTTGTTGTATTGAGTATAAACTACTTTTTTGGTCGATTTGACTTGCCTGTAGAAGAGGAGTACTATGGAGAAAAGGCCCGAGAGGGCTTTTAAAAATGCCAAATTTTAACATCCTATATGTTTAACTACTTCAGAGAGGTACGGGCGGAGATGAAGCATGTCAGCTGGCCCAGCCGCCGGCTCACTATCGTGTACACACTGGTCGTTATCGCTATCTCGATAGGCACGGCGGTGTATCTCGGACTTTTGGATTACGTCTTTGAAACGCTTATTAAACGCATTATCTAACTATGGCTAAACAAGATACATCCGTTGGCAGAGCGTGGTACGCGATACACACCTACGCGGGGTACGAAAACGCCGTCGCGCGCAACCTGCGCCAGCGCATCGAGAGCCTGGGCCTGCAGGAAAGGATTTTTAACGTCGTCGTGCCGACCGAGCGCACCATAAAAATAAAAGGCGGCCGCCGCGTCGAGGAGGATGAGAAAGTGTACCCCGGCTACGTGCTGGTGGACATGATAGTGGACGACCAGTCGTGGTACGTCGTGCGCAACACGCCGCGCGTCACCGGCTTTGTCGGCTCCGGCGTCAACCCGGTGCCGCTGGCGCAGTCGGAGGTGGACACGCTCTTGGGCCGCATGCAGGCGGTGGAGGGCAGCGTCAAACACGCCATCGACATGGCGGTGGGCGACGCGGTGGTCATCGTCGACGGGCCGTTTAAAGACCTCGACGGCAAGGTGGGCGAGGTGGACGAGAGCCGCGGCAAGGTCAAAGTGCTGGTGGCGATGTTCGGCCGGGAGACACCGGTCGAGCTGGACTTCCTCCAAGTAAAAAGAATCTAATTGCTTTTATTGTATTTATTGTTTATTGTTCTAGTCGTTCCAGTTAAACTCATGGCAAAGAAAGTAACTAAAAAAATAAAAATCATCGCCCAGGGCGGCGCGGCCACCCTGACCCCGGCCATGGGCCAGGTGCTGGGCCCCGCCGGCATCAACATCGGCGAGTTTGTAAAAAAGTTTAACGAGGCCTCCAAGGGCATGCGCGGCGACCTGGTGCCCGCCGAGATTACCGTCTACGAGGACCGCTCGTACGACTTTGTGCTCAAAACCCCGCCGGCCTCCAGCCTCATCCTCAAAGCGATAGGGAAGGAAAAGGGGAGCGGCAAGCCCAACACCGCCAAGGTGGGCACCATCACCAAAGCGCAAATCAAAGAGATAGCGGAAAAGAAGATGCCCGACCTCAACGCGCACGACCTCGAAGCCGCGATGAAAATAATCGCCGGCTCCGCCCGCTCAATGGGGGTGGATGTAAAGTAGTTTCTTCCGTCTTAACCATAAGGTGTGCTATAGCAACACACATGGTTTATGATAAAAAATCCCGCACCACTGTGGCGCGGGTGTTTTGTTTTAAACGTTGATGTCGAACGCTTGAGCGAACTCTGCCCACTCGCGCTTGCCCATACCGCTCGTTGCTTGCGTGACCTTCTCGCCGGCAATCATGCGCTGCACGACCTGTTTCATCGTGCGGGAGAGGTTAAACGCGTGGAGCTGGTACTCTTCAAACGCCTCGCAGGAGAGTGGCACCCACTTTCGTACGATGTCGAGCATCGTTTCCGCGTATACGCGGATCTCGTACTGCGCGTGGGAGTCCGCGCGCAGCCGCAGAAAGTGGAATAGGTTATGCAAGTCGATCTTCCAATACCATTGCGTGTAGTAGTTGAGCGACAGGTTCATGCGCGCCAACTCGCGGGCAAGCATGTCCCGCTTCGGGTCGGCAGGGGTTCCGTCGCCCTTGTCGTTTAGCATCCACTCGTAGCTTTTATAGACTTGCTCGGAGTCCTCTCGTAGGAGGTCGAGCACTACTTGTGACTCTTGTTCGGAGAGTACATTCCCGCGCCCTTGCCGGTTTGTGCTTGATTGCGCGGCCAGCTTGGACGGTTCGGGGATGTAGAACTCCTTGTCGAGGATAGAGTATCGGGCCGAATACTCGTTGACATTTGCCGTGCGGTGGCGTATCCATTGCCGCGCGACGAAGATAGGCATCTTGCAGTGGAACTTTATCTCGCACATCTCCGAGGGTGTGGTATGCAGATGCCGTCGCAAGTAGCGGATAAGTCCGGCATCTTCGCTCACCTTTTTGGTGCCGACACCGTATGACACGCGTGCCGCCTGCACGACCGCCGCATCATCGCCCATATAGTCGATAACCCGCACAAAACCGTGGTCAAGAATAGGGAAAGGCTTGTACAGAATTTCCTCCAGTGCGGGCACGGTGGCGCGCTTTGTAGTATGGGACTGGGCCATTGCGGCGGCCAATTCCTTCTTCTGTTCGTCGTTGGTGTTCATGGCCTGTTTCCTTTGTAAGAGCTTCTGTCTGGGGCAACCTTACTTTTTCTTTATGTCGCGGTCAAGGTACAGGCGGGGGAGCATGTCGGTCGGCCTCCAGCTCTTTTTAAGCTGTGCGACCGAGCCGGACTTTTGGTATTTGCCGCCTTTGGCGTAGTCGCTCTTGAGTATCGGCCCCGTTTCAAAAAAGATAATCTGCGCGATGCGCCGGCCGACGACCAGCGGGATGTAATAGTGTGTCGAGTTGTTGGTAATCTCCATCGTCCAGCGGTTGATGTAGCCGACGTCGCCCCAGCCGGCGCACTTACATACCTCGATAAAGCTGCGGCCGAGGCTCGAGCGCGCCTTCATCATGGTGGTAATGTGTTCGCGTCCGCCGATAAACTCCTGCGTGTGGCCGAGGATGGTTTCGCCCGGTGCGAGCAAAATTATTTTGTCATCGGGCGAGATACCGTCGTACTCAAAGTCGTATTTTGCCAGGAGCTCTTTGGCGGGTTTGGCCTGCTTGGCCTTGGTGCCCCACACGCGCTCGATGTGCTTTTTGTCGTAGACGTTGTAGAGGTTTTCAAAATGCTTCGGCTTCTGTTCGGGAAAAAAGTATTCGCCGAGCGTGACATCATAGGAGGAGGTGGCCAGGTTGGCGCGTACAAACGGCTCGATAATCACCGAGCCTTCCTTCATTGATTCCATGATTTTTTTGTCGGAGAGAGCCATAGTTTTTGTCCGTGAAACTATAGCATATACTAAGGACGCGTAATCTATGGACAAGCGCGGAAAGTTTATCGTAATAGACGGCATGGACGGCTCCGGAAAGGGGACCCAACTGCGGCTTCTGCAGGAGAGACTGGCGGGGAAGGGGGTCTATTTTACCCGCGAGCCGGGCGGCTCGCCTCGGGCGGAGGAAATCCGGAAGATGCTGCTACAGACCGGCGGTACCGAGAGCAATGCAGTATGCGACTTTTTTCTTTTTTGGGCGGCGCGCGGGTCGCACGTGCAGGATGTGGTAGCTCCCCGTCTCCGACAAGGGACGCATGTGCTGTGCGACCGCTACGACTCTTCGACCTACGCGTTTCAAATTTTTGGCGAGCAGGCGCCCGCGTGGTTAAAAAATCTCTTTGTACAAACGCGGCGTGCGTTGCCGTCCGAGTATCTTCCGGACCTTTATCTTGTGCTCGACTTGCCCGCCGAGGTCGCTTTTGAACGTCGTGCCAAGGATCAAGCGCAGGAAAAATCAAAGTTTGATATTAAGCCGCTCGAGTATCACGTCCGCGTCCGCGAGGGGTTTAAGCGGTTTGCGGCCGAGTTCGGGTCGACCGCCTTTATCGACGCCGACCGCACTCCCGAGCAGATGCACGCGGATATTTGGGGAATAATCGAAAAAGAGCTAGGCTAAACCTATGTACGACGCTATAAAAAAACAGGACAAAGATATTTACAACGTGCTGCTGGAGGAGGAGAGGCGCCAGGCGGAGGGGCTCGAGCTTATTCCGTCAGAGAATATTGTTTCGCAGGCGGTGCGGGAGGCGTCCGGCTCGTGTCTTACCAACAAATATTCCGAGGGGTATCCGCACGCGCGCTACTACGGCGGCAACGAGATTATCGACAAAGTCGAGGACATCGCGCGCGAGCGGGCAAAAAAGATATTCGGCGTGCCGTACGTCAACGTCCAGCCGTACTCCGGCTCGCCGGCCAACCTGGCGGTGTATCTTGCCACCTGCAACCCGGGTGAGACGGTCATGGGGCAGCTGCTCACCGCCGGCGGGCACCTGACGCACGGGTGGAAGGCGAGCGCTACAGCCGCGTTCTACAACGCGGTGCAGTACGGGGTAAAGCCCGACGGCTACCTCGACCTTAAAGAAATTGCGCGCCTGGCCGCGGAGCATAAGCCGAAGCTCATTTGGGTGGGCGCGACCGCATACGTGCGCGAGTTTCCGTTTAAAGAGCTGGCAAAGATTGCCGACGGCGTTGGCGCTTTTTTGGCGGCCGACATTGCACATGTGGCGGGGCTGGTGGTCGCCGGAGCGCACGCAAGCCCGGTGCCGTACGCGCACATTGTCACGACCACCACGCACAAGACGCTCCGCGGCCCGCGCGGCGGCATAATTATGGTCACCAAAAAGGGTCTCGCCAAAGACCCGGAGCTGGGCGCCAAAATAGACCGGGCCATCTTCCCCAACCTGCAGGGCGGGCCGCACAACCACACGACCGCCGGCATCGCGGTGGCGCTGCGAGAGGCGGCGACGCCGAAATTTCGCGCATACGGCAGGCAAATAGTCAAAAACGCCAAGGCGCTCGGCAAGGAGCTTGCGCGCAGAAAGGTGGCGCTGGTCACCGGCGGCACCGACAACCACATGCTGTTGGTAAAGTGCGGCGCGGGCCGCGGCGCCATTGTCGAGGCGGCACTCGATGTCATCGGGCTCACCACCAACAAAAACACTATCCCCGACGAGCCGTCATCTCCTTTTTACCCGAGCGGCATCCGCATCGGCACGCCCTCTGTCACTACGCGCCGGATGAAGGAGCCGGAGATGAAGCGCATCGCCGACTGGATAGCCGACGTTATGGATATCACTAAGGGCGAGGAGCTCCCGTCCGGCAAAAGTGAACGCAGGGCGTATCTTGCCGCGTTGAAAAAGCGCCTGCACGCCGACCGCCGCCTTGCCGCACTGCACCGCGAGGTCAAAGCGCTCTGCAAAAAGTTCCCCATTCCCGACTCGTTTGTATAAAGAGGTAGAATACCTACATGCGCTCCCTGTGGCACGGCATATTTACGTTTTGGCAGCGGTACGAGCACCACATCGGCGTCGGCGCGCTTGCGGTCGGTTTTTTGTTTGACCTGTGGGTCGCCAAGCGGCCGGACACGATCTTTAACAATCTGCTGCTGCTTTCCTACCTGCTCGTCGCGGGCACGTTCATCATCATGCTCAACGTGCGGAGCCGGCGCCGCCCCGACGACGCCGAGCCGCTCTTTTTGCTCCTTATCCTCCAGTTTTGTTTCGGCGGTTTGGCATCCAACCTGCTGGTGCTCTACGGCCACTCGGGGACCTTGGCCGGCAGCGCGGTGTTTATCGGCATTTTAGTGCTGATAGTCTTCGGCAACGAGTACTTCCGCAGCCGCTACGCGCTCCTGCGGTTTAACATCGGCGTCTACTACTTTTTAATGCTCTCCTACGCGCTTATTGCGGTGCCGATATTCGTCACGCACTCGATAGGCATCCTCACTTTTTTATTAAGCGGCCTCGTAAGCCTCGCCGCCATCGCGGGGTTTCTCGCGCTGCTCTTTGTTGCCGTCTTCCGCGGCACCGACACGCACAAGCTGCGCGAGGTGTCGCTCATCGTCGGTGCGATATTTTGCGTCTTCAACCTTTTGTACTTTCTTAACGTCATCCCGCCCGTGCCATTATCGCTGAAAGACATCGGCATCTACCACTCGGTGCTGCACCGCAGCGACGGCACGTACCTCGCGCTGTACGAGCCCGCGCCCTGGTATCAGTTTTGGCGCACCACGTCCGCGGAGTACTCCTCGAACAACGGCACGGCGGCGTGCTTTTCGGCGGTGTTTGCTCCGGCCGACCTGCAGACGCCTATCCATCACGTTTGGGAGTACAAAAACGCGGGCGGCGAGTGGGAGGAGCGCTCCCGCATATCCTTTCCTATCTCCGGAGGGCGCGAGGAGGGGTACCGCGGTTGGAGCAACAAGTCGGCGCTCGTACCGGGCGAGTGGCGCTGCAATGTCGAGACCAGCAGCGGCGCGCTTATCGGCCGCATAAGCTTTACGGTGCTGGCGGCGTCGACAACTGCGCCGCTTTCCCAACGGACGCTCTAAGTGATAATGTAACTTTGCATGAAGGAACGTATAGAAAAAGCGGTCAAGGAAGTCCTGGGGACGGATGCGCCGTTTGTGGTCGAGCGGCCGCGCGCGCTAAGCCACGGCGATTACTCCACCAACGCCGCGCTCGTGGGCAAAGTGGACCCGCATGAGATCAGTAGTAAACTACGGAGTTTACTCGGCAGTAATGAGGTGGAAAAAATAGAAGTAGCGGGGAAGTTCATCAACTTTTACCTCTCGCGCGAGGCGCTGATTCCGGCCGAACAAAAAATTCTGCAGCCATACGCGGGCAAAACAATCATGGTCGAGTATACCGACCCGAACCCGTTTAAAGAGTTCCATATCGGTCATCTCGTGGGCAATGTAATAGGCGAGTCTCTCTCCCGGCTTTTTGAAGCCACCGGAGCCGTCGTATCTCGCGCCAATTATCAGGGCGACGTTGGGGTACATGTTGCAAAAGCGATTTGGGGTAAGACGCAGAAACCCGAACTGACATGGGGCGAGGCATACGTATACGGCGACGGACAGTACGATGCACATAAAGAAGAAATAGATACGCTCAACAAAACTATTTATGAAAAAAACGATGCGGTCGTAAATAAATTATATGACGAAGGCCGGGCGGAATCGTTAAAACATTTTGAAGAGATATACAAAGTGTTGGGGACAAAGTTTGTCTACTATTTTTTCGAGAGCGAGACCGGGCCAAAGGGTATGGAAATTGTGCGCAAGCATCCGGAGGTGTTTGAAGACAGTGAGGGAGCAGTGGTGTTTAAAGGAGAGAAGTACGGCTTGCACACACGTGTGTTTATAAATAGTAAAGGCTTGCCGACATACGAGGCAAAAGAGCTTGGTCTTGCCGAGGCAAAACAGGAAAAAGGGCAATTTGATATCTCGCTCACCATCACCGCGCACGAGATAAGCGAGTATTTTAAAGTCGTACGCAAAGCGGCAGAGTTCGTGTTTCCGGATCTCGCAGGCCGGATGTTGGCGCGGTTCCACGGTTTTTTGCGCCTTACTACCGGCAAGATGTCTTCGCGCAAGGGCAATGTAATAACCGGTGAGTCTCTGTTGCGCGACCTTACTGAAGAAGCGCGAGGCCGGCAGGACGTTGCGGTGGGAGCTATCAAATACGTATTACTTAAGTCGGGAGTAGCCAAAGATATTATTTTTGACCCGGAGCAATCACTCTCACTGGAGGGCGACTCCGGGCCGTACCTGCAGTACGCGCTGGTCCGCACCCGGGCTTTATTGCGCAAGGCCAAAGAGGCCGGAGTCAAAACCTGGTCATCGGATGACCAAGTTTTGGACATGCCCGCAGAGGCGTCGGTGCTGGAACGGGTCTTAGTGCATTACTCTGAAGTGGTTGAGCGTGCCGCCAAAGAACTCGAGCCGCACTACCTGACCACCTACCTTACCGAGCTCGCGTCGGCGTTTAACAGCTGGTATGCGAGCGGGAAGGTGATAGGCGGTCCGCATCAAAATTACGGCGTCTTCCTCACCACCGCCGTCGAGCGCACTCTCTCCCAAGGCCTCGGTCTTTTGGGCATCCCCACGCCCGAGGAGATGTAGTTTGCTGTTTAAAGAAGTGTTATACTCCGCCCAGAATACAGAACAGAATCGGAGATTGCACCTATGTTAGATAAACTTCCTGTTTCCGCATGGTCGGATGAGCGAGTATTGAAGGAGGGGCGTGCCTTACGAGTTGCCTACCAACTCAAGCGCACCTTGCGCTACAATACTCAGCGTGATTTTACTGTGCATAGCGAGTCGGTTGCTGAGCACAAGTTTGCCCTGTTCTTCCTTTCGGAGTATTTTCTCCCACTGGAAGATCAAACAAACTCGCTCAACTACCGGACGGTCCATAGGCTCATCCTCTACCATGACTTTCCTGAGATACCGCATGGAGATGTGCCCTATCTGCTGAAAACAGCTGCACACGAGCAACGGGAAAGAGAAGCCGCTGCAGGGGTGTTTGCGTCTCTTCCTGCGTCGATGAGACAAAGTGCCCAGGAAAGTTGGGAAGCGTATGAACATCGGGAAAGTCCAGAAGCGCGTTTTGTGTACGCCTTGGACAAAATTGAACCGGTTTTCGAACTATTCGATCCGGTAAATGAGCAGACGCCAATACGCCTGCATCAGACGTACGAATCGCACATGGGCAAAAAACTGTCTGCGACGCAACACTACCCCTATATGCGTAAGTTTGTAGAAGTGCTGAGCGAGGACATGCTCCGCCGCGGAGTGTTCTGGAAGCAACATACTTAAACTGCGAACGTCGCCTAGTTGGGCGACGTTTTTATTTTGTGGCTAAAATGCTATTCTTTTTGAGTATGGGTAGGTCACAGAATTATGCTTTTATAGACAGCCAGAATGTTAACCTGGCAATCAGGTCGCTTGGCTGGAAACTCGACTTCAAACGCTTCGGAGTGTATCTAAAAGAGAAGTACGGAGTATCGAAAGCGTTTCTTTTTGTCGGCTACATTGAGGGGAACAATGATCTTTATATTAAGTTACAAGAAGCGGGTTTTATTTGCATTTTTAAACCAACCCTGACATATAAGGACGGCACCACAAAAGGTAATTGTGATGCCGAGCTGGTGTTGCATGCAATGATTGAGTACAACAACTATAGTAGGGCGGTTATTGTATCCGGGGACGGAGATTTTTACTGCCTCGTCCAATACTTGCTCGAAAACAAAAAACTCGAAGCTGTTTTAATTCCGGATCGGTTTAAGTTTTCGGCATTACTCAAGTTTAAGGTATTCCGCTCATACCTTCGGTTCATGAACGACCTTAAAGAAAAACTGAGCCTAGAAAAGAAAAGACCCCACAAGGATGAAACCTTGTAGGGTAGTCTTTTCCGTTGGTGATTGCACTCATAGTAGCAAACCTATCTAAACTGTCAATGAACGAAAATGGTAGTATGAAAAAACCCTATGGATGATAAAAAACAAGTAGATTCATCTCCTCTGGCTAAGCGCGAGGAGGAGATTCTGGAGTTCTGGAATAAGGAGAAGATTTTTGAGCAGACGCTCGCCAAAGACGCGCCCAAGGGCGAGTACGTTTTTTATGACGGGCCGCCTTTTGCAAGCGGCCTGCCGCACTACGGCAGCATTCTTACCAGTGTCATGAAGGACGCCATCCCGCGCTACCGCACCATGCAGGGCTACCATGTGGCGCGCCGCTGGGGCTGGGACTGCCACGGCCTGCCGGTGGAAAACCTGGTGGAAAAGGAGCTCGGCCTCAAGAGTAAGCGCGACATTGAAGCATTCGGGATAGAAAAGTTTAACGAAACGGCCCGTACCAGCATCATGAAGGACGTCGGCGCGTGGAAGCAGATTATCCCGCGTATGGGCCGCTGGGCCGACATGGAAGCCGACTACAAAACAATGGACGCCACCTACACCGAGTCGGTGTGGTGGGCGTTTAAAAACCTCTACGACAAAAGGTTAGTGTACGAGGGCTTTAAGGCGATGCACCTGTGCCCGCGCTGCGGCACGACACTCTCCAACTTTGAGGTGGCGCAGGGCTACAAAGACATTGACGACCTCGGCGTCACGGTCAAACTGCCGCTCATTGATGACCCCGGCACATCATTGTTAATCTGGACGACGACCGCCTGGACCTTGCCGGGCAACGCCGCCGCGGCGGTCAAGGCCGATGCGCCGTACGTAAAGGTAAAGGTGGGCGGGGAGTTTTTTATCGTCGCCAAGGAACGTTTGGCGGGAGTGTTTGAGGAAGCGGAGATTGTGGAGGAAATGGAAGGGAAGAAGCTGGTGGGCAAAAGGTATATGCCGCCGTTTGATTATTTTAAAGACGAGCTCCACAAGCACAAAACGCACGCGTGGAAGGTCTACGCCGCACCCTTTGTCACCATGGACAGCGGTACCGGCATTGTGCACCTGGCGCCCGCTTACGGCGCGGACGACCTCGAGCTGGCACAAAAGCAAAAGATTCCGTTCATTCGTCACGTGACCGAGGAGGGGAAGTTTGTCGCGACGGTCAAAGACTTTGCCGGCCTCTTTGTAAAGCCCAAAGGCAACCCGCGCGAGACCGACGAAAAGGTCGCCGCGCATCTGCAGGCAAAAGGGTTACTGTTTAAACAGGAAAAAGTAAAGCACAGCTACCCGCACTGCTGGCGCTGTGACACGCCGCTTTTAAACTGGGCGGCCACCTCGTGGTTTGTCAAAGTGTCATCGCTGAAGTCAAAACTCCTGCGCGAAAACGCAAAAATCAACTGGGTCCCCTCATACGTCGGAGACGCCCGGTTTGCCAACGGCCTGCAGTCCGCACCCGACTGGGCCATCTCGCGTAGCCGCTATTGGGGCGCGCCCCTGCCGGTGTGGCGCAACACTAAGACGAAGGAAATTAAGGTCGCGGGTTCGGTACTCGGTTTGCTCTCTATGGTCCGCTGCTCGGGCAACCGCTACTTTGTCATGCGCCACGGCGAGGCCAACGACAACGCCGCCAATGTTTTGGACCCGAACGGCGACCCCAAGAACCACCTGACGCAGAAGGGGAGGCAGGAGGTTGTGCATGCCGCGGCCGAGCTCAAGCGCGAAAAGATAGACATGATTATCGCATCGCCGTTTTTGCGCACGCACGAGACCGCCCTGCTGGTGCAAAAAGAGCTCGGGTTGCCGGAGTCGGCGCTTATGCTCGATGAGCGCCTGCATGAGTACAATGAGGGGGACATTATGGCGATGCGCCGCCGGGTGGGGGAATTTTTGTTCGAGGCGGAGCGCCGCTACAGCAACAAAAATATTCTCATTGTGTCGCACGGCAACCCCATCTGGGTGTTGCAGCGCGTTGCCGGCCGCAAACCGATAGGCCCCTTTAGGGAGGAGGCGATGCTGCGCACCGGCGAGGCGCGCGAGCTGCCGTTTACCCCGTATCCGCACAACAAAAATTATGAGTTGGACCTGCACCGCCCGTATATCGACGAGGTGCCGATGGGCGGCGCACTGCAGGGCGAGTGGAAGCGCGTCAGCGAGGTGTTTGACTGCTGGTTTGAGTCAGGCTCGATGCCGTTTGCGAGCAATCACTATCCGTTTAGGAAAAACAATTTCAATCCGAAAGGATTCTTCGGCTTCAATGCCAAGGGCTATCCGGCCGACTTTATCGCCGAGGGCTTAGACCAGACGCGCGGATGGTTTTACTCGCTCATTGTGCTTGGTACGGCGCTGTTCGGCAAGAGTCCGTACAAGCAGGTGATAGTCAGCGGGCTTATTTTGGCGGGCGACGGGCAAAAGATGAGCAAGCGTCTGCGAAATTATCCCGACCCGATGGAGGTGGTGGGCAAGTACGGCGCCGACGCTCTGCGCTACTACCTGCTCTCCTCGCCGATCATCCGCGGCGAGGACCTGCGCTTCCAGGAGCGGGGCGTCGATGAGGTGGCCAAAAAACTGCTGATGCGGCTGGACAATGTAAGGAGTTTTTATGAACTTTACTGCCCGCGGGAATCTGCACAGAAAAAAGTTGAAAGCTCCCACGTTCTGGACCGCTGGATACTCTCCCGCCTTGCAGAGACGGTCGAACTTTCGACCAAGGGCTTTAATACCTACGAGCTCGATGCCGCGGCGCGGCCGGTGGGAGACTTTATCGACGACCTCTCTACGTGGTACGTGCGCCGCTCGCGCGACCGGATTCGGCTGGAAGCCGAAAAAAATGGGAAGAAACAAGAGGGCGAAGATAAACAAAACGCCCTCGCCACGTTGCGTCATACGCTTTACGTGGTTGCACAGGTGATGGCGCCCGTTATGCCGTTTTTTGCCGAGGACTTGTACCGCCGCATGCGCAGCGACACCGATCCGGTGAGCGTACACCTGACCGATTGGCCTGCGGCGCAGGAAATTAATGCAAAGCTCGTTGCCGACATGGCCCGCGCACGCGCGGTGTCCTCGCTTGGGCTCCAGGCCCGCGAGAAGGCCGGCATAAAAATCCGCCAGCCGCTGCAGACGCTTACCGCCAAAGCGCTGCCGGACGATGCTGCGCTGCGCGCCATTATTGCCGACGAAGTAAACGTTAAAGAAGTTGTTGAAGATCCGACGATAGGAGAGGAAGTCATGCTCGACATCGCGCTTACACCTGCGCTCAAAGAAGAGGGGATGTGCAGAGAGTGGGTGCGCGCGATACAAGACTGGCGCAAAACCTCCAAACTTTCGGTGGCTGACCGCCCGGGCCTGCTTATAAAGACGCCCGACGCGGAGTTTATCCGCGCGCATCGCGAGCAACTGATGGAAGCAACCGGTTTGCTGTCGCTCGAAACAAAACAAGCTGAAGAGCTTGTGTTCGAAAGACTATAATGCACGAGAAGTACATCACCGAAGGCATAGTGCTCGGCAAGCGCGGGGTGGGAGAGGCCAACACGCTTGTTTTTATTTTGACCGAACTGCAGGGGCTCGTGCGCGCCAAGGCTACGAGCGCGCGGCGCGAAGCGTCCAAACTGCGCTACGGGCTGGAGCCGCTTTCGCGCGGGCGCTACACCTTTGTGCGCGGCAAAAGCGAGTGGCGCCTCACCGGTGCCGACGAAGTCTCGCGCGAATATATTTCGACCACTACTGCGCAGCGCAAAAGGCTGGGGCAGGTGTCGCGCCTGCTCCTGCGGCTGGTACTCGGCGCCGAGCACACGCCCGAGCTGTACAAAACCGTGCGCGAAGGGTTTATGATGCTCGCGCATACCGAACAAAATGCAGACAGTATCGAGTGCGTGCTGGTGCTGCGCATTTTGGCTCACCTCGGCTACCTACCCGAGTTGCCGGCGCTGGCGCCCTTTGTGGAGAGCGACCGGTTTTCCCCCGAGCTGGCGCTCCAGGCGGCAGCCTCCCGCAAACTCCTGATAAAGCTGATAAACGAGTCCCTCCAGGCCACCGGCCTATAGTGGCCTAACCACAAGGTTTTTTGGCTTTTGTAAAGCTTGACAGAGTGTGTTGGGTGTCCTATACTAATACAGGTTAGTTACGGGCCCGGTTTCTACGGCGAACTGGTGCTCCGTTCAACATCACAGCCGCAATACAGGAGATGATGTTATGGGTTACTTTGTCTTGGTTGTCATTATTGCTATCGTTGGCTTCGCGGCATGGAAACTTTTCCATGCAATAGCGATTGCTGCCGAGAAGAGTAAATCTGACAGTTCGGTTCCGGCTGCACTTCGTTCTGGGGCCGCCTATGCGACTCCAATCTTGGTGGTACTCGTCACTATCTTAAGTATGTTCCACCAAGTTCCGGCCGGACACGTCGGTATCGTCTATACGTTCGGCGGCATCACCGGTCAACGTGGAGACGGTCTGCAGTGGGTTGCTCCGTGGCAGGACCTCCACAACGCCTCGGTGCAGGTGCAGGGACACAAGTTCCCGAAACTCGCGTCCTTCAGCAGCGAGACGCAGGATGTGTACGTGGATGCCACTATCAATGTGCAGGTGTCGCCACAGCAGATCCAGGAGCTCTACCGCGATGTCGGCCCGAACTATTTCGACATCCTCGTGCGCCCGCGTGTCTTGCAGGCATTCAAGGACGAGACGGTCAAGTACTCGAGCGTCAACATCGCGCCAAACCGTGAAGCAATCCGCAAAACGGTGCGCGAACGTTTGACGAAGGAACTGAGTGTCCACTCGATCTCGGTTCAGGATCTGCTCGTCGACAACATCTCGTTCTCGTCGAAGTTCCAGAACGCGATCGAAGAAAAGCAAAGCCAAAGCCAACTTGCGCTCTCCGAGAAGGAAAAGGTGGCAGGCGAACGGGCCAAGGCCGACCAAGCCATCGAGCAGGCTCGTGGCACGGCGCAGGCGATTCTTACCAACGCCGAAAAGCAGGCGGAAGCGAACCGCAAACTTGCCGAGTCGATCACGCCAGAATACATTCAGTATATCTTCGCGAGCAAGCTTGCTCCGAACGTGAGCGTGATGATGATTCCTTCGGGACAGCAGTTCATCATGGGTCCCGAAATGCTCAAGAAGGCGGCCGTCCTCCCGCCGCAGTAAGCTACCACCAAACCCGGATACTCCGGTGCCGCGTGAACCCCTTGGGGCTCGCGCGGTTTTTTTATTGTACTTGTCGTTCTAGTCGTACCTGTTGTGTTATTATTTGCTGATGCAGGAGGATAAAGACGGGG
>Ga0209211_10006539_pt1 | contig 16787 bp, 17 predicted proteins | sample RifGroA2_FD_183992 | JGI IMG/M metagenome (GOLD analysis project Ga0209211, IMG submission 183992) | Groundwater microbial communities from Rifle, Colorado, USA - Groundwater A2 (SPAdes) (version 2) | ecosystem: Environmental > Aquatic > Deep subsurface > Groundwater | place: Rifle, Colorado... | reverse complement strand
GAGGCGATGGAAAGTTTGGGAAAAATATTTAACCCCAAAGAAAGCGAAAGCATAGGAGAGGCGGATGTTGACACGGAAGAAAAAGACGGTATCGTGATTGAAGAACTGCGAAGGGGATACAAAATGCACGGAATAGTGATACGGCCGAGCTTGGTGAAAGTCGGCAAATTTAAGTCAAATAATTAAGGCGTCGCGAACGATATTAATTCATCAATTCATAATAAAAAAATGCAAACATCAAAAATTTTGGGAATAGATTTGGGCACGACTAATTCGGCGGTGGCTGTCATTGAAGCCGGCGAACCGAAAGTTTTGGAGAACGACGAAGGAGGAAGAACCACCCCTTCCATCGTGGCTATTTCCAAATCCGGCGACAGGTTGGCGGGTTTGCTGGCGAAAAGACAGGCCGTCACTAATCCGGAAAATACCATTTATTCCGTCAAAAGGCTTATTGGCAGAAAATTTGAAGACGAGGAAGTCAAGAAAGACAAAGAACTTTTACCCTACAAAATAGAGAAGTCCGACGACGGCGGGGTGAAGGTTAAAATGTCTGGCAAGAGCTACCGGCCGGAGGAAATTTCGGCAATGATTTTACAAAAATTAAAGCATGATGCTGAAGCCAGACTGGGCGGAAAAGCGGAAGGGGCGATAATCACCGTGCCGGCATACTTTAACGACAGCCAGAGAAAAGCGACCAAAGATGCCGGAGAAATCGCCGGTTTGAAGGTGCTCCGAATAATCAACGAGCCGACGGCGGCCGCTTTGGCTTACGGCTTCAACAAGAAAAAAGACGAGAAGATAGTCGTCTACGATTTTGGAGGGGGCACTTTTGACGTGTCTGTTTTGGAAGTGGGCGACGATGTCATTGAGGTTAAGTCTACCGGCGGCGATACTCATTTGGGCGGAGACAACATAGACCAAATAATAATGGGCTGGGTGATTTCGGAATTCAAAAAACAAAGCGGCATTGACGTGGCCAAAGATGTTCTGGCTTTGCAAAGAATCAAAGAAGCGTCCGAAAAAGCCAAACACGAGCTTTCCAGCACCTTTGAGACGGAGATAAACATACCGTTTATAACTTCCGGAGCTTCCGGGCCGGAACACTTGCTCGTGAAGTTCGCCCGGACGAAGCTGGAGGAATTGACCGGCGGCCTTATCAAAAAATCAATTGATATTACCAGGAAAGTGGTGGAAGATTCCGGCTTGAAGGTTAACGAGATCAATGAAATTATTTTGGTGGGCGGACAAACCAGAATGCCGGCGATACAGCAGGCCGTCAAAGACTTATTCGGCAAAGAGCCGAATAAGTCCGTCAATCCGGACGAAGTCGTCGCCGTGGGAGCGGCGGTGCAGGGAGGCATTATGAAAGGGGAGGTGAAAGACGTTTTGCTTCTTGATGTCATCCCGTTGTCGTTGGGCATAGAAACTATGGGCGGCGTTTGCACCAAAATAATAAACAAAAACACGACCATTCCGACCAGCAAGAGCCAAGTGTTTTCCACAGCCGCGGATAATCAGACTTCGGTGGAGATTCACATTTTGCAGGGCGAGAGAGAAATGTCCGCCGACAACAAAACTTTGGGCCGGTTTATTTTGGACGGGATCCCTCCGTCGCCCCGAGGCCTGCCTCAAGTGGAAGTGACTTTTGACATTGATGTCAACGGCATACTTAATGTGAAAGCCAAAGATAAGACGACCAACAAAGAACAGTCGGTCAGAATAGAAGCTTCTTCGGGATTATCCAAGGACGATATTGAAAAGATGAAAAAAGACGCTGAAGCCCACGCCGAAGACGATAAGAAGAAAAGAGAATCGGCCGAGGTGAAAAATAACGCCAACGGTTTGATTTACACCGCCGAGAAATCGTTGTCCGATGCCGGAGACAAAGTTTCCGCCGAGGTGAAGAAGCCGGTGCAGGACAAAATTGAGGAGCTGAAAAAGGTAAAAGACGGAAGCGACACGGAAATCATCAAGAAAACAACCGAAGAGCTTTCCAAAACATTGCAATCAATCGGCGAAGCTATGCGCAAATCCGCCCAAGGCGGAAATCCAAGCGGCCAAGCCGAACAGCCAAAAAATGATGGCGGGGAAGGTAAAACCAGAGAAGCCGATTTTGAAGAGAAAAAATAATCCGCCTCATCGGCGGACGAGAAAAAATAATATGAACGATTACTACGAAATATTGGGAGTGGCCAGAAACGCCACTAAAGATGAAATTAAAAAAGCCTACCGCAAGCTGGCGCACAAGCACCATCCGGATAAAACCAAAGGCGACGACAAGAAATTCAAAGAATTAAACGAGGCTTATGAGGTTCTTTACGATGACAAAAAAAGAGCCGATTATGACACTTACGGAAAAACTTTCGCCGGCGGAGGGGGCGGGGGGACGGGCGGATATAGCCAAGGACCAGGCGATTTTGATTTCGGCGATTTCGCTTCCAGGGGCGGACAAGGGTTTGAATTTGATTTCGGGGATATTTTTGAAAACTTTTTTACCGGAGGACAGGGCGGCCGGAGGACCCGGGCGAAAAGAGGCGCGGATATCGCGGTGGATTTGAGCATATCTTTTGAAGATTCAATTTTCGGGACGGAAAGAAAAATACTGCTTTCCAAAGTTTCCTATTGTTCCGTTTGCAAAGGAAGCGGAGCCGAACCGAACTCGGAAATGGAAAAGTGTCCCGCTTGTCAGGGAGCGGGAAAAATACACGAATCCAGACGGTCAATTTTCGGGGCGGTCTCGTCTTTCAGGGAGTGCGCCAAATGCTCCGGCAAAGGAACAATTCCCGTCAAAAAGTGTTCCGCTTGTTCCGGACACGGCGTTTCCAAAAAAAGCGAGGAGATAACGGTCAAAGTTCCTCCGGGGATAAGAGACGGAGAGGCCATAAGCCTGCCGGGAATGGGAGAAGCGGTAGCGGGAGGAACGGCCGGAGACCTTTATGTGAAATTTTCTGTCGGCAAACATCCCGTTTTCAGAAGAGAAGGTTTGAACCTGATTATGGACTTAGATGTCAAAATGTCGGAAGCCCTGCTTGGAGCGGAAAAAGACATTATGACCTTGGACGGGTTGATAAAGTTAAAAGTGCCGGCCGGCATAAACTCCGGAGAAGTGCTGGCGGCGCGGGGACGTGGCGTTCCGCATGGGCACGGTTTGACGGGGGCTAGAGGAAGAGGAGACTTGCTGATAAAAACCATAATCAGAACCCCGCGGAAGATTTCCAAAAAAGCCAAAGATTTGATTGAAGAGCTCAAAAAAGAGGGAATATAAAAATGGCGTTAACGGCGCCGGTGTGCTATTATTTTTTTGAAAGAAGAAAATTTTAATCATAAAGTCAAAAATCATTTAATTTGTTACAATAAACACTATGAAACAAGGCCAAAAAGGATTTGCAAATATTGTTTTTATAGTAGTAATTGTTGCCATCGTAGCCGTTGGCGGATATTTTGTTTTATCCAATAAATCAACAACATTACCCAAAACGCAACAGACGCAAACATCAAACAATGGGCAAAGCGGGAACAAAATTAACATACCTTATGACGGCGCTAACATAAAATTAACAACACCTGCTTCGCCACAAAATAAACCCGAAACTAGTACTGCAAATGAACAAAACCCTGGACAAGGCGCTAGTATTGTTCCCGAAGAAGATAAAATTCAAATAATTTTTCCGAAAGGAGGCGAGAAGTTAGAAATCGGCAAGTCATATGATATTCGCTGGGCAAATTATTTTCTCATTAAAGAACCATTGACTATCGCGCTTCATACTACGGCTCCTGATAATAAAGTTTATGTTAAAATTATTACTTCTAATGTTCCCGCCGCCTCGGCTGGAAGCTACAAATGGAAAGTAACTTCAGAAAGTTCGGACAATAAATATAAGATTGAGGTATATCCGTCTGGTGGTCGTGAAATGGTCGGTCGCAGTAAAGATTTCTTTACAATTTTTGGCGATAATTTAATTACTATCACTTATCCCAAACCAAACGCTAATCCTAATGACAAAATTAACGCCAGCCAACCGATTGTAATTACGGGCAAAGCTAGAAATGTTTTTAATGAAAGTGAATTTGATGTTTCTACTTCATATATTCTTAGTGATAAAAAACAAGTTGTAGCTAAAACTTTTGCAACCTGTAACATCACCGGAAACGGTTGCGATTGGATTTCTGGTAATTTTGTTGAATTCAAGGCAACTCTCGACCTTTCTTCCGCTCCTGTTTGCTATGTAAGCGTGGAGTTTTACAAGCGCGATGAGAAAACTCCACAAACCCAACCGTTTTATGTATTGCCTTTATTTCTTTACGGAAACGGGAGTTGTCAGTAATTACTACCAAAATTTTTATATGAATAACGAATATTTAAGCAAAGAGGGTTTGGAAAAATTGAAAAACGAGCTGGAATCGTTGAAGACCGACAAAAGAAAAGAGATAGCCGACCGATTGAAACACGCCAAAAGTCTCGGCGATTTGTCGGAAAACGCCGAATATAAAGAAACGTTGGAAGCGATGAATCTTATGGAAGACAGGATTGAAAAACTGGAAGACATAATAAAAAGAGCGGTAGTGATAGAAAAAGGCTCCGGGTCAAGCGTCCAGCTCGGTTCCGCCGTAAAGATAAAAAAAGAAGCCGACGGAAAAATTTGCGAATATATTTTGGTCGGTCAGGAAGAGGCCGACATTTCGCTTGGCAAAATTTCCAACCAAAGCCCGATAGGGCGCGCCCTATCGGGCAAAGGAAAAGGCGATAAGGTCAAGGTTTTGACTCCGGGCGGAGAAATTAACTATACGATAGAAAACATATCATGAGCGCTTTTGAAGAAATCAGAAACGAGCGGCTGAAAAAATTGGAACTTTTGAAAGAAAAAGGCGTTAATCCATATCCTGTTTTTGTCAAAAAATCTTCGGATATCGCCGAAATTTTGGGCGATTTTGAAAAGCTTTCGGAGAAAAACAAAAGTTTGAACATTGTCGGCAGAATTATGGCCGTAAGGGCTCACGGCGGTTCAATCTTTTTTGACATAAATGACGGAACCGGCAAGATTCAAGCTTACATAAAAAAAGACGAAATTGGAGAAGAAAATTTTTCTTTGTTTGGCGATGCGGCGGACATAGGTGATTTCGTCGGAGTCTCCGGTGTTCCGTTTGTCACCAAGAAAAATGAAAAATCAATAAAAGTTTCATCTTGGAAAATGCTGGCCAAAAGTTTGAGGCCGCTGCCGGAAAAATGGCACGGACTGTCTGACACGGAAGAAAGGTTCAGAAAAAGATATTTGGATTTGCTGATGAACGAAGATGTCCGCTGGCGCTTCGCTTTGCGTTCCAAAATTATTTCGGAAATAAGAAAATTCCTGGACAAAGACGGTTTCTTGGAAGTGGAAACGCCGGTTTTGCAGACCTTGGCCGGAGGCGCTCTGGCCAAACCGTTTAAAACTTATCATAACGCTTTGGATATGGACTTGCATCTGCGCGTCGCCCCGGAGCTTTATTTGAAACGGCTCCTTGTCGGCGGACTCGGCAAAGTTTATGAAATAGCCAGAAATTTCAGAAACGAAGGCATAGATGCCACGCATAATCCGGAATTCACTATGCTGGAATCTTACGAAGCGTATCGCGACGCCGAGTATTTGATGAGCTTTACGGAAAAACTTATCAAAACGGCGGTTACCGGTTCTCTCGGCGAAGATAAGGTTAATTTCGGTAGCAACGAGATAAACTTCGGCGGAGAATATCCGAGAGTCAAATATTATGATTTGTTCAGAAGATACGCCTTGATAGCCGAACCCGAAAAAGCGACAAAAGAAGATTACGCTTTGAAAGCCAAACAGCTCGGCGTGGAAGTCAAAGATTTTGAAGAGAGAGAAAAAATAATGGACAATATTTACAAGAAAATTTGCCGTCCCAAACTCATTCAGCCGACATTTATTATAGACTATCCGGCCGGCGCGTCGCCGTTGGCTAAAAGAAAAGAAGGAAATAAAGATTTGATAGACCGATTCCAGCTTGTGGCGGGAGGGTATGAATTGATCAACGGTTTTTCCGAGCTTAACGACCCGATTGACCAGAAAGAAAGATTCAAAGAACAGGACAAGGCCAAGGAAAAAGGCGACGAGGAAGTTTCTCCCAGCGATGAGGAATATCTGGAAGCGATGGAATACGGCATGCCGCCGGCCGCCGGTTTCGGCTTGGGCATAGACCGGCTGGTGATGCTTCTCACCGACACCCATAACATCAAAGAAGTAATCCTATTTCCGACAATGCGACCTAATTTTTAAGGAGTGCCCTAAATTTCTCGAGTGAAGCGACTAGAAATTGGAAGCACTCTTGTGGTGCATAGCGACTATAAAAATGGAAGTACTCTTGTGGTGAGGCCAAAAGGCGAGCTTGACAAATAGATACTTTTTTGCTAGCATTTTAGGCAGAATAAAATAAATTCTTATTTCTTATTGAAGAATTTTTCTTGCATCTTAAAATTTTTAGGAAAGGATGGTGTTTTATGGTTACCAACAGGAAATCATGGCTGGTAGTTTGTTTTGTATTAAGTTTAGTCATTGTTACAGGAGTAGTTGTTTATTTGAAGGGTACCAAGACAATAAACGACGTCAATGGTAATTTTGTTATAGGGATTGTATTCTTAATTATATCGTTTTTTTCTTTTAGAATGAAATTATTTGTATTAGAGTTGCCTGGTAAAATTAACATTTCCGTCTATTCAATTTTTTGTTTTATAGCAGGCATTTTTTTGGTAATCCCTTTTATTGTAAGATTTGTATCGTAATAATCATCCTTCCTACCTTCTTTTTAAAAACCCTTGCTTAGTAAAATAATTAAGGGTTTTTTCTTTTATTAAAAATGTACACGGAAAAATGCGATCGCTAGGAATTGTGTACATTTTTGTGTTACAATGAATAATGTCAGTTGGTTATTTATGAGAAGCGAATTGAAACAAAAAATAATTTTATTGTTGGCCTCTGGTGTTGTTCTTGGCCTTACAAGATCGCCGAGAAATTATTTTAAGATTTTAAGAGGCGTTGCTTCCGAGTGGGAAGAAATTGAAAGAAGAAGATTGTATTCAATCGTTAAAGAATTTTATCAAAACAGACTGGTTGATTTCAAAGAAAAAGAAGACGGTACAGTTGAAATTGTCCTTACGAAAGACGGCCGCAAAAAAGCGCTTTCTTTTAAAATTGACGAAATTAAGATTAAGAAACCGGAGAGGTGGGACGGCAAATGGAGGATTGTTGTTTTTGATATTCCCGAAAAGAAAAAAGCGGCAAGGGAAGCCCTAAGAAAAAAATTAAAAGATTTAAAATTTATTGAATTGCAAAAAAGCATTTTTATCAATCCTTATGAGTGCGAGGACGAAATAGATTTTATCGTTGAATTTTTCCAAATCAGGCCATATGTCAGATATTTAAGAGTGGAATATTTTACCAACGAAGAACAATTAAAAATAAAATTCGGACTTATTTAATTGATTTAAAAATTAAAATGTACACAAACTAAAGCGATCGCTATGGAGTGTGTACATTTTTTGAATCCCATCTTTTAAACATTATATTCTTTGGTTTTTCAGGGCTGTGGAGTTATCCACAGCCCTTTGGCTTGCGGGGTATTGCAAAGTGGTTTATAGTGTTATTAAAGTGGATTGAAGTGGATAGTTCTGTGGATAACTTTTGTAACATCTATGATGATAGGAGAATACAGGCACAATATTGACGCCAAAAAAAGAATCGCCGTTCCGGCTAAATTCCGCAAGGAAATAGGCGAGAAAGCGGTTATCGCCAAAGGGCAGGAAAAATGCCTGTTCGTTTATCCCGTGGACGAATGGGAGAAGGTAGCCGATAAATTAAGCCAGCTTCCGACCGGATCGGCTGACAACAGAAATTTCGTCCGCATCTTTCTTTCCGGAGCTGTTGACGTGGAAATAGACGCGCTGGGCAGAATTCTTGTCCCCGATTACTTGAAGGAATTCGCCGGATTGAAAGAAAAAGTGGTGATAACTGGCCTATACAAGAAACTGGAAATATGGGACGAAGGCCATTGGAACGATTACAAGGCAAGAATGGAAAGCCAAACTGATTCATTGGCGGAAAAATTGGGAGAATTGGGAGTTTATTAACGATATGCATATTCCGGCGCTTTTGAAAGAATCAACTGAATTTTTAAATCCTAAAAGTGGCGATGTGATTCTGGACGCGACGATTAACGGAGGCGGCCATTCGGAAGAAATATTGAAGATGATAGGAGAAAAGGGGAGGCTGATAGGGATTGACCGGGACGGCGAGGTTTTGGATAAGTTAAAAGAAAAATGGAAAGACCGGAAAAATGTTTTGTTGGCAAGAGATAATTTCAGGAATTTGGACAAAGTTTTAGAATCTTTAAAAATTGAAAAAATAAATGGAGCGATTTTTGACATCGGAGTCAGCTCTTCGCAGATTGACGAATCGGGACGGGGATTTTCTTTCCAGAAAGACGAACCGCTTTTGATGACCATGAAAGCCGAGATTGAACCGGGTGACCTTACAGCCCAAGAGATTGTAAACAATTGGAGCGAGAAAGATTTGGCCGATGTCATCTGGAAATACGGCGAAGAAAGATTCAGCCGAAGAATCGCGAAGGGTATTGCCCGAAGAAGAGAAGCGAAGAAGTTTGAAACGACGGCGGAATTGGTTGACGCGATAAGAGAAAGCGTCCCGAGCTTTTACCGCAACAGCCGGAAGATAAATTGCGCCACCCGGACATTCCAAGCCCTGCGAATTGCCGTCAACGACGAGCTGGAGGCGCTAAAAGACGGGATGGAAAAAGCGTGGAATTTTCTGGAAAGAGACGGAAGATTGGCGGTGGTATCGTTTCATTCTTTGGAAGACAGAATCGTGAAAAATTATTTCAAAGAGTTGGCGGCGAAAAACGAAGGGAAAATTTTGACAAAAAAACCGGTTATTCCTTCGGAAGAAGAAGTTAAAAATAATCCGCGCTCAAGAAGCGCCAAATTAAGAGCAATAGAAAAGTATGACCAAAACCATTAAAAATTTATCGGAAAAAAGCCTCAAACCGGCGGTTTTCGGTTTGCTTCTTTTGGCGGTGTTTTTGACCGCCGGCTTATATATTTATTTTATGGGCTCGTCCGTTTCCGTCGCTGTGGAAAGCCGCAAAAACCTTGATAAAATCGCCGAGTTGGAACGTCAAAAAGTGGAACTGGAAAAAAATTATATGAACTTGGCGTCAAAATTTGACATTAATTACGCTTATGAAAACGGTTTTGTGGACCAGTCAAAAAATATCGCGTTTATCTCCCGCTCCAAGCCGCTCGCTCAACGATAATCGCGCCAATATAAATTATGGGTTCAAACTTTAAAGCAAAAATAAGAATTGTTTATTTTTTCATATTTCTTTTTGCCGTTGTCATAGGAACGCGCTTGTTTTTTATCCAAATCGTCAAGGGGGATTATTATGACAATGAAGCCGGCAAGCAGTATAACGCCTTTTCTTATGAAGATTTTGACCGAGGTTCAATTTATTTCACGGAAAAATCGGGAGAACGAATTTCCGCGGCTATCGTGAAAAACGGATACAAAGCGGAAATAAACACCAAATTTCTCGCCAATCCCGAAGAGGCGTATAAAAAATTGTCGGAAATAATTCTTTTAGACAAGGATTTTTTTATGTCCAAAGCGCTGAAAAAGGACGACCCGTCCGAAGTCTTGGCCAGACGTTTGGAAGAAACGACAGCCCTTAAAATAAAAAACCTGAAAATGCCCGGTTTAAACGCTTATCCGGAATCGTGGCGTTATTATCCATTTGATAATCTAGCTTCTCATATTTTGGGGTTTGTCGGCTATAAGGATGACAAACTTGTCGGGCGTTACGGGCTGGAGCTGTATTACGAAGATATGCTGAAAAGAGACGCATCAAGCGCGAAAGTTAATTCTTTCGCCGAGCTGTTTTTTGATTTGAAAAAATTGATTGCCGGAGAAATAACCGCCGGAGATGCGGTTCTAACCATTGAACCGACCGTCCAAACGATGCTTGAGAAAAATTTGGAAAAGACAAAAGAAAAATATAAAGCCCAAACAGTCGGAGGAATGATCATTTCTCCCAAGACCGGCGAGATCATCGCCATGTCGGCCAAGCCGGACTTCAATCCCAACCAATACGCCAAGACAAAAGACTTTTCCATTTTTATGAATCCTCTCGTGGAAAGCGTCATTGAAATGGGCTCCATAATGAAGCCCTTGACCCTGGCCGCATCTATGGATAACGGCAGTATTACCGCAAGCACCACTTACACGGACAAAGGTTTTCTTGTTTTCGGCTCGTCAAGAATAGAAAATTACGATGGCAAGGCGAGAGGAACGGTTGATATGCAGAGAGTTCTCAATGATTCCCTTAATACTGGCGCCGTTTTCGCCATGCAAAGGATGGGCAAGGACAAGTTCAGGAATTATATGCTAGGCTATGGTTTCGGGGAAAAAACTGGCGTAGAATTGCCACAGGAAGGCAAAAACAATATCGGGAATATCACGGGGGGCAACCGCGACATAGAATATGCGACCGCTTCTTTCGGCCAGGGAATTGCCGTTACCCCGATAGCTATGACTGCCGCTTTGTCCAGCTTGGCCAGCGGCGGTTTGATAATGAAACCGCATATCGTCAAAGAAGAAAGCGTGAAGGGGTTAAGAAATCGGGTCGCGCAACCCCAAGAAGTCCGGCGGGTTTTGAAAAAAGAAACGGCGGAAGAGATGACGAGAATGCTTGTCAGCGTGGTGGATAACGCGCTAGTGGGAGGAGTTCACAAAATGGAGCACTACAGCGTGGCCGCTAAAACCGGCACGGCCCAACTGGTGGAGAAAGGCAAAAAAACCTACGCCGAAGGAGAATTTATCCATACTTTTTTCGGTTACGCTCCGGCTTTTGACGCCAAGTTCCTGACTTTTTTGTTTATCGTCAAACCGCAAGGAGCCCAATATGCGTCTAACACGCTGACCGAGCCTTTTATGGACATCACCAAATTTTTGCTTAATTATTATGAAATTCCGCCAGACAGGTAAACTATCGACATCGAATGTCGATATAAATAAAATGCTGAAAAATTTTTTCAAAAAAATAATAATAGCGATTTTGAAACTGGAAGCCAAGCTGATATTGGCTAGATTCAAGCCGAAAATTATCGCTGTAAGCGGAACGGTGGGCAAAACTTCCGCCAAGGAAGCTGTCGCTTTGGTTTTGGGAAGCGAGTTTGACATTCGCAAAAGCGAAAAAAGCTACAACAGCGAAATAGGCGTTCCCCTTGCCATTATCGGCGCCAAAACGGGCTGGGGCAGTTTCAAACAATGGCTGCTTATAATTTTTAAAGGAATAAAAGTTCTTTTGTTATCCGCTAATTATCCCAAAATTTTGATTTTGGAAATGGGCGTGGACAGGCCGAAAGATATGGAGAAAATGGTTTCCTGGATAAAGCCTTATGCGGCCGTTATTACCGCTCTGGGGACAGTGCCGGTTCATGTCCAATATTTCAGCGGGCCGGAAGAATTGATAAATGAAAAAAGAAAGTTGGTGGAATGTTTAAGCGACAACAACTGGGCTATTTTAAATATTGACGACAAGGCGGCGGCGAATTTCAGAAAAAATACGAAAGCCCAAACTATAACTTACGGATTTTCCGAGTCGGCTGATTTATCCGCTTCAAATTACAAAATGGACGGCAATGGAATCGTTTTCAAAGTCAATTACAAAGGCAATATCGTTCCAGTGAGGCTGGATAAATTTTTCGGCCGGCACAATGTCTACATAATCTTGGCGGCTATAGGCGCTGGCTTGGCTTGCGGGATAAATTTGGTCAAAAGCGTTGAAGCTGTTTCCGAGATGAAACCGCTTTTGGGCAGGATGAATTTGCTGAAAGGAGTAAAAAGTTCCTTGATATTTGACGACTCTTATAATTCCTCCCCGATAGCGGTTGAAGCGGCCGTGGAAGTCTTGTCGGAATATCCGGCTAAAAGAAGAATCGCCGTCTTGGGCGATATGAGAGAGTTGGGCGCGTTTTCCCAAAGCGAGCACGAGCGGATAGGGGAAATGTTGAGAGCGAAAGACATCTGGCTTTTGTTCACGGTCGGCCTGGAAGCGAAATTTATCGCCGAAGGAGCCAGAAGAAGCGGATTTGACGCTTTCAAAATTTTTGAATTTTCCGGCTCGGCGGAAGCAGGAGAGGCGGTAAAAAACATAATCCAAGAAGGGGATTTGATTCTGGTCAAAGGTTCCCAATCGGCCAGAATGGAAAAAGTGGTGGAGAAAATAATAGCTCATCCGGAAGACAAAGATAAATTGCTGGTCAGGCAGGAAGAAGAGTGGAAAAACAGATAGAGATTTATTGGTATTGACAATTAGGCTTAATTAGTGCTAATATAAGGGCAAATTTTAGTGTTTTGGTCTTTAATAACTTTTTTAAATGGAGGTGAAGAGAAAATGAATAAAAAATCCTGTTTTTTATTTGTCGGGATTTCGTTTTTATTTTTTATTGCTATTATTGAAATTAGTTTGTTGCCATGGCGGTTTTTGTCACTATTAGGGAAAGGTCTTAGACTACTCTTGTACCACAAAGGGTAATAGGGTTAGATTTTTATTTATGCCACTTTGGCGGTTTGAAGCTATAAGCTTGAAACTGTCCAAGGTGGCTTTGTTTTTTTGCCATAAATTTGCTATCTTGTAATTGAATTTGAATAACGGCCCTATCGTCTATCGGTTAGGACACCGCCTTCTCAAGGTGGGAAGCGGAGTTCGATTCTCCGTAGGGTCACCACTTCGCTCTTAAAAAATAAGAGCTTCGCGGTGCAAGCAAAAAATTTGACATCTCACAAATTTTATGCCATCTTTAAAGCAGAATTTTATTTCTTTAGACCTTTTAAAAAAGGATGTGAAATTATGAATATTGTGCATACTTCACACACGGCAATAATCATTGAGCCTAATTGGAAAAAAGTGGAAGAAATAAAAACAAAATTAGGCAAGTTGAAAGAGAGAAAAATTATAGTCGTAAATATTCATGATCTTAGTCGTCAATTTCTTAATAACGAACTAACTCCGATTGAAAAACTGAAAGAACTGATAAATAATCCTTGCTATATTAATTATTTGAAGATTTTCCATAATTGTAAAGAAGAAGATTTTAGTGCTATGCTTTCGGCGTTTTCTTTACACGGAAGAGATGATTTGAGGCATATAACCGGCGAGTTGGGAAATCGCAACATGGCGGACTGTTACAATGAGTATTTTTTTAAACATTTTCCTTCTAATGTTTTAATTTCAAACAGAGAGGGAACATATGGTCAAGAGCTATAAGCTCATAGGTGGCATTGCGAACTTGCAATGCCACCTATTTTTAATCTGAATGAAATTAAGGTATATTTGCTATCGCTGGTAAGATGTAATTTGTGAAAAAAATAATTTAGATTGTTCCAAAAAATAAATAAAGATATACTGAAAGCGTTAATTTTATGTATTTGAAAACGGAAAATTTTGAGGGGCCGGTCGGGTTGCTTTTGGATTTGATAGAGAGGAAGAAAATGCCGATAAGCGAGGTGTCTTTGGCGGCAATTTCCGGGCAATTTCTTGATTATCTTAAAACTTTTGAAAATTTGCCTTACGCGGACACCGCTTCTTTCATAGAAACGGCCTCTATTTTAATGCTCATAAAATCTCGTTCGCTTCTGCCTCAAATGGAGATAAGCGAAGAAGAGCGGCAAAGCATTGAAGAATTGGAAAAACGTTTAGATATTTACAAATTCATCCGCGATGTTTCGGGAGCGATAAAAAATATTTACGGCAAAAATCCGATGTTTACCAGAGAGTCGTTTGCCAATCTTGATATCATTTTAACCGTTAAGCCGGCGAATTTGTCTTTGGAAAATATTCTTGAGGCGGCAAGAAGAGTGATAAGTTTTTTACCTAAAGAAGAAAGCTTGCCTCAAGTCAAAATCGGCCGGATAATAAAGCTGGAAGAAAAAATTTCCGAACTGGCCAAAAGAATACAAGATAATATCCAGACTTGTTTTTCTGATTTTTCCGGCCTTGCCTACCGGCAGGCAGGTCAAAATAAATGCGGGATAAAATTAAGCCGGGAGGAATTAAGCGAGATGAAAACGGAAATAATCGTAAGTTTCTTGGCTTTGTTGGAATTGGTAAAGCAGGGGATTGCGATGGCCGATCAAGAAAATGTCTTCGGAAATATAAATGTAAAAAAATATGGATAAACTTATCATTCAACTGGAATCAATTTTGTTTCTAAAAGGCGAGCCGGTGAGCGTGAGTTGGCTGGCCAAAACTCTTGATAAAAAAGACGAAGAAATAAATATTTCGTTGGAACAATTGTCCAAACAATTGGAAAATAGGGGAGTGAGGCTGGTTAGAAACGGCGACGAAGTCGTTTTAGCCACCGCCCCCGAATCGGCCGAAATTTTGAAAAGCATCGTAAAATCGGAATTTGATTCGGATTTAAGCAAAGCGTCTTTGGAAACATTGTCCATAATTCTTTACAAAAATACGGCCAGCCGCGCAGAGATAGATTATATCCGAGGTGTTAATTCATCTTTTATTTTGAGAAATCTTTTAGTCAAGGGGTTGATAGAAAGGGAAGTCAAGAAAGGTGAAGACAGAAGTTATATTTACAAGCCGTCATTGAGCTTGCTGGAACACCTTGGCGTTAAGTCCTTGGAAGAATTGCCTGATTACGCTTCTGTCTCGGCAAAATTGAAAGATTTTCTAAATGCGGATAAAAAAAGCGGGTAGTGTTCAAGATTTAAACACTACCCCTATTTTTAAACATTTAAAAATTTTAAGTTTTTTATACACACAAGACTTTCTACCCAAAAAACTCTCTCCTTACGAAAGAAATCCAATGCTAAAGATGTTATTTCCAGGAAATCTCTTTCTCTGCGATAACCGCCCACTATGATTATATTTTTATTTTGTCGGTGTTCCTCTTCCAGTCTTTCTATAATTCCCGGATTGCCAATCGCATGATTGGCTTCAATTACGCACATGTTACTTAAACATAACTTTTCAAGATAACTTTTTACTCCATTTCTATACTCCTCTTTTCCGGAAAGAACGACATTGCTCATCTTCCTCTCCTTATTAAAAATGTTTAAGAGCTAGATTAAAGGACTGTAATAAATCTATCATTTTAATAAATTTTTGCAAGCGCGGAAAAAGTGGTATCATATATGCAAATGTCCATCAATGTCGTTAAAATTTTCGGTCTGTCCGCTTTCGCCTTTTTCATCGGAGTTGTTTTGACCCCTCTTTTGACCCGCTATCTTTACAAATACAAAATGTGGAAGAAAAGCGTCCGGGTGAAAACTTTCTCCGGCGACGAAGCGCCCATCACTTCCGAGTTGTATAAAGACAAAGACATCGGCACGCCGAGAATGGGGGGAATGTTGATATGGGGAAGCGTCCTTATAATCACCCTCATTTTTTATGGCTTGTCAAAATTTTTTCCTTCCGACTTGAATCAAAAACTTAATTTTTTAAGCCGAAATCAGACATGGGTGCCAATTTTCGGCCTGATTACAGGATCTCTTATCGGTTTGGCCGATGATTTGTTTGTCGTGTTTGGGGGGGGGAAATATAATGGTGGAGGCATAAGTTTCGCCAAAAGAATGGGGTTGGTCGTTTTGATGGGCTTGGCCGGCGCGTTTTGGTTTTATTATAAATTGGGAATGGACGGCGTTTATATCCCATTTTTCGGGGAGATCGTTTTGGGAATATTTTTCATCCCATTTTTTGTGTTCGTGATGACGGCGATTTTTACCGGCGGGGTGATAGACGGGTTGGACGGTCTTTCCGGCGGGATTTTCGCCGCCATTTTCGCCGCTTACGGCGGGATAGCTTATTTCCAAAACCAGATAGACTTGGCGGCTTTTTGCGGGATAATGATGGGAGGAACATTGGCTTTCTTGTGGTTCAACATTCCGCCGGCCAGATTTTATATGGGCGAAACTGGAATTTTGGGCTTAACGACGGCTTTGACGGCCGTGGCGTTTCTTACCGACACTGTGGCGGTTTTGCCGATTATCGCCTTTCCGCTTTTTGCCGCTTCCGGCTCTTCCGTTTTACAAATATTTTCCAAAAAATATCTAGGCCGGAAAATTTTCAGAGCGGCTCCCGTCCATCATCATTTTCAGGCTTTGGGCTGGCCGGACTGCAAGGTGGTGATGCGTTTTTGGGTTATCAGCGTCGTTTTAGCCATGATTGGCATGGTGGTAGCTCTTGGAGGGAAGTCGCCGATACTATAGAATTTTGTTTTGAATTTTTTTTAGAAATTAGAAATTAGAAATTTTTAGAGCCATGTCTCATTATTCCACAATAATTAAAAACGGACTGGTTTTTGACGGCAAAGGCAACAAGCCGATAAAAGCCGACATCGGCATAAAGGACGATGAGATAAAAGATATAGGCGACTTGCAAACGGAAGCCGCTTACAACATTGTTGACGCGACCGGCAAGTGCGTGGCCCCCGGCTTTATAGACATAACCAATCATTCCGACACCCATTGGACGATTTTTTCCTTTCCGCGCCAGGAAAGTTTGGTTAGTCAGGGAATTACCACGATTATCGGCGGAAATTGCGGCTCTTCTCTGGCGCCGTTTCTGGGCGAATCCTCGGCTAAAGAAATAGGCCGATGGACGGACACTTCAAAAATCAATATCAACTGGCAGACGATGGAAGAATTTTTGATGGAAATGGACAGGCATAAGCTGGGACTGAACTTCGGAACATTGGTCGGATTAAA
>Ga0209211_10006537_pt1 | contig 16793 bp, 16 predicted proteins | sample RifGroA2_FD_183992 | JGI IMG/M metagenome (GOLD analysis project Ga0209211, IMG submission 183992) | Groundwater microbial communities from Rifle, Colorado, USA - Groundwater A2 (SPAdes) (version 2) | ecosystem: Environmental > Aquatic > Deep subsurface > Groundwater | place: Rifle, Colorado... | reverse complement strand
GGGTGCCATCCAGCACCTGGCCGGCATGAAGGAGTCGAAAGTCATCGTCGCCATCAACAAGGATCCGGATGCGCCGATTTTCCAGGTGGCGGATTACGGGCTGGTCGGCGACCTGTTCGAGGTGGTGCCGCAACTCGCCGCGGTGCCGTTCTGATTCATCAACCTCTGCGGACCACGCGATCATTTCTCGCGCTGTCCGTTTTATCCGGTTCGGCGGTCATGCCGTCGAGCCGGCTTTTTTTAAACGACCCAGAGCAAGTTTTGCAAACCGGCATTCTTCTATGCCGATCCTGAATAGCTGATAGTAATTTTCATCCCTTTTCGCTGCATTTCTTTCCGGCACAATGACCGAACGCAGAAATATTTTCATTGTTGCCTTGACGCAACCCTCTGCTTAATAAACAGGAGACAAATATGAATTTCAAGAAAATGGCAGTTTGCGTGGCGCTCGCCGCACTCGTCCCCGGCTTTGCCGCCGCCCAGGAGGTCATCCTCAAGGTTGCCCACTTCGCCCCGCCAACTGCCCCCGGTCACTCAAAAATGATCGGTGCCTGGTGCGACAAGATCGAGGCAGCGTCGCGCGGCAAGATGAAGTGCCAGATTTATCCCGCCATGCAACTGGGCGGCACGCCGCCCCAATTGCTGAGCCAGGTCCGCGACGGCGTGGCCGACGTGGTGTGGACCCTGCCCGGCTACACCCCGGGCCGTTTCCCGGTATCCGAGGTGTTCGAACTGCCGTTCATCACCACCACGCAAGAAGCCTCGTCGCGCGCCCTGTGGGATTTCGTCGCCAAGAACGCGATGAAGGAATATGCCGGCCTCAAGCCGATCGCCCTCTGGGTGCCCGGCCCCTACGCCCTGCACACCCGCGACCATGATGTGAAGACGCTCGACGACCTGAAGGGCCGCAAGATCCGCACCCCGTCGCGCCTCGGCACCAAATTGCTCGATGCGCTCGGCGCCACCCCGGTCGGCATGCCCGTGCCGCAACTACCGGAAAGCCTGTCGAAAGGCGTCATCGACGGCACCATCCTGCCCTGGGAAGTCGTCCCGGCCTTCAAGGTTCACGAGTTGACCAGCTACTCGGCCGAACTGGGCGGCGACCACACGATGTCGACTTCGACCATGATGTTCGTCATGAACAAGAAGAAATACGACAGCCTGCCGGCCGACCTGAAGAAGGTCATTGACGACAACAGCGGTCGCGAAGAATCGGCGTGGTTCACCGCGCAGCTCAAGATGGGCGACGATGCTGGTCGCCAGGCAACGATCAAGCACGGCAACAACGTCACCCTGATCCCCGCCGCCGAAATGGCGAAATGGCAGGCTGCCGCCAAACCGGTCACCGATGAGTGGATCAAGGACATCTCATCCAAGGGACTCAAGGGACAACAGCTTCACGATGAAGCTGTCGCGCTGATCGACAAATACTCCGCCAAGTAAATCACCGAAGCCGGGCCGCCGATACTGCGCGGCCCCGGCGTATTTCATCCGGATTCGGAGAAGCAAATGGCAGAACGCGCCAGTTCCCCCACCATCAACGCCGAAGGGCCAATCGGCAAGCTGATCAAAAGCGCCTGTTTGTTTATGGCCTGGGCCGCAGGCTTGATGTTCCTGACGGAAATGGTCATGTCTTCAGTCAGCGTCCTTGGCCGCTCGCTGTTCGGTCAAGGCATACCCGGCGATTACGAGTTGGTGCAAATGTTGTCGGCAATGGGTATCTCGATGTGCCTGCCCTACTGCCAGCTCAGGAAAGGTCATGTGTTTGTCGACTTTTTTACGCTCTGGGCACCACGCCGCCTGAAGAACTATCTCGACGCGGTTGCCGCAATCCTCCTCGCAGCCTGCGCATTCCTTCTCGCCTGGCGCATCTGGAACGGCATGCTGGAAATGCGCGAGTACGAGGAAACATCGATGGTGTTAGCCCTCCCGATATGGTGGGGCTATGTCCCGGTCGTCCCGGCGTTCGTATTGCTCGGCTTAACCGCCTTGCATACCGCGTATCAAGAATTTCGTGAAGGTAGCTGGTCATGAGTGGTAGCTCTATCGCCCTGCTGATGGGCGGATTTATGATGGTCGTGATGGCCCTGCGGGTACCCGTCGGCATCACCATGTTCATGACCGGCGGCATCGGTTATATCTGGGTTTCCGGACTGGACCCCTTTCTCGCCTTCCTGAAGAACGCCCCCTACGGGCGCTTTTCCCTCTACGACCTGTCGGTGGTACCGCTCTTTCTGCTGATGGGCCAGTTCGCCACCCACGGCGGGTTGTCGCGGGCGCTGTTCAAGGCCGGCAACGCCTTCATCGGACATTGGCGCGGCGGCATGGCGATGGCCGGGGTCGCTTCGTGCGCCGGTTTCGGCGCGATCTGCGGCTCCTCCCTGGCGACCGCGGCAACCATGGCGCATGTCGTCCTGCCGGAACTCGAACGTCACAAGTACAAGCCTTCGCTGGCCGCCGGTTCGCTGGCCGCCGGCGGCACCCTCGGTATCCTGATTCCGCCCTCGGTGCCCCTGGTCATCTACGGCATTCTGGCCGAGCAGAACATCGCCAAGCTCTTTCTCTGCGCCTTCGTTCCCGGCGTGCTCGCCGCCCTCGGCTACATGCTGGTTATCGCCATCGTCACCCGGATCGATCCCGAACTGGCCGGTCCGGGCACGGCGGTCCACTCCTGGAAAGAGCGCATCGAAACCCTGCTCGGCACCTGGCCGGTCCTCCTGGTTTTCCTGGTCGTCATCGGCGGCATTTACGGCGGCTGGTTCACGCCGACCGAGGCCGCCGCCATCGGCGCTCTGGCGACGGGATGCGTCGCCTGGTATTCCGGCGGTCTGAAAGGCGAAGGCTTGATGGAATGCATTTACGGCGCCGCCACCGGCACCGGCATGATGTTCCTGATCCTGCTCGGGGCCGACACGCTGAACTCGTTCATGGCCATTTCCCAGTTGCCGGCCGAAGCCGCCAAATGGGTCGTCGCCTCGGGCTTCGGCCCCTGGACCGTCCTGCTCAGCATCATCGTCATCTATCTGCTGCTCGGCTGCGTGATGGACAGCCTGTCGATGATCCTGCTCACCGTGCCGATCTTCCTGCCCATCCTGCTCGGGATGGATTACTGGGGACTGAGCAACGACGACAAGTCGATCTGGTTTGCCATCGTCGCCCTGGTCGTCATGGAAGTCGGGCTGATCACGCCGCCGGTCGGCATGAATGTGTACATCATCAACGGGGTGGCCAAGGATATTCCGATGAAGGTGATCTTCCGCGGCGTGATGCCCTTCCTGGCCTGGGATGTCATGCGCATCGGACTGCTCGTGCTGTTCCCGAGCATCTCGCTAATCGCGCTCCGGGTCTTCGGGTAAATCACCGGCTATCGGTACGACTCAAACACGGCACCACCCAAAGCAGGCGCAGGCAGAAGGGCCGGGAATATTTCCCGGCCCTTCTGCCATCCCCAGACCGAGGATCGGCGTCGGGAATCCGTAGCGGGGTACGGCGCGGAGCAATAAACCAACGCATCAAGTTCACTTGCCCGGCTCGGGCGCAAGGCCCGATATCGACGCAATTCGGGATTGCATAATTTTTGATGAATTCACTATTGCGTATTTTCATCAGGTGCGTATTATCCTTACAGTATCAGGTTGCCTGATATTAATCAGCCAGCCTGACGCAAACCGGATTCATCTCGAGGGCTAGCGCCTTTCGTGGAAATCCCAATCAACCAACGTGTAGACAAGCACGACAAATCATTGGCAGGGAGACAAAAAACATGGAAAACCAAAAGCAGTTTCTGGGATGGCGTGTGCTGGGTGTCGTCTGGCTGGTCTATTTTCTGAACATGGGCTTCGCCCTCTACGGCGGAACCGTCCTCAATCCGGCGATGATGAAAGACATCCCGATGGACCGGGCCACTTACGGTCTCGGCTTCACGCTGCTGAACTTTTTCATCGGCATCCCGTCCTTGCTGCATGCTGCTTCGATCAATCGCTGGGGAATCAAGGGAACCTTCGCGATCGGTTCGGCCTTCATCGTCCTGGGAAGCCTGTGGCTGTCCCTGCTGGCCAGCGAGCCCTGGCATTACCTGGTGGGCTTTGGCGTATTGATCGGTACGGGTCTCGGATTCGGTTCGATCATCGGCTTGTCCACGGCAGTCACCCGCTGGTTCGTGCGTTTCCGTGGCCGGGCCATGGCAATCGGCTTCACCGCTTCCGGGGTCGCCGGCTTTGTCGTCGCGCCGTTGATCAACGCCATCATTTCGGCGCCGGGCGCAACCTGGCGGCTGGGCTGGTTGATCGTTGCGGCAATCGCCGTTGCTTCGGCGCTGATCGCCATCTTCTTCGTCAAGGAGCGCCCGGAGGACGTCGGCCAGTTGCCGGATGGCGGCACGGTGCCCGGCCAGGCCGGCGGGCGAAGCGAGCGGCTGGTGACCCGGCACGACTGGACGCTCGGTGAAGCCTTGCGCTCGCCCACTTTCTGGCTGGTGTTTGCCGGATCCTGCGCCACCCACTTCCCGTTCTGGATGTTTACCGCGCACTGGATTCCGGTATTGAAGGGACTCGGCCATCCGCCGGCGACCTACGCGTTTGCCATGGGACTCTTCCTGCTCGGCAGCCTGCTCGGCCGACTGATCGGCGGCGTCCTGATGGACCGGATGAGCGCCCGCTACGCATTCGCGCTCGGCCTCTCCTTCTATCTGGTCGGCTCGCTGATGGCCATCAATCTGACGCCCGAGGCGCTGGGCAATGCCTACCTTACCGGCATGCTCTACGGTTGCGCCTTCGGCTGGTCCTTCGTCTGCCTGAATACGACCACCGGCAATTTCTTCGGCGTCCAATCATTTGCCCGGATCAATGGCGTGATCATGATGGCGTCGGCGGCGGTCTGCTCACCGGCTGCAATTGTTGCCGGGAAGATCTTCGACGTTTATCGGAGCTACGTTCCCGCCTTCGAATTGAACATGCTGCTGGCCGCACTCGGCATTTGCGCGCTGACTTTCGCCCGCATGCCGCAATTGCGCCGCCTGGCTGACGCCGGAGCATAACGCGTTGCCGGAACAGCGCTGGCGCCTGGCACCGTCGTTGTTCCGGCGATAACGAAAACGTATAGCTGCTAGTGCTAAAGCACACTTCTCTCAGGCGACGCGGCTATTCAGAATCACATCGGTCAAAACTGCATCAAGCATTTCCTTGTAGTTGGCGAAACCAGGCATGGCCGGCGTTCCGGCGATGCCGACATTCCGCCAGGAACACCCCGGATTCACCCGTCTCGTGACGCGTTATCGAGCGCCGGGGACTACCGATTTTTGCTCAGTTTCAGGGACGAAATTTCCGGCTTGCCGGGACGGATCGACAAAATTTTGCTGAATAAATTGAAAGGAGTAATTGGGTTTTCGGTTTTTGTTTCCCATTTTTGAAAATTACGGCTGGCCGTCAATGGAATCCAAATTGTTTGAGGGCGGACTGGCCAATCAATGCGCATTTTTAGGAGGAGTATCGACATGCAGAAAAAAATAATTGCCCTGGCCATTGCAGCCATGGCTTCCGGCGCCGCGCTGGCGCAATCCAACGTCCAGGTGTATGGGGTCGTTGATGCCGGTGTCGCGGCCATCAACGCCGATGGCAAGCAAACCATGTTCAAAGTCGAAAGCGGCATGCTCCGCACGTCGCGTCTTGGCTTCAAGGGGACGGAAGACCTCGGCAATGGCCTCAAGGCGCTGTTTGCGCTCGAATACCGCTTGAACGTCGACGCCAACCAGGGTATCGGCGGCACCTTCCCGACCGATGCCGCTGGCGTTCAGGGCAGCACCTCCGGTCCGGCGCGGCAGCAACTCCTTGGTCTGAGCGGCGGCTTCGGTACCGTCGCCATCGGCCGGATGAACACCACCGCGTTTGATTGGGCCGTCAAGTACAACGTCCTCGGGGCGAGCATCTTCGACGTCACCGGCAACAACGCCATGGCTGCCGGAAGTCGCGTCAATGCGCTGGCCGACATCCGCCTCTCCAACACCCTTGCCTACAAATCGCCGACCTGGGCCGGCTTTCACTTCGACGTCAATTATGCGCGACCGATTGAACAGGCCGCGACGGGGGACGGGAAGGTCAACGTCTGGCAACTCGGAACCTACTATGACCGCGGCCCGCTGTCGCTTGGCATCGTTTATGACCGCGTCAAGGGCTCGGGCAGCGCTTCGCTGGCCCTCAGCTCGCTGGCCTTTGCCCGCGGCGCCGGATTCCCCGCACCCGCCACGACCATCGCCTACGATGATCTCGACGCAAAGAGCCTGAACATCGGTGGCGCCTACAATTTCGGCTTTGCCAAGCTGAAAGCAACGTATCAGAACGACAAGTTCAATACCCAGGCCAGCAACACGGTTTGGGGTGTTGGCACCGAAATCCCGGTTTCAGCCAATGGCATGGTGCACGTCGTCTATTCCAGGTCGTCGGTGGACACCCTGGCCAACGCCGATTCCAGCGGCTTCTCGGTCGCTTACACGCACAACCTGAGCAAGCGGACCATCGCCTATGCCGGTTTTTCGCAGCAAAGCAACGATTCGGCCGGAACTTCGGGAATCTGGGCGGCCAGCCCGACTGCCGGCGGCGACGTAAATGTCCTGGCCGCAGGCCTGACGCACATGTTCTGACGTCTGCTCTTGCTCGGTCTGGCCGTTTGGCCGCGCCGAGCATCTGCGGCATGGGTGGCAACACCGAACATGGCCCGCTGTTTGTTCCGGTCAAGGAGCGGCAGCGGGTTTTTTGCGGAGCTGGCAGATAACACACAGGTTCCTATAACGGAATCGCATAACTGATAGTGGCCCCGATTTCTGTTCAGTGGCGGAGGCGCAATACAAAATCAACACCATCGCACTTCGGCGGTTTTTCATTAGTCGGCGGTGCCGATTGCTTCCGTGAATCCGGCTTGTCCCGCGGACGGAGGCACAACCAACCAATAACAGGACAACAGCATGATCATCGACATCCATGGCCACTACACGACGGCCCCCAAGGCGCTCGAAGAATGGCGCAACCGGCAGATCGCCGGCCTCAAGGATCCGGCCCAGACGCCCAAGGTCGCCGACCTGCAGATCAGCGACGACGACCTGCGCCAGACCATCGAGGCCAACCAGCTGCGCCTGATGCGGGAACGCGGCGCCGATCTCACCATCTTCAGCCCGCGCGCCAGCTTCATGGCCCATCACATCGGCGACTTCAACACCTCGGCGACCTGGGCGGCGATCTGCAACGAGCTGTGCTTCCGCGTCGCCGAACTGTTTCCCGATCACTTCATCGGCGCCGCCATGCTGCCGCAGTCGCCCGGCGTCGATCCGAAGACCTGCATCGCCGAGCTGGAAAAGTGCGTCAAGGAATACGGCTTCGTCGGCATCAACCTCAATCCGGACCCGTCCGGCGGCCACTGGACCAGCCCGCCGCTGACCGACCGCCACTGGTACCCGATCTACGAGAAGATGGTCGAGTACGACATTCCGGCCATGATCCACGTCAGCACCAGCTGCAACGCCTGTTTCCACGCCACCGGCGCGCACTACATCAATGCCGACACGACGGCCTTCATGCAGTGCCTGTCCGGCGACCTGTTCAAGGATTTCCCGACGCTGAAATTCGTCATCCCGCATGGCGGCGGCGCGGCGCCTTACCACTGGGGGCGCTATCGCGGCCTGGCCCAGGAGATGAAGAAGCCGCTGCTCGAAGAGCATCTGCTCAACAACATCTTCTTCGACACCTGCGTCTATCACCAGCCGGGCATCGACCTGCTGACCGACGTCATCCCGGTCAAGAACGTGCTGTTCGCTTCCGAGATGATCGGCGCCGTGCGCGGCATCGACCCGCAGACCGGCCATTACTACGACGACACCAAGCGCTATATCGAGGCCGCCGACCTGAGCGCCGAAGAGCGCCACATGATTTACGAAGGCAACGCCCGCCGCGTCTATGCGCGCCTCGATGCCGCACTGAAGGCCAAGGGCCGCTAAAAGGAAACCGCCATGACCCTACCCATGAACCAGCTCGGCGTCGTCAAACGCAATATCGTCCGCGCCGACGCGGCCGCCGTCGAAAAACTCTCGCGCTTCGGCGTCGCCACCATCCACGAGGCGATGGGCCGGGTCGGCCTGATGAAGCCGACTATCCGCCCGATCTACACTGGCGCCTATATTTGCGGCACCGCCGTCACCGTGTTGCTGCAACCGGGCGACAACTGGATGCTGCACGTCGCCGCCGAGCAACTGCAGCCGGGCGACGTCTGCGTCGCAGCGTGCACTGCCGACAGCACCGACGGCTTCTTCGGCGACCTGCTCGCCACCTCCTACCAGTCGCGCGGCGCCCGGGGCCTGATCATCGACGGCGGCGTGCGCGACGTTAAGGATCTGACGGCGATGGGCTTCCCGGTGTTCAGCCGGGCCATCCACGCCAAGGGCTGCACGCGGGCGACGCTCGGTTCGGTCAATATCCCGGTGGTGTGTGCCGGCGCCATCGTCAATCCGGGCGACGTGGTCGTTGCCGATGATGACGGCGTCGTCATCGTGCCGGCCGCCATCGCCCAGCAGGTGGCCGATGCCGCCGAAGCGCGCGAGAACAACGAAATCGCCAAGCGCGCCCGCTTCGCCGCCGGCGAACTGGGCCTCGACATGTATGCCCTGCGCGAGCCGCTGGCCAAGGCCGGCCTCAAATATATCGATTAGGAATTTAGCCCTTTTTCCCGGTTGACCGTAGCAATCACTCAGAAAACCAAAATGACCTTCACCAAGACCCCCGGCTGGCTCGACTGGTACGCCGGCCCGAGCAAGCCCCGCTTCCAGCTCCCGGCCGGCGCCGTCGACGCGCACTGCCACGTGTTCGGCCCCGGCGCCGAGTTTCCCTACGCGGCGGAGCGCAAATACACGCCGTGCGATGCCGGCAAGGCGCAGCTTTATGCCCTGCGCGACCACCTCGGCTTCGCCCGCAATGTCGTCGTCCAGGCCACCTGCCACGGCGCCGACAACCGGGCCATGCTCGATGCGCTGGTCCATAGCGGCGGCAAGGCGCGCGGCGTCGCCACCGTGCGCCGCAGTGTGTCCGACGAGGCGTTGCAAACCATGCACGAGGCCGGCGTGCGCGGCGTGCGCTTCAACTTCGTCAAGCGCCTGGTCGATTTCACGCCCAAGGACGAACTGCTTGAAATCGCCAATCGTATTTCGCGGTTTGGCTGGCACGTCGTGATCTACTTCGAGGCGGTCGACCTGCCGGAGCTGTGGGATTTCTTCACGGCGCTGCCGACCACGGTGGTCGTCGACCACATGGGCCGGCCGGACGTCTCCAAGCCGATCGACGGGCCGGAATTCGAACTGTTCCTCAAATTCATGCGCCAGCACCCGAACGTCTGGAGCAAGGTATCCTGCCCGGAACGTCTGTCGGTCAGCGGCCCCAAGGCGCTCGATGGCGAGCAAAATGCCTACGCCGACGTGATCCCCTTCGCCCGGCGGGTAGTCGAGGAATTCCCGGATCGGGTACTCTGGGGCACCGACTGGCCGCATCCGAATCTCAAGGACCACATGCCGGACGACGGCCTGCTCGTCGATTTCATCCCGCACATCGCGTCGACCGCAGCATTGCAGCGCAAACTGCTGGTCGACAACCCGATGCGCCTGTACTGGCCGGAGGAATGCTGAATGGCACTCGATAAACCCTACAAGGACGTGCCCGGCACGATCATTTTCGACGCCGAACAATCGCGCAAAGGCTACTGGCTCAACCAGTTCTGCATGTCGCTCATGAAGGCCGAAAACCGCGCCCGCTTCAAGGCCGACGAACGCGCCTATCTCGACGAGTGGGCGATGAGCGAGGAGCAGAAGCAGGCGGTGCTGGCCCGCGATCTCAACTGGTGCATGCGCACCGGCGGCAACATCTATTTCCTGGCCAAGATCGGCGCCACCGACGGCAAGAGCTTCCAGCAGATGGCCGGCTCGATGACCGGCATGACGGAGGAGGAGTACCGCAACATGATGATCGCCGGCGGCCGTTCGGCCGATGGCAACCGCCATCTCGGCGAGGACGGCGACGCCCAACCGCAGCACCAGCCGCAAGGCAAGGCAGGACAGAAAGGAAATCCATAAATGGCCCGCATCACCGCCTCCGTTTACTCTTCGCACGTCCCGGCCATCGGCGCCGCCCTCGACCTCGGCAAGACCGGCGAGGACTACTGGAAACCGGTCTTCGCCGGCTACGATTTCGGCAAGCAGTGGATCAAGGAACAGAAGCCCGATGTCGTCTTCCTGGTCTACAACGACCACGCGACGGCCTTCTCGCTCGATCTGATCCCGACCTTCGCGCTCGGCACCGGGGCCAGCTTCACGCCGGCCGACGAAGGCTGGGGGCCGCGCCCGGTGCCGATGGTCCATGGCCATCCGGAACTCGCTGCGCACATCGCGCAATCGGTGATCCAGGACGATTTCGACCTGACGCTGGTCAACAAGATGGAGGTCGACCACGGCCTGACCGTGCCGCTCTCCTTGATGTTCGGTCAGCCCGACGCCTGGCCGTGCAAGGTCATCCCGTTCGCCGTCAATGTCGTGCAATACCCGGTGCCCTCGGGCCGGCGCTGCTTCCAGCTCGGCCAGGCGATCCGCAAGGCGGTCGAATCCTTCGACGAGGATCTCAATGTACAGATCTGGGGGACAGGCGGCATGAGCCACCAGTTGCAAGGGGCGCGTGCCGGGCTGATCAACCGGGAATGGGACAACCGCTTCCTCGACCGGCTGATCGCCGATCCGGCCGATCTGGCGACCATGCCGCACATCGATTACGTGCGCGAAGCCGGCTCGGAAGGCATCGAGCTGGTCATGTGGCTGATCGCCCGCGGGGCGATGGCCGACGTCGCCGGCGGCGCCAAGCCGACGGTCAAACAACGCTTCTACCATGTGCCGGCCTCGAATACCGCCGTCGGTCACCTGATCCTGGAGAACAACTGATATGAGCAAAACCATCAAGGTCGCGCTGGCCGGCGCCGGCGCTTTCGGCATCAAGCATCTCGATGCGATCAAGAATATCGACGGCGTTGAAGTCGTCTCGCTGGTCGGCCGCCGCTACGAGCCGACCAGGGAAGTCGCCGACAAGTACGGCATCGCCCACGTCGCCACCGATCTCGAACAGTCGCTGGCCCTGCCCGAAGTCGACGCGGTCATCCTGTGCACGCCGACCCAGGTCCATGCCGAACAGACCCTGCAATGCCTCAAGGCCGGCAAGCACGTCCAGGTCGAGATTCCGCTCAGCGACGCCTGGACCGATGCGCAGGAAGTCATGAAAGTGCAGCAGGAAAAGGGGCTGGTCGCCATGGTCGGCCACACCCGCCGCTTCAACCCCAGCCACCAGTGGGTGCACAAGCAGATCGAAGCCGGCCAGTTCAACATCCAGCAGATGGATGTGCAGACCTATTTCTTCCGCCGCAGCAACATGAACGCCCTCGGCCAGCCGCGCTCGTGGACCGACCACCTGCTCTGGCACCATGCCGCGCACACCGTCGACCTCTTCGCCTACCAGGCTGGTTCACCGATCATCAAGGCCAACGCCCTCCAGGGGCCGATCCACCCGGAACTGGGCATCGCCATGGACATGTCGATCCAGCTCAAGGCGGCCAACGGCGCGATCTGCACGCTGTCGCTGTCCTTCAACAACGATGGCCCGCTCGGCACCTTCTTCCGCTACATCGGCGACAGCGGCACCTACCTCGCCCGCTACGACGATCTCTACAACGGCAAGGACGAGAAGATCGACGTCTCGCAGGTCGATGTCTCGATGAACGGCATCGAGTTGCAGGACCGCGAATTCTTCGCCGCCATCCGCGAAGGCCGCGAGCCGAATGCCTCGGTGGCCAGGGTGCTCGACTGCTACCGCGTGCTCGGCGAGTTGGAAAAGCAACTGGCTTGAGCGGAGGAGCCATGCAGAAACGTCAGATCGGCCCCTTCAGCGTCGGCGCCATCGGGCTGGGCTGCATGAACCTCAGCCACGCCTACGGCCAGCCGCCGACACCGGAAGAAGGGGCACGCCTGCTCCGCGAGGCGCTCGACCGTGGCGTCGATTTCTTCGACACCGCCGCGTTGTACGGTTTCGGCGCCAACGAAACGCTGCTCGGCGAAGCGCTCAAGGGCCAGCGCCAGCGCTTCGTTCTGGCCAGCAAATGCGGCATGACCGGCGTCGATGGCAAGCGCGTCATCGACGGCCGGCCGGCGACGCTCAAGGCGACCTGCGAGGCGGCGCTCAAGCGCCTGCAAACCGAGGTCATCGACCTCTACTACCTGCATCGTCGCGACTTCGCCGTGCCGATCGAGGACAGCGTCGGCGCCCTGGCCGAGCTGGTGGCGGCCGGCAAGATCAGGACCATCGGCCTCTCCGAGGTGTCGGCCGCAACCATCCGCCAAGCCCATGCGGTACACCCGGTCACCGCCGTGCAAAGCGAGTATTCGTTGTGGTCGCGCGAAGCCGAGATTGCCGTGATCGACACCTGTCGCGAAATCGGCGCGGCCTTCGTCGCCTTCAGCCCGCTGGCCCGCGGCTTCCTGTGCGGCGAGTTGAACGAGCCGGCCAGTCAGCTGAGCGCCGGCGACATCCGCCTGGCCATGCCGCGCTTCGCCCCCGACAACTATGCCCGCAACCTGGCCTTGCTCGACGGCTACCGGGCGATTGCCGGCGAAATCGGCTGCTCGCCGGCCCAACTGGCGCTCGCCTGGCTGCTCGCCAAACAGCCCGACATGGTGGCGATTCCCGGCACCCGCTCGCTCGCCCACCTCGAAGACAATCTCGGAGCCGCGGCCGTCACGCTCCCGGCGACGGTCGTCACCCGGCTCGATGCCCTGATCAACGAGAAAACCGTCGCCGGCCCGCGCTACAACGCGGCGACGCAGAAGGAAATCGACACCGAGCAGTTCGCCGCCGGATGATCGGCGGCAACCTCCGGGCCGCGCTCGGCGCCGCCATCGTCCGCCGGGCACCGGCCCTCGGCCAGCACAATTTCCGCCGTTACTTCTTCGGCCAGATCGCCTCGGTACTCGGCACCTTCATCCAGGCCGTGGCGATGAGCTGGCTGGTGTACCGGATGACCGGCTCGGCCGCCTTGCTCGGGCTGATCGCCTTCCTTTCGCAGGCGCCGCAACTGGTGGTTTCGCCGCTGGCCGGCGTCCTCGTCGACCGCTTCGACCGGCGCCGGATGGTGATCGGCCTGCAATGCCTGTTCGCCATCCAGGCCGTACTGCTGGCCGGGCTGGTCCTCACCGACAGCTTGCAGATCTGGCACCTGGTCGTGCTGTCGGCCGGCCTCGGCATCCTCAACAGTTTCGATCTGCCGTCGCGGCAAAGCCTGCTGCTCTACCTGGTCGACGACCGCTCGACGCTGGCCAACGCCGTCGCCATCAACGCCGCCGTCACCCACAGCGGGCGTTTTGTCGGGCCGCCGATCGCCGGCCTGCTGCTCGCCGTCGTCCCGGAAAGTGTCTGCTTCCTGATCAATGCGCTCTCCTACCTCGGGCCTATCCTCGCCGTGCGCGCGATCAGCGCCGAAATCCCCCGCCAGCACGCCTTGCGCACCGGCCGGGCGCTGCTCGAACTCGTCGAGTTCCTCAAACAACAGGCCAGCGCCCGCGCCGCACTGGCCGCGGTCGCCCTGGTCAACGCGACCGCCTCATCCTATGTCGTGCTGATGCCGATCTTCGCCAAGGAAATATTCGCCGGCGACTCGCGCACCCTCGGCTGGCTGCTTGGCGCCGGCGGCGCCGGCGCGTTGTCGGCCTCGCTCTTCCTGTCCACCCGGCCGCGTCACCAACAGGTGGCCGGCGCCCTGGCCAGCGGCTGCCTGCTCTCCGCCGCCGGCATGATCGGTTTCGTCGGTGCCGGCCACCTGGCCAATCTCTGGCTGGCCCTGCCGGCGGTGTGGATGATCGGCGCCGGCATCGGGGCGAGCAATGTGGCCGGCAACACCCGTCTGCAATACCTCGTGCCCGACCAGCTGCGCGGCCGCATCGTGTCGGTCTTTTCCTCCTCGCGTTTCGGCTTCGATGCCCTCGGCGGCCTGCTTGCCGGCAGCCTGGCTGCCCATTTCGGCGTCCTGCCCGTGGTCTTCGGCCAGGGCCTGGTGCTGGTCGGCGGCTACCTGTGGTTGCTGCCCCGATTGCGTGAAACCGCGACGCGCCCCGCTTAAGGCGCGCTAACGCAGCGGAAAGCCGGCGCTGCCGGCAAATGCTGCGGTCGACCTCTCAAAAAGGCGAAAAATGGGCGACCGCCACGGTCGTCGTTAGCTGCATTCAGCCGACGCGCCCCTCAAGCTGCTGGGTCACCGCAGCCAGCGCATCGCGCAGCCAGCGATGCATCGGATCGTGCTGGTAGCGCTGGTGCCAGATCGCGTACATCGGCATCGCCGGACAGGCGAAGGGCGTGGCAGCCTTGGCAAAACCGGCCAGTTGGTTGGCCTCGAGGCTGCGCGGCAGGGTGGCCAGATAGGGGCTATCCACCAGAAACGGCGCGATCCCCGAGAAACCGGCGACCGATACGGCGAAACGCCGCTTGATCCCCTGGCGCAGCAGGTGGTCGTCGATATCGAGATGGCGCTGCGGTTCGTAGACCACGGTGACATGTTCGGCGGCCAGATAATCGGCCAGGCTTTGCGGAGCCGTGCGCCGGCTGGCGTCGTAGAAAACGACGTAGCGATCCTCGAACAGGCGCTTCTGCATGATGTCGCCGGCATCCGGCGGACGCGGCGAGATGGCCAGCTGGCAACGATCCTCGCGCAACAACTCGGGACTCGGGATGTGCGAGGGGACGACGCGTAGGCACAGGCCGGGCGCCGCAAGCCGCAGATGGGCGAACAGCGCGGGGAGCAGCAGGTCGCGCTGGAGATCGTTGGCGGCAATGGTCAAGGTACGCTCGACGGTCGCCGGATCGAAGCCGCTCGGCGTGCCGAAGGCGCGCATCTGGTCGAGCAGCAGGCGGGCCCGCTCGGCCAGTTCGCCGGCCTGAGCGGTGGCCACCACCGAGCGGCCGGATTTGACGAAGAGCGGATCGCCAACAATGGCCCGCAGCTTGTCGAGCAGATGGCTGACCGCCGATTGGGTGACGCCGAGACGCTGGGCGGCACGGGTGATCGACCCCTCTTCATGGACGGCGACGAGGAGCCGGAGCAGCCGGCCATCGAGATCGAAGTAATCGAATTTGCTCATGCATCTAATCATAAATGATTAGTTTATTTTGTGAGTAGGGTTTTCAATAATCCTCCCTGCGGGACCGATCGAAACTGCACCCGGTCTTGACGCAGCCATCCAGGAGGAACAGGAGAAACCATGACCGTACTCGCCAAAAAAAGAGAAATACCCGGTACGCCGGTGTTCGATAGCGACGCGGCCCGCAAGGGCTACGCGCTGAACAAGATGTGCTATTCGTTCAACAGCAAGGCCAACCGCGACGAATTCGTGCGCGACGAAGCCGCCTATTGCGCCAGGTTCGGCCTCAATGCCGAGCAGACCGCAGCCATCGCCAAGCGCGACGTGCCCGGCCTGGTCGCCGCCGGCGGCGGGGTGTATTTCCTCGGCAAGCTGGCCGGTGGCGTACTCGGCCTCGACATGCAGGATGTCGGCGCCCTCCAGACCGGCCTGAGCAAGGCTGAATTCCAGGCAAAACTCGTCGCGGCGGGGAAATAAGCCATGGCCAAAATTGTCGGCATCATGAACACTTCGCACGTCCCGGCCATCGGCGGGGCGATCCACAAAAACCTGCAGCAAGACCCGTACTGGAAGCCCTTCTTCGACGGTTTTCCGCCGATCCAGGGCTGGCTCGACCGGGTCAAGCCGGACATCGTCGTCTCGGTGTACAACGACCACGGGCTGAATTTCTTCCTCGACAAGCAGCCGACCTTCGCGATCGGCGCCGCCCCCGAATACACCAGCGAAGACGAGGGCTGGGGCATCCCGACCATGCCCAGCTTCCCCGGCGACGAGGATCTGTCCTGGCATATCCGGGCCAATCTGGTGCGCGACGAGTTCGATATCGTGACCTGCCAGGAAATGCTCGTCGACCACGCCTTCACGCTGCCCATGGCGCTGCTCTGGCCGCATCAGAAATGGCCGGTCAAGTCGGTGCCGATCAGCGTCAATACCGTGCTCTTCCCGTTGCCGACGGCGCGCCGTTGCTACAAGTTCGGCGAAGCCATCGGCCGCGCCATCGCCTCCTTCCCGAGCGACGCCAAGGTCCTGGTCATCGGCAGCGGCGGCTTGTCGCACCAGCTCGAAGGCGAACGCGCCGGCTTCATCAACAAGGCCTTCGACCTCAAGTTCATGGACAGCATGGTCGACGACCCGATGTGGGCCACCCAGTTTTCGGACCTCGACCTGGTCGAGCAGACCGGCAACGAAGGCGTCGAACTGCTCAGCTGGCTGGTCGCCCGCGCCACCCTGCCGGGCCGGGTCAAGCTGGTGCATTCCAACTTCCACATCCCGATCTCGAACACCGCCGCCGCCACCATGCTGTTCGAGCCGTTGTAATAAGGACAGGGGCGTTTCGCGTCCGGCCAGCCAAGCGGGACTCGGGGCAGCGGTCTCGGCGTGGGTTCAATTTTGGCCATTTTTTCCGGTTGACCGTAGCGCCGCAGCTTGCGACACGAATCAACGCCAGCGGGAAGGTTCAGAAAAAAGGCCAGTCATCTGACTGGCCTTTTTTCCTGTTCGCTACCGACTTACTTGCGGCCGAATTTCTCGGCGAGCTGGTTCAGTTTTTCCACCCGGCGCTGCTCGGCCTTGGCTTCTGCCTCGGCGGCCTTGCGCGCCTCGGCCT
>Ga0209211_10006535_pt1 | contig 16797 bp, 20 predicted proteins | sample RifGroA2_FD_183992 | JGI IMG/M metagenome (GOLD analysis project Ga0209211, IMG submission 183992) | Groundwater microbial communities from Rifle, Colorado, USA - Groundwater A2 (SPAdes) (version 2) | ecosystem: Environmental > Aquatic > Deep subsurface > Groundwater | place: Rifle, Colorado... | reverse complement strand
CACTTTTGAAGACGACAGGAGTACATTCGGCTAACGTAAATATCGCGACAGAATCAGCCTCAATTGAATTTGATGAAAACATTGTTTCTGAATCTGGCATTGCAAAAGCGGTGGAAGAAGTCGGCTATCGTCTCGAAAAGGCGGTGGAAATGCCGGACATGGATATGAGTTCTCCCCAACACAATCACATGGAAATGGAACGAGATGACCAAATGAAAGAAATGAAGCTCAAACTTATCGTCGGCGGTTTGCTTTCCGTTCCCATATTCTTGGGAAGCTTCCCGGAATGGTTCTCGTTCGTGCCCGGCGTCCTGAGCAATAATTGGACGCTATTTCTGCTCACGACTCCGGTGCAATTCTGGGTCGGTTCGCAATTCTACAGCGGACTCAAACTGCTCATACGATATCGCACCGCCGATATGAATACGCTAATCGCTATCGGGACGCTTGCGGCATATTTCTACAGCGCGGCGGTGACCATTTTCCCCGCTTTTTTCGCGAAAGGCGGCGTAACGCCGGCCATCTACTTCGATACGTCGGCCATCATCATTGTGTTGATCCTCTTGGGTAAATATTTCGAGATACTCATGAAGGGAAGGGCGGGAGAGGCCATTAAAAAACTTATCGGCTTGCAGCCTAAAACTGCACGGGTCATGCGGGGCGGGAAAGAGGCAGAGATTCCAATTACCGACGTCAGTGTTGGCGATCTCATCGTGGTGCGGCCTGGAGAAAAAATACCGGTGGATGGAAACATAACGGAGGGAGAATCAGAAATTGACGAGTCGATGATCACCGGAGAATCAATGCCGGTCCATAAAAGAGTCGGGAGCGCGGTCATTGGCAGCACCATAAACAAATTCGGAACGTTCACATTCCAAGCGACGAAGATCGGCAAAGACACGGTGCTTTCACAGATTATTAAGATGGTGGAAGAAGCCCAAGGTTCGAAAGCGCCTATCCAGCGCTTGGCGGATCTCGTCTCATCGTATTTCGTTCCTGTGGTTTTTATCGTTGCAGCCCTGACGTTCGCGGTGTGGTTCTTCTTCGGGCCCGCACCCGCTTTCACATTCGCGCTCGTAAATTTCGTGGCGGTCTTGATCATCGCGTGCCCCTGCGCACTCGGCCTCGCGACCCCCATGGCTATCATGGTCGCCTCGGGCAATGCCGCCAGCAAAGGTATCTTGGTGAAAGACGCCGCATCGCTTGAAATCGCCAATAAAATAAACGCAATCATTCTGGACAAAACGGGCACGCTTACCCAAGGGAAACCCCAACTGACCGACATTATTGCCTTTGACAATGGGAATCGGGAAGAGGTCCTCACCGTCGCCGTTTCGTTGGAGCAACGTTCGGAGCACCCGCTCGCGCAGGCCGTTTTGCAATACGCGGCAAGCATAGACCAAAAATCGTCGCATCCGCTTGATAAGGCGATCATAGATGAAGCGGAAAAAGAAAAGATCGAGCCGTATGCACTCGAAGAATTCAAAGCTATCCCCGGGAAAGGTTTGCGCGGCATCGTGCGGACCGGCCTCGAGCCCGGCGCACGGACCGAAGCGTATCTGGGGAATCGTGCATTGGCTACTGATGTCGGGCTTGCTGTTTCTCGCTATGAAGACGATATCAGAAAGCTTGAACATGAAGGAAAGACCGTGATGATCCTCATCGTTGGCGGGAAAATCAAGGGCGCGCTCGCTATTGCCGACGTATTAAAGAAAGAATCAATTGAAGTGGTGCGTACTCTCAAGGAAAATAACATAGAGGTGTGGATGCTTACCGGAGATAATGACCGCACTGCCCGTGCTATTGCGGCGCAGGCCGGCATAGAGAACGTCATGAGCGAAGTATTGCCCGACAAGAAATCTGAGAAAGTGCGCGAGCTTCAAGACCAAGGGAAAATCGTGGCAATGATCGGTGACGGCATAAACGATGCGCCTGCGCTCACTCAAGCGAATATCGGCATCGCCATGGGCGAAGGCACGGACATTGCCATGGAATCAGCCAACATTACGCTTATGAGAGGGGATCTAAGGCTTATTCCCGAAATACTGAATCTTTCAAAGCGCACAATGGTAGTAATCAAACAGAATCTTTTTTGGGCGTTCTTTTACAATATCGCGTTTATTCCTGTCGCTGCCGGAGTTCTCTATCCGTTTTTCGGCATCTTGCTCAACCCGGTGTTCGCCGGATTCGCAATGGCGGCTTCAAGCGTGTCAGTCGTGGGCAACTCGCTCCGCCTTAAGGCGAAGGTGCTATAATGCAAGGTATGCCGTCCGTCCTTAAAAAAATCGCCGCCCCGCTCATTCTCATTTCATTTTTAATGACGGCGTTTTTCAGCTTCGCCGCCATGACGTATAGGCCGGATGGGAGCATGCGGAGCGATTGTCCGTTCTCTGTCGTTGGAGTAGCGCTATGCCCGCAGAGCGTCCTGCCGGGGGCACTACATCACCTTTCTGCACTTCAGTCGTTCCTGAATGTGCCGGTGAATTTCGCCATCGAAGCTCTCGTCATCGTCTTGCTTCTTGCCGCCCTCATTTTCATATGTTTGATACGCCCGATTATTTTACCTAGGCTACTTGCGCCCATCGGGTATGCGTATGATTCCCCTCCACTCTCTTCTAGAACGAGAAAGATAAACCGTTGGCTCTCCCTTTTAGAAAATTCCCCATCCATTGGTTCATAGGCGGAAGTGTTTAATAACTGTTCGTTCAACTTCATTACTATGGAATCAAAAACTATCAGTATCATCGCGATTGTCCTTCTCATCCTCTTCGGGCTCTTCGTGTGGAGTTACTCCGGGAAGGGAGGAACGGCCGCACCGGCGCAAGAGACTTCGGGAGCCGCCGGTGCCGCGCAAACGAGTCTTACCGCGTCGGAAACGTTCTACGACTTCGGCACGATTTCTATGAAAGAGGGGAATGTTACCAAAGAATTTACGGTAACCAACCCTACGGATGCCGACATTATGGTTTCGACGATCCTTACGTCATGCATGTGCACGACGGCCTTTGTCGTCAAGTCGGACGGAAGCGTCAAAGGGCCGTTCGGCATGAGCGGCCATGGTTATGTACCGCCGACGAACGAACTCATCAAAGCAGGCGAGAGCCGTACGATCCGTGTTGTGTATGACCCGAACGCGCACGGTCCTGCCGGCGTCGGGATGATCGAGCGGTCCATCATGCTCACCGACGCATCGGGCGGCATGCTCCAGTTCGAAATAAAGGTGAATGTTACGCCTTAGCATGACCCATTCAATTACATTCAGGGTCATGGTGAATTGCATTGAACCATGAAGCGTATCGTTATCATCGGTAGCATCATCGGAGCGTTCATTCTCGGGATACTCATCTTGAAATTCAGCCCGGCAACATCCGGATTCATCTGGAGCGCGAGCAATGGCGGCATCTGGCTTCTGCCGCTCGTACTTGCTTCGTCACTTCTTGACAGTGTACATCCATGCTCGTTCTCAATCCTGCTCATCACTATCGCATTCCTCTTCGGCCTCCAGATGACGCGAAAGAAGATCCTGCAGATCGGGGGGGTCTATATCGCGGGTATCTTCGCATCGTATCTCTTGATCGGACTCGGCCTATTGAAAGTGCTGCACCTCTTCAACACGCCGCACTTCATGGGTAAGCTCGGGGCGTCATTGCTCATCCTCTTCGGCATCATCAATCTCGCCAATCGATTCTTCCCGAATATGCCGATTAGGCTCTCGATGCCGTCTTTCACAAAACGGCCGATGGCCGCGCTCATGGAGAAAGCTTCCTTCGCCGCCGCATTCGGGCTCGGTGCGCTCGTCGGTATCTGCCAATTTCCGTGTATGGGCGGGCCGTACTTGATGGTCATCGGACTTCTGCGCGACCAAATGACCTATATGGCTGGATTCTGGTATCTCGTGCTCTACAATGCGGTCCTCGTCATTCCGCTCGTGCTCGTGCTGTGGTTCTCGGCGGATAAAACCGTCGTGGATAAAATGCAGGAATGGAAGCGCGACCATCTCTCTCGCGTGCGGCTTATCGCAGGTGTCTTGATGATTGCGCTCGGGGCGCTTATTCTTATCGTCTGAAGTATGAGTATTATCATTGCCGTACTATCGATCTTTGCCATCGCTGCGCTCGTGTGGCTCGCCAACCATATCCTGCCATTTACGGTCTGTCCGATTTGTGCCGGTGTGTTCCTCACGTGGGTAGGGCTTCTTGGCGCGCATGTTGCGGGCTACGAGATCGTCATGACGGTCCCCGCTCTTCTTATGGGCGGGTCGGTGGTCGGCATCGCGTATCAGCTTGAAAAGAGATACCGTGGCCTGTCGTCCGGCGCACGCACGCTTTTCAAGGTGCTCTTTATCCCGATTGGCTTCATTGCCGCGTATGCCGTTCTCGAGCAAGAATGGACCGTGTTTCTTTCCGCGGTCGCCTTTCTCGCGGTGCTCACAACGTGGTTTGTATCTTTGAGCCGCACTGCAGGTCCGCGTAAAGAAGCGATCGGGGACATCGAAAAGAAAATGAAAGATTGTTGCTAAATAACACAAGACTATGGAAACTCACCAAACACCGAGAACAGTGGAAAATATCGTTCGTGAATATGCGACGCCGCTTTCCGTCCTTGCGGCAGGGGCGCTTGTCGCGATGACGGTGTACTACGGTCCGTCAGGCAGCTCCCGCAGTGTTTCTGCAGGAGCGAATGATTCGGCAGAGCTCCAAGAGGCAGTTTTGCCAACTGCCGGAGTCACGTTGCCCATCACATGGGGAGATCTCGGCGCACGGTTAGTGGAAGTCGGCGCTATCGATCCCGAAAAACTTGCGGCGCTGTATGAGCAGCGAGGAGGATTTCCGGCTGAGTATCAGCGGTTGATCGAAAAGAACGCGAATGAGAAGATCGTCATCACGAATTGGAACTCCGGATATCTCCTCAATTTGCTCTGGGCACTCGGGCTGGCCAATTCGAACCCCATCCTCGAAGACGCATCGGAGATGATGAATCCGGCCTATAAGGGAGCCGGAAATTTCGCGTCAACCGGCGGCTGGACGCTTGCGAAGGGCAACGCGATGGACCATTACAATATGCATCAACTCATACTGCTCACAAGTGAGCAACAGGCGCTCGTCGACCGCGTATCGCGGAATATCTTCCGACCCTGCTGCGGCAATTCCACCCACTTCCCGGACTGCAACCACGGCATGGCGATGCTCGGACTCTTGGAACTCATGGCTTCACAGGGCGTGGACGAGCAAGAAATGTACAAAACCGCGCTCGCAGTAAACGCCTATTGGTTCCCGGAGACGTACCTCACTATTGCAACGTATATGCAACAGAGAGGCGTCGAGTGGAAAGACGTGTCGCCGAAAGAGATGTTAAGCGCACCGTATTCGAGCTCGTCCGGCTACGCCAACATCTCTTCCAAAGTAGCGCTGCCGCCGCAGAAACAGAGCGGCGGCGGGTGTTCTGCATAAATTATTGAATCAGTATGAAATGGACTATTGGTATTGTGGTGGTGATTATTACTGGGTATGGCTTAACTCTTCTTGTGCGCCAAGATAAGCAACCGCGGCCGGGAGAAGCTTTCGCCATTCAGGGCCAAGAACACATCGCCGTCGGAGCAAGCCACCCGGAATACAATTCAAATCCTCCGACATCCGGCTGGCACTACGGGCAACCGGCGAATTGGGGCGTCTATCAAAGTGAATTGCCCGATGAACAGGTACTGCACAATCTTGAACACGGTGGCATCTGGATATCGTACAAAGACATAGATGACACGGCGAAAACGGCTCTGGAAAAAATCGCAAAATCAAACTCAAAAGTAATTGTTACACCTCGTTCTAAAAATGATGCGCCGATAGTTCTCGCATCATGGGGCCGTCTGCAAAAGCTCCAGACCCTCGATAAACAGGCGATCCTCGCCTTCATTGAGGCGAACAGCAATAAATCACCGGAGCCGTTCGCCAAATAAATGTGTAATGAATTAGTTAAGATTTATACCGTATCAAATAAATAAAATATATGAACTCAATACATGAACCCCAATTTGCTTGGCTTTTTTGGAGTCTAATCCTCATTGCCGTCTGGATTGTTATTTATGCGTTTCTGAAAAGCAAGGAAAGTAGGAAAGAAATGCTCCTGGTGAGCTTGTGGACATCGCTTCTCGGATTTACGGAGCCGTTCTTCGTGCCTACATACTGGAATCCGCCTTCGCTTTTTGATTTGGCGCACCGAACCGGTTTTGATATAGAAAGTTTCATCTTCTCGTTCGGCATCGGCGGCATTGCGGTGGTGGCCTATGAATATATCAACCGCGTTTCGTACGAGTACATGAAAACGAACGAACGCCATTCGTCGTGCCATCGCTACCACGTGCTCTCAATTCTCTCCGCTCCGCTCATCTTTTTTGTACTCTTTTTTGCAACCTCGCTCAATCCTATTTACTCGGCAATCATCGCCATGATAATCGGGGGTTTTGCCGCGTGGTATTGCCGCCCCGACCTTAAAAAGAAGATGATTGTAAGCGCTTTTGTATTTTTAGGGATTTATTTCGCATACTTCGTCACCATTATCGCTCTCTACCCCGGGTATGTAGAGCAAGTATGGAATCTCGAGGCCCTTTCGGGGCTCCTGTTCTTTGGAATTCCTCTTGAGGAGTTGCTGTTTGCCTTTAGTTTCGGATTTATCTGGTCGAGCATTTATGAACATATCACTTGGCGTAAGATAAAACAGACATGAACAACCATGAGAATCAAAAATGCGACGAGAGTCTCTATACATGTCCGGAGTGTGGTTTGCATTATGAAAATAAGGGGCAGGCAGAAAGATGCGAGGAGTGGTGCACGGTGCATCACAGCTGCAATGTAGAGATTACAAGCCGTGCTATTGAAAATAAACAATAATGCAGTAAACTATACTTATGATCAACACAACACATCTTTTGAAAGTAACGATAGCGTGGATAAGCATCGTGTATATCATTTGCTTCGTTGGCGTGGCGCTGTTCCCAGGTATCCGATCGACGTTCATGCTTTACGCGCTTCACACGACGACTACCTTAGGCGAGGATGTCATGACGCTCACGACGTTCGTAATGGGTCTCGTGATCTGGAACGTGATAGCGTTGCTTGCTGTAGGATTATTCGCGTTTCTCTTTAACAGAATGAACGCATAAGTAACAAAAATCACTATGATGTACGGATATAACGGGTATGGGGACTGGGGGTATGGGAGCATGATGGGCTGGTTCGGGGGCGGCATTATGATGATTGTTTTCTGGGCGCTGTTCATCGCCCTCATCGTATGGATTGTGCGTGAAGTGAGCGGAAGGCATTCGCACTCCAGCTCGCAGGCGCTCGCCATCTTGAAAGAACGCTACGCGAGGGGCGAGATAAGCAAGGAAGAGTTCGAATCAAAGAAAAAGGACTTGCTGTAACATGCACTACGCATGGTTCGTGTGGAGCTTACTGTTGCTCGTTCCATGGGGAATCATCTATGTTTCCTTGGATTCCAAAGAGAAGAAAAGAGAGATGCTGATGGTCAGCATGTGGACGACGCTCTTCGGATTCACCGAACCACTTCAGAAGTCCCGAAAGAGCATTGAAATAACGGATTACATTCCAGCAATGGACGTTTTGCACAGGTCGCCACAAAAGCGCCCCGCGAACCATCATTAAGAGTCATACTATGGGGAGCGGACCACCACCCCCGCTTTAACCATCTTTCACCTCGCATGAAAGGACTACACGGTATCGCGTTTATCCTCGTTGTCATCGGCGGCCTCAACTGGGGTCTCGTCGCGCTCGGCAGTTGGGCGGGCAGCAACTGGAATGTCGTAAATCTCCTCGTCGGCTCGTGGCCGACGGTCGAGAATATCGTCTACCTGCTTGTCGGCCTCTCGGCGCTCATGATCGGCTTCTCGCACAAGCGGGACTGCCGCAACTGCAATCCGTCAGGGAATTAGTGCTCTGCGTTTCGTGCAGCCACACCACCGCCGGCGCTCCGCGCCGGCGGTGGTGTTTCTATGCTAAATTCCGCTCTGAAACAGTGGTCCAATGGCAGTTTTCACGGGCTCCTGCGGCGTTACAACCGCGGGGCCTTTTCTTTTTGTAAACACGGCGTTTTGCTTGACGAATCGACCGGGCGGCGTAGAATTAAAACGTTGGGGGAACCGCCTTCAACAAAGGAATGTTCTGTCAAATCAAACAGAAAGAGATTCAGTGAAAAATAATGGAGCAACAGAAGTTGAGAGCGCGTTGTGGCCGACATATTTTGTCAGGGTGCATCTGTCGGAACGCGATGAGCCGAGGGACGAAGTGGAGGCAAGCGATCTGCGTGCGGTCTCCAATCCCGAAGCCGAAATCGATCTGACGAAGTGCCTCGGTCTGTGCGGGATGCCGCTTAGTGTCTGTGCTGTCTGCCAGATCGCCAACGGAAAGCCGAAAAAACCGGTTATCCAGAAAAAGGCGAAGTCAGCGGATAATCCGGACCAAGCGAGTAGTCTCAGGGAGGCAAAATTCGATGCGTGTTTGACGGCACCGATGGCTCGCGGACGCTGCGCCGACGTGATCCTGCGTCTCTCGGGACGGATTCCCTTGTTCTAAACCGAGCCCTTTCCTCCGGTTACAAATTCGTAAGAGCGCTCTGGCCGTTTCCGGGCGCTCTTTTGTTTTATCTTAAAGCGGCGGTGGTGTTTTGCGGGCGGGCCGCTAGTACGTCCGGAAATTCTTTCCGAAACAGTTCCAAGGGAGCTTCACCTTCCATTCCGGGAACTGATTGAGTATCCATTGCGCATACGTATCGCTATCGGGGCCGCCGAGAAAATATCTGTCGCGATACGGGTAGATTGCCGGGGACCGTTCGATGAAATCGGCGACACGCCTGGCGGCTTCGCCTTCCAGCGAGGCAAGCAGTCGCGGCTTCCAAAAAAATCTTTGTACACAGGGGATGATCTCTATTCCCTGGAAAGGCGGATAAAAATTCTTATGCACATGACCAAAGCTCGTTGCGCTCTCTCCACGACGGAAAAGGACTTCATAGCGTGAGAATGATCCTTGTGTATTGATGACAAACCACGGATGTAGGGCAAAATTGAAGGGCATATTCCCCGGACAAACAAAAAGAAAAACTTGAAATTTTTCTTCGTCTGCCATTTCAGGAAATTGCTGATCTACGTTCATATTTCAATTGCGGATGGGGTGGGATTTGAACCCACGAGACCCTTTCAGGCCTGCCTCATTAGCAGCGAGGTGCTTTCGACCACTCAGCCACCCATCCTATGCCTTGCACAGTATCAAATTTAGTGGGCGAGGGCGAGCGGGATGACATGCAGGGCGCCGCCGCTGCGGAGCGCGTCGAGGGCGGCCTGGAGCGTGGCGCCGGTGGTGATGACGTCGTCGATGAGTATGTAGGTGTGCGACGGATTGATCCGCTTTCTCCCGCTCACGGCGGGATTCGGCGAGACGATGAAGGCGCCGCGCATATTTTCTTCTCGCTGCTCGCGGGGAAGGGAGACTTGCGAGACGGTTTCTCTTGTTCGCTCGAGAAGCGTTGTGTTCACGGTGATATCGAGCTCGCGCGCTGTGCGCCTCACCACTTCTTCTACCTGATTGAAGCCCCTCTCCTTTTGCCGCTCTCTGCTAAGCGGCACCGGCACGAGCTGGATGTAGGACGTACGACGTCCTACATCATCGGCGTCACGTAGATAATCGGCAAGCGCGAGCGCGAGAAGTGTGAAGGCGCGCGTATTGCCGTGGTATTTCGCTTCGTGGATAGCCGCGCGTACGGCCGGGTTGCCGAAGGAGAAGAGCGCGACGGTAGCCGGCCGCGTCTCAGGCACGAGCCGCGGGGCGAGGGAGGCGAGAAAGGCGTCGTCCGAGACGCCGGAGAGCGCGGCTTCATCCACACGCGGCGGGAAGAGGAAATCAAAAAAGCGCCTCATGGTACTATTCTTGCATGGCGTTCTTCAATACTCTATTTGCCGAGAAGGAGAAGAGCGTGCTCGGCGTCGATATCGGCTCTTCTTCGCTGAAAGTCGTCCAGCTGCACAAGGAGCACGGAGAGGCGGTACTCGAGACCTATGGGGAGCTCGCGCTCGGTCCGTATGGCGGCTCTGAAGTCGGGCAGGCGACGAATCTCTCCGCCGAGCAGGTTACCGAGACGCTCAAAGATCTGCTCCGTGAAGCGAAGGTAACAACGAAGGTCTGCGGCGTCTCGATACCGTTCGCGCGCTCGCTCCTCACCCTCGTGACCCTGCCGTACCGTAAGGACCCCGAGGAGCAGAAGACGGTCATCGAGCTCGAAGCGCGTAAATTCATCCCCATGCCGCTCTCTGAAGTGCAGTTGGATTGGTTCATCGTTCCCCGCTCGAGCCTAGCGCAGTCTGCTGAAGGAGATGCCCATATCGCTCCTGCGGCGCACGAGACGGTCGACGTGTTCCTCGTCGCGGTCCATAATGAAGAACTCTCTCTGCTCCATTCCGTCATCGTCGGCGCCGGGCTTACGGCGAGCTTTTACGAGATCGAGATCTTCAGCACCATCCGCGCGGTGGTCGAAGAGAAGGTGCGTCCGGTGATGGTGATCGATGTCGGTGCCGCGTCGACGAAGATCTATGTCATCGAGCACGGCGTCGTCGCGCTCTCGCATGCGGTCTCTGTGGGCAGCCAGGACATCACGCGTGCCATCTCGATCTCCCATAATGTCCCGATCAAAGAGGCCGAAGCGCTGAAGAAGGAAAAGGGCATCGACGAAACGGACGAGCTCGGGAGCCCCGAACTCGTCTTCTCGCGTATTTTCTCTGAAGTGCGGCGCGTGCTCGTGCAGTACGAGACGGCGCACAAGCAGTCGATCACTGCTATTGTGCTCACCGGCGGCGGCGGCGTTACGAAAAAACTCGGCGCGTATGCGAAGGATATGTTCTCGATCGACGTGCGCGTCGCGGATCCTTTCATGAAAACAAAAGCGCCGGCCTTCATGCGGCCGATCCTTGAGGAGATCGGGCCCGAGTTTGCCGTTGCGGTCGGGCTGGCGCTGCGCAAATTAGAAGAGCTCTAAATAAATCCGCACAATAATGTCATGATTCAATTTGAATCCAGAAATTGTTCTTTAATCTTTCTTGAAGTCTATATGCGTCAGCATGAGACAGCATTCCCAGATAGGAGTTAAGCGACGCTTCCGCTCGTTCTTTTGTAACCGAATCTCGTTTATAGTCGGCAATGATGTGACTAAGCTTGCGCAGCATTCGCTTCTCAGTCTTCTTTCGTAGCAGTCGGAAGTGCGGGAAGGCGACGTATCCCAAGAAGTCGACACCCTTGCTGTATCGCCGTATCTCGACTTTGTCGGGATGAAGCTCGAGCTTGAGTCGCTCGCGTAAGAAATTACGTATCGGCTCAAGTAGCATCTCGAGCTTTGCAGGATCGTTGTCAACAATTAGAAAGTCGTCAGTGTAGCGAACATAGTGTTTAATATGGAGATCATGCTTCACGAACTGGTCGCACTCGTTCATGTACACGTTGGCGAAAAGCTGGCTCGTAAGATTGCCGATTGGCAATCCTTTTCTCGGTGCATTTTTACTCTCTCTCTCTCTCTCTCTCTCTCTCTCTCGCAAGCCCGCCGCCTGGTAGCTCTCGATAATTTCTCTTATAAGCCAACGGGTGTCTGGGTCAACTATTCGTCTCTCAAGAATGCCAAGCAGAATATCGTGGTCAATGCTATCAAAGAACTTCCGTATATCACACTTAAGTGCGTAGCATGGCTGCGTGCCGTTCTTGCTCACGGCGCGAAGCATATTAGTGAGTACCTCGATGCCTTTGTGCGTACCTTTACCGACGCGGCACGAGAAGGAATTAGGGATATAGGTCGGTTCGAAAATCGGGTTCAAGGCGGCAAACATGGCATGGTGCAACACTCGGTCACGAACGCTCGCCTTATAAATATGTCGGAGCTTAGGGTCTTGGATGTAGAAGTCGGTATAGGGCCCATGTTTATAGCGCTTGGCCTTCAAATCACGCTGAAGGCAGAATATATTGCTCTCAAGCTCCTTCTCAAATGCGAGCACGTCTTCCTTCATCCGCTTACTACGTTTGAATTCATCCCACGCACGGAAGAGCGCCTCGGAGGAAGTTATCTTTTCGAAGACATGTTCGTAAGTTTTCATGTATGAATGATTCTGATATTCCTATCCTAAAAAAGTCGTACGACTTGTACCGCACCTTTCATACATACCGGCGCATAGTGCCGAAGGCCGAACGTTTTACGCTCTATGAGCGCTCTGAGAACGCGATCCTCGATATGGTCGAAACGATTCTTGAAGCCGGATATTCGAAGAGTGCACAGAAAGCACTTGTGCTCGAGCGTGCAAGCGTGAAGCTCAACGTCATTCGATTCTTCGTTCGTCTGCTTAAGGAAACACGCGCTATCGATATAAAGAAATACGCGATACTCCAAGAGATGATAGACGAGATAGGTCGTATGCTGGGCGGCTGGATACGCTCAATCGGTTCTTGATAGAGAAAGGCGTCCCTGGGACGCCTTTCTTCGTGAGAAGTGACTTCGGAACGAACCCCGAAGCGGAGCCGTAGTTGTCGTTCGCATTGTCGACCGAGTTAGCATCGAACTCGAGCTTGTCGTCGTTGAAGTTGAAGATCGGGGCGTGCGAGAACTCGTGCTCGTCACTCGGAATCTGCTTTCATCCGTCCATGGCACCGGAGCTTGAGAGAGTCTCTTACTCCTGAATTTTATTCGGCGACACCCTGTGGTTCGCCTTAGATGAAAGCAAGCAGTATCTCCTCACGTAGGCACGCTTGCGTAAATCGTAATCTACACAACTCTGGCCTTGTTTCTCGAAGAGAAAGAGTTCGGCGACGACTGTCCGTAGAGGGTCGTGCACGAGCCTAGACTCACCCAAAAGCATACCATTATCGCGACTGACTTGCATTTTTACAAGTATATGCTATGCTACTTCCAGCTTAGAAAGTTCCTTTCAAAGTCGCGCGTTCGACGTTTCGGACGGTATTCCTACATAGGAGGATGGCTCCAATGAAATCATTGGCTCCGTCGGTTGCACCAATTACCACCCGCGACCCCAAGGGTGTGAAATTCATCTCCGTCGTCGAGGCCGCATACAACAAAGCGGCGCTCTCCGAGGAGGAGGCCCAGTACGTCAACGACACCGCCGGCCTAGGAGCGCTCGTCAACAAGTTCATTGCCGACGCGCGTTCGCCGAAGCTGTACGCCGATGAGGAAGTGCCGTCGCGCTATGGGTACCTTTCGGGGTATGCGAAACCGAAGGACGTCATCTGGCAGTCGAACCGTTTGCGCGAACTGTTCTCGGGCGCGGGTTTCCACGACGAGAAGACCGCGCAAATGGCCGTGCCGGAAGGTGCCGAAGGTCCGTTCGTCGTCCCGATGTGGCAGTCCTTCGCGAAGCTTCATGGCGTTTCGACCTACGCCGAAGCCGTCCAAATCGTTCTCGCGAAGTTAAACGAAACCCGCAAGGGCAAGTTCTACAACTACCGTGAGAACGAGATGGGTCCGGACAACCTGCGTGAATCGGCCAGGAAGGCCGAAGCAATGGAGCAGATCGCCAAATCGCAAAAGGGCTACCACCTATTGGTCATCTCTGCACAGTTCGGCATTGTCCATCGCGGCCGTTCGGTTCGCCGGGCACGCGTCGTCATCGGCAGCAAGGGCTTTGGCCTCGGCGCATTCGAAGTGGGAGTAATGCTTCTCACGCATCCGGAACGTCTGCAACACTATGACGATCTGTATATCGACTGCTCTGGCGATGAGTTCAAGCCGAGTGACGAGCGCGAGTTCTCGCGCGCCCCGTTCTTCGGCTTCCACGACGACAAGCTCGGGTTCGATGCTCACTCGGTCGGCTTTGCGCGCGACGACTGCGGCTCCGCTTCGGGGTTCGTTCCGCAGTGATTCTCGAGCCTTGAATCCTCGGGTCTTTTGCATTCTTGATCCTTGGGCTCGAAAAATTTTCGGGACTGTCCTTCAATGGGCGGCCCCGATTTCTTTTTAGATTGGCCCAGAGTTCGCCGTTGCGGTCGGATTGGCGCTGCGCAAATTAGAAGAGCTCTGACCGTTTTTGCACACATACGGTAGCGAAGCTTGTCGCAAAGTATCGTATACTGGAAGAAAATGGACATTCCTCCCACGATACCGACCTCGTTCGTTCCTCGATCGACGTTTGCTTCTACGCGCCGTACGTTCACTACCAACTTTACTGACGTGTTCAGCATCTTCGCGTATGCGGTCCTTGGCGTCGTCTTCGCGCTCGCGCTCGGCGTCTTTTTCTACGGCCGCATCCTTGCCGGAGCGCAGGCGTCAAAGGATGCAGAGCTCGCGAAGGCCGAAAAGGCAATCGATCTGGCGACCGTCCAAGGATTTATGCAGCTGCGCGACCGCTTGACTGCAGGACAGAAGATGCTCGGAAGCCACCTCGCCCTTTCTAATTTCTTCAAGCTGGTCGAGACCTTGCTGCCGACCAATGTCCGCGTAAGCAACCTGCATCTCACGCTCGACACGACAAAAAGAGTACGGCTTGAAGGCGCAGGCGTCGCGAAGAGCTTTAATGCGCTCGCAGCGGTCTCGAACTCCTTTGCCGCTGATGGCCGCATCAAGGAAGCTATTTTCTCGAACATCGTCGTTAATAGGGACAGCTCGGTTTCCTTCGCGCTTTCTGCCACGCTCGACCCAAAGGTTGTCGCTTTTTCGCCATGAACAGCCGCATCCTTCCCACCCTCGCGCTCATCGTCTCTGTCGGCATCTTCTTTGCGTATGTACAGCCGACGTGGTCGGGGTCCATATACGCGGCGAAAGCGTCTATCGCCTCCAATGATCGGGCGCTTGCCGCAGCGAAGACCTATACCCTACAGCAGAATCAGCTCGCCGCGGCGAGGAACGCCATCGATCCGACAGACCTCGCGCAGCTCGCCCGACTTCTCCCCAGCTCGGTCGACAACGTCGGCTTGATACTCGACCTGAATGCGCTCGCCGCCCGGAGCGGGCTTACGCTCTCCAATATTGACGTTATAACAAACACTATCGCGCCCGCGAAGTCGGGTGGGGTCGGAGTGACACTCTCCGCCGCGACTGGCCCGACCGGCTCGGCCGAACTCTCGCTCTCTGCCGTCGGTACGTATGCGGCACTGCAGTCATTCCTTGTCGGCGTGGAGAAGAGCGAGCGCCTGCTTGATGTGAAGGATCTCCTCGTACGGGGTTCTGACACGGGAGTCTACGACTATAGGATGAAACTGAGTTTCTACTGGCTGCGCTAATACCTCTGCACTATGAAATTCGACACAAACACCACGCTCCTTGTCATCGGCACGCTCATCGTCGCGGCAGGCGCCTACTGGTATTTCTTTACCGGGACGGGAAGCGAGACGCCGCTCACACCGAGCGGGGATCCCATACATCAAGCGCAGATGCAGTTCGAAATGCTGGTCGGCGAACTGAAGCCTATATCCTTCGATACCGGTATCTTCTCGGATGCGCGCTTCAACGCGCTCGTCGATATCACCACAGCGATCGCTCCCGAATCTGCCGGTCGCGTAGACCCCCTCGCTCCGATCCCCGGAGTGAATGAAACGGAATAATAATGAACCTTCTCACCCTATTAGTGGATAAGGGCCTCCTCTCGGCGAGCGATCGCGCACTCGTGGAGGCCGAACTTGCCACAAAGGAGCGCACGCTCGTCGATACGCTCGCCGAACGGGGTATAGCGCTCGCCGACGTGCTTAAAGAAGCGGGAGAGGCGTATGGATTACCGTCGCGCATCCTGGACGACCCGCCCGCTGATGAAGCGGTGCTCCACTATATTCCGGCCGACTCAGCCCGCCACTATGGTTTTGTGCCGCTCGCGCTTGTCGAGGGAGCGCTTGAGGTCGGCATTACGGATCCCGATAATATCGAGGCGCTCGATGCGTTGCAATTTATCTCGGGGAAGGTCGGCGTGCCCTACAAGCTCATACTCATCACGAAAGAAGATTTTGAACGCGTGTTTGATACCTATCGGAATCTCTCGGGCGAGGTTACCACGGCGCTTTCTGAATATGAGACGATCACGTCCATCGAAGGAAGATCCGCTTCCGGCGGAAAATCTGGTGCGGAGGAATCTCGGGAGACAGCATTCGGCGATGAGAATCTCGTCCTTGCCGGCCCCCACGAGAGCCTGAAGGAGGACGCGCCCGTTACCAAGATCGTTTCCACGATACTGCGCTATGCCATAGAGGGGCACTCCTCTGACATCCACATCGAGCCCCTGCCCACGAAGACGCGCATCCGTTTCCGAATGGACGGCACACTGCACACGTCGATCGAGCTACCGGAGAAAGTGCATGATGCGGTCGTGACGCGCGTCAAGATCCTCTCGAAACTGCGCCTTGACGAAAAGCGCAAACCGCAGGACGGACGTTTTTCTTCGATGGTTGAAGGACGGCGGATCGATTTCCGCGTTTCCACCTTCCCGACGGAGTTCGGCGAGAAAGTAGAGATGCGCATTCTCGACCAATCGGATGCAACGACGACCTTGAAGTCGGTCGGGTTCACCGATGCGCACCTCTCTGCCGTTCGCGACATGATGAGGGCTCCCTACGGGATCGTTCTCATCGCGGGCCCAACGGGCTCGGGCAAATCGACAACGCTCTTTGCGATGCTCTCTGAACTGGATCGAGAAACAGAGAATGTCGTGTCGCTTGAGGACCCGGTCGAATACGAGATCCCCGGCGTCTCCCAGAGCCAGGTGCGGCCCGAGATCGGGTATACTTTCGCATCAGGCCTGCGTTCTATCCTGCGCCAGGATCCGGATAT
>Ga0209211_10006534_pt1 | contig 16799 bp, 19 predicted proteins | sample RifGroA2_FD_183992 | JGI IMG/M metagenome (GOLD analysis project Ga0209211, IMG submission 183992) | Groundwater microbial communities from Rifle, Colorado, USA - Groundwater A2 (SPAdes) (version 2) | ecosystem: Environmental > Aquatic > Deep subsurface > Groundwater | place: Rifle, Colorado... | reverse complement strand
AAGAAAGCGGTGTTTGTTGATTTGATAAACAATTGGGATGAGGCGACGACGCTTTCCAAAGAATTGCGGGAAGAAATAAAAAAAGAATTCCCGGTTTTTAATTTAGAAACCCTAAATATAATTGAATCAAAAAACAAAGATTCTGTTAAGGCGGTTTTTAAATTAAAAGATGGCAATATTATTGAGACTGTTTTGATGAGGCACCTCCGACCTGCCAGGACTCCCTCCTTGCAGTCGGGCGACCTTGCAGGTCAGGAATTTGAAGCCAAAACTGGAAGAAATACTGTTTGCGTTTCTTCCCAGGCCGGTTGCGCCATGAATTGCGGTTTTTGCGCCACAGGGAAAATGGGGTTGAAAAGAAATTTAACGAGCGAAGAAATTGTTGACCAAGTTTTATTTTTCGCAAAGTATTTGTGCCCCTTGACATCCGATGTCGAGGGGGAGGTGAATAATGTGGTTTTTATGGGGATGGGGGAGCCGTTCTTGAATTACGAGAATACCATTCAAGCCATAAGAATTTTAAACGACAAAGATGGATTTAATCTCGGTATCAGGCATATATCCGTTTCCACTTGCGGCATAGTTCCCGGGATAGAAAAATTCGCCGAGGAAAATTTGCAGGTAAACTTGGCCATTTCCTTGCATGCGGCTGATGACAAAACCCGTTCCAAATTGATGCCGATAAACAAGACTTATCCCTTAGCCGAATTGATGAAAGCGGTGAATAATTACATCAAAAAGACCAATCGCAAAGTGATGTTTGAGTATTTGCTTATTGACGGAGTAAACGACCGGCCGGGGGATGCCGTCAATCTGGCCAAGCTGATGAAAAACAGCTTGTATCATATCAATCTTATAAAGTACCACGATACCGGCGGCAATCTTAAGCCGTCGCCGCAAGCGAAGCGGACTCAATTTTTCGACGCACTCAAAAAGCTCGGCGTATCCGCCACCTTCCGCGTCAGCTTCGGCGAGGACATCTTGGCCGCTTGCGGCCAGTTGGCGGGGAAAAATAATGTGCTAGAATGAATAATATGGAACAGTCTAAAATAAACACCGAAGAAATAAAGCAAAAAACTCCCGAATCGCAAGAAAGCAAGAAAGAAATTAGCGTTGAAAGCATAGATGAAACTTTAATCACAGAAGAGGGCATTTTAGACAGCCTTAATAAGTATTCTAAAGATGAATTTTTTAAAGATATTGACCTTAAAAACAACCTGAAGTTTAAAGAAGTCGGTGTTGTCGATGAAAAATTTGACGAGGTTGTTTATGGCAAGGCTGTATTATCAGAAAAGATTTTAAACTTTGCGACTCTTGGATTAGCTAAAAAAGATCTTGGTTTTATAAAATCAAAAGAAAGAGGCCTTTTAAATAAAGATGTTTTCAATAAAGAGATGGAGGGCAAGGAGATTGAAATTGGGCAAAACACGGAAGAAAGAAGTGGTATGGAAAAGATAATCGGCAATATGCATAAAGAATTGAGCGAAGAAGATTTAGGGGGAAGACGGATTACTAAAAGTTTTGAGTTTGTGGACGGAAAAATTATAAAAATAGTTCAAGCCAGCCGGACGGAACAGGGGATGATTGATGCGGCGGGTAAACTGCTGGATGAAAAAATTGAAAATTTGAAAAAAGGCGTCGGCGCTGATTTGGTAAAAGAAAAAGAAGGTTTGGAAAAACATTATTCCAGCAAAGAAAAAATTGCGGAAATGACAAAATATCTTGACCCTGAGGCAAAAGAGGAAATCATTAAAAAAATAAGCCAAGAAGAAGCGGACTCTCAAGAAAGAATAAAAGAAAAAGAAGAAAACCTTAAATCAGAGCTGGATGTTTTCAGAACTCCTTTTCAAGAAAGGCTGGGTAAGACAAATGAACTTATTGATAACTTTTCCGGTATGTTAAAGGACACTAAAGAAGCGGAAAGCAAATATAACAGCCAGCTCAAAAATATAAATTCAATGATTGAACAAGCTCAAAAATCAGGCCTTTTTGAAGGCTCTAAAAGAGAAGTTGTTGAAAGACTAAGTTCTAAGAAAGCGGAGTTTGAAGAAAAAGCGAAAGAATTTGGAGTAAGGAAAAATATTTTTGAAGCAAAACTGGGGCAATTAAAAAACAATAAAACAGAACTTGAAAAAGTGGTAAGCAAGATAAACAGCATTGGCAAAACAAAGAAAGAAATAACGGAAGAAGAAAAGAAGAAAAACGAAGGCAAAAAAGATAAAAGAGAAGATGATAAAAAAGAGGCGGATAAACCGCAAGCAAGCGATTTTGCCGAAGATCGGAGTTTTGTGGGGGGAAAAAAAGATGCCAAGATTGAACCAAGGGCAGATTTGAACGATAACGCTGAGGAAATCGAAGGTGTAAACAAAGAAATTGAAAATATCGCAAAAAATTTTTCAGAAAAGGAAATAGAAAGTATTGTGAAAACTCATCTAAAAGTTATTGGCTTGTCTAAAATACAAGATAAAAAAATTCAAGATCAAATAACAATAAACGCCATAGGGAATGTTAAAAAAATGATCGCAAAAAATGAAGAACCAATGACGGAGATCTATATCAGAAAAGAAACAAAAAGAGTTTTTGACGCTTTGTCTGCGAGTTATTTTAAAAGCAAGAAACAATTATAATTTATGACAAACGACACAAACAAAAATGATTTGCAAAAAATCTTGGAAGAAATAGAAAAAGCCGGTATTGAAACGGACAATTTTTTGGCTGAAATAGACAGGAGAATGGCTAAAACAGATTTGGAATACGCCAAACTATTGATTAAAGAAAATATAGACACCTTAAAAATAGCCAAGAAGATTTTAAGCGCAGAGGCGTAAAATTATTTTTTAAAAATTAAAATGTTACCAAAATTCTGCTCCAGCATAAAAACGGTAACATTTATTTAAACAAAAAATTTATGAACAGTACTTACATTTTATTCGGAATTTTGGGGGTCGCAGTTGTTTGGTTTATCGCTATTTACAACGGTTTTGTGCGGCTGGTTAATAGGGTTAAAGAGGCGTGGGCGGATATTGATGTTCAGTTAAAGAGAAGATACGACTTAATACCGAATCTGGTGGAAACAGTAAAGGGTTATGCCACGCACGAAAGAGAGGCGTTTGAAAAGGTGACAGAAGCCAGAGCCAGAGCTTTGGGGGCGCAATCCGTCAAAGAAAAAGAAAAAGCCGATAATCAAGTCAAAGAAGCCTTGAAATCAATTTTTGCCGTGGCGGAAGCTTATCCGCAACTGCGAGCGGTGGAAAGTTTCGTCAATCTGCAAAACGAATTATCCGACACGGAAAACAAAATCCAAGCGGCGAGAAGATTTTACAACGGCAATGTCCGAGATTTGAATATCAAGACCGATTCTTTCCCTTCAAACATCGTCGCCAAAACTTTCAATTTCCAAAAAGCGGAATTTTTTGAGCTGGAAGAAGAATCGGCCAAAGAGCCGGTGAAAGTGAAGTTCTAGCTGTTCAATCGCTCCACTTGTTCTAATTGATTTTTCAAATGCGATTATTTTTATGGAAATAAAAGACAAAGAGTTGCATAGGATAGCCATTACGGCGATTATCTACAACAGCGAGAAAAAATATCTGATTACTCGCCGGAGTCTAAGCAAAAAAGCTTTTCCGGGAAAATGGACGGTGCCTGGCGGCGGACTTGAAACTGACGATTACACCAACACCTCGCCGACGCATAAAGGCGACCAGTGGTACAACGCGGTGGAAACGGCTTTAAGAAGAGAGGTCAAGGAAGAAGTCAATCTGGAAATCGGGAAGCCTCAATATCTCTTGGATTTGACTTTCATCCGCACGGACGGAATCCCCGTCTTGGTTTTAAGTTATTATTGCCCGCTTATTTCCGGCGAAGTGAAGCTGGACGAGGATAGTATTGATTACAAATGGGTGACGGCGAAAGAGGCGGAAAGCTACGATTTGATAGATGGCATTTTGGAAGAAATAAAAATGGTGGAGGATATGTTGGAAAAGAGTTCTAATTGTTAGATCGCTTCGCTTGTTGTAAATGTTCTAATTGAGAGTATGGATAAAAAAGTTGAATATAGTTTCTATAAACTGGAGGTCTGGAAATTGGGAATGAATATTGTCAATGAGATATATTCAATTACTAAAAATTTTCCCAATGATGAAAAATTCTGTTTGGTCGCGCAAATTAGAAGGTCTGCTATTTCAGTTCCGCTTAACATCGCTGAAGGAAGCGCAAAAAGAACAAAGAAAGATTTTGCTAACTTTGTTAGAATTGCCACTGGTTCTTTAATGGAAACCATGACTTGTATTGAAATAGCTTTTGGGCAAAAATACATAAATAAAGAGATTTATGATAACTTACATAAGTTGATTCAAGAGGAATATTTTAAACTTATTGCCCTGGATAAATTTTTAGTCCGACAATAACAATTAGATCAATTAGAACAACTACAACAATTATAACTTTGATCGTGGTCAGAATTATACGAATAAATTTTTTCAGATGAAAAATCATAATTTCATAATGCCGGAAATAAAAAGTGTCGGCAGAGCTACTGCAGAGGAGCTTTTCAGGCGATGGCAATTTTGGAGTATATTGGCAGGTGTTATTATTTCCAGTCTAATAATATTAGCGCTTTTGGGAGGTCATGAGATGATATTCATATTCCCTTTCTTTTTTATTTTTTTGTATTTCGTTCTAGTAGAATCTAAAATTAGGACTTTATTTTGGAAAAAATTCGCTGAACTTAATGGTTGGAAATATAAAGACAGTTCCGACCTGAATCAAGAACAAGGTATAATGTTTAGGCAGGGTCACAGCAGGCATATTTCACATTGCATTGAAGGCGTTATTGATGGAAGAAATTTCAGGATTTTTAATTATAATTTCAGTATCGGTTCGGGAAAACATAGAAAAATATATTTTTATACAGTTTTCGCTTTCAAATTTAACGGGGCATTTCCTCATATTTATTTGAATAATAAAACTAATTATTATAGTATAAAAATAGGAGAATCAATTCCTCTTTCAACGGAATTTGAAAAATCTTTTTCTTTGTCGGCGCCGAAAGAATATGAAATTGAGGCTCTGGAAATTTTTACTCCGGATGTGTTGGTAAGCTTGTTGGACAATAAATTCGGTCACGATGTTGAATTTGTCAATCAGGAAATGTTAATATTTTTCTACGGACAAATCAGTAACTCTGAACAATTAGAAAGAGAATTTAAAAGAGCGCTAGATTTGGAAGATTTACTGGATGAAAAATTAGACAGATTTAAATTTGAGCAAATCGGTGATATGCCGACTAAACTGTATAATTAAATGACGACACTCTATACTAAACAATCTAAAAATATCCGCAAGACATGGCTTTTGATGGCCGTGTTTTTGATCGTTGTCGTCGGCATCGGCTGGGTGTTCTCGCAAATTTACGGCGATTCGTCTTTTATCGTGATAGCAGTTGTGTTCAGCTTGTTTATGAATTTTTTCAGCTACTGGTTTTCGGATAAAATCGTCTTGGCGATGTCGGGCGCTCATCCGATAAAAAAAGGAGAAGATTTAGAGTTTTACAGAATTGTGGAAAATCTTTGTATTACGGCCGGGCTCAAAATGCCAAAACTTTATATGATAAACGACCCGTCGCCCAACGCTTTCGCCACCGGCCGGAATCAAGAACACGCGGCTGTGGCGGTAACTTCCGGTTTGAGGAAAATTCTTGACAAGAACGAATTGGAAGGAGTTATTGCCCATGAGCTGTCGCATATTGGCAACAAAGATATTTTGATTTCCACCATTATCGTAATCCTTGTCGGCTTTGTGGCGCTTATGTCGGATTTTTTTATAAGAGCGCAATTTTTCAGGGGCAGAAGAGATAACAGAGAAGGTGGCGGACAAGCGCAACTTGTAATGATGCTTGTCGGAATTCTTTTGGCCATTCTTGCGCCTATCGCGGCTACGCTTATCCAGTTGGCCATATCTCGCAAGAGAGAATTTCTGGCCGACGCTTCCGGCGCGCTTTTGACTCGTTATCCGGAAGGTCTGGCCTCGGCTTTGGAAAAAATTTCCAATAGTCAAATCCCGCTCAGGAGAATAAATAAAGCCACGGCTCATCTCTACATTTCCTCGCCGCTGAAAGGCGGGCAATCCGCAGGCTGGCTGGCAAAATTGTTTATGACTCATCCGCCGGCGGAAGAAAGAATAAGGGCGTTAAGAGAATTAGAAATAAATTAATTTTTTGCGGAATATAAATTAAGGGTTATAATTAAAGCAGATAGAAAATTAACATAAACTTTTTCTTTTAACTTTTTTAAAAAGGAGAAGAAAATGATATCCGAAAATGAATTCCATGAAATTTTGAAGAAAAAAGGTATGGTTGAACAATGTCGTATACTTTGGTGGAAGTCATGTCAAGTTAAGTTTGGCGGAACCAAAGAAGAATTGGAAAATTTAATAACAGCAGCCATTAAAAATGGTTGCCGAGCCCCTTGCAGTTTGTAAAGGAAGGGGCTTTATTTTTTGGCTTTTTTCTGCCATAATGCGGAAATGATTTGGAGGGTTCGCATAGCGGTCTAGTGCGCAGACCTGGAAAGTCTGTGTGGGGCAACCCACCGAGAGTTCGAATCTCTCACCCTCCGTTTTGACAATTTGTGACCGAATCTCTCACCCTCCGTTTTTATCCCCTCGCCACGACCACACCTATCACTTTTTTCGCCCCCGCTTCTTTTAAGACTTTCTTTACTTCGCGCATCGTCGCGCCGGTGGTCAAGACATCGTCAATCAAGATTATTTTTTTGCCTTTTATTTTTTCGGGGTTTTTTATTTCAAAACTGCCGATGATGTTGGCTAGTCTTTCTTCTTTGTTTTTTACCTCCACCTGCGACTTCGTGTGGAATTTTTTAAACAAAATGTCCGCGCGGACATTATCGGACAATTCTCCGGCGATCATTTCCGCTTGATTGTAGCCCCTATGTCTCAATTTATTTTTTGACAACGGAACGGGAATAACCAGCCAATTTTCCGTTTCCAATTTTTTCCATATCCGTTCTTTGATAAGTTGCGCCAAGGGTTTGGCCAATTGTTTTACGCCCTGATATTTCAGCATCCACAGGGCTTTTTTAAGGACAGCGTCTTGATAATTTGAAGCAATATGAATACCGTTTAAATGCGGCGTGTCCGGGCGGTTGATTTTTAGAAGGCAATCCGGGCACAAAATCTCATTTTCCTTTTTACAGCCGAGGCATTTCTGAGGAAACAAAACGGCCAATATTTTATTAAAAATTTTCATTTTTTACTCGCTGGCGATTATGGTATATAATACAGCATATATGGATTTTTCTTTAGGCGGACTCCTCAAAAATTTTAAATCGGCGCTTAATCCCAAGAAAAGCGTTTTAGGTTTGGATATCGGCAGCTCTTTCATTAAGCTGGTTCAATTGAGAAAAGAGCAGGAGAGGGCTATTTTGGAAACCTACGGCGAAATCGCCCTCGGCCCTTACGCCAAAATGAAGATCGGTCAGAACGTCAAATTGCCGCCGGACGAAATGGCGCAAGCCATAAAAGATTTGATAAAGGAATCAAACAGTAAGACTGATACGGCCAGGGTTTCCATTCCGCTCAAATCAAGCTTCGTGAAAATAATAACTCTGCCATTCGGACAGGAAAAAAACATTTCCGCCGAAGTTATCGCCATGGAAGCCAGAAGGCATATACCCGTGCCGGTTTCGGAAGTGGCTTTGGATTGGTGGGTTATTCCGGAGAACGAAAATGATTTAAGAAAAGGCGGCGAAAAGGAAACGGAGGTCCTTCTTGTGGCCATTCACAACGATGTTATCGGCGAGTATAAAGACATAATCGCCAAAGCCGGCCTGACGGCATCGTCTTTTGAAATAGAATCTTTCAGTTTGGTGAGGTCGGGGATAAGCAGGGGCAGTCCGACGATAGCCGTGATGGACATTGGCTCGTCCGCCGTGAAAATGGCCATAGTGGATTACGGCGTGATGAAATCGTCCGTTCTCATAAATAAAGGCTCGCAAGATTTGACTTTGGCTTTATCCCAATCTTTGGGCGTTGATTTCGCCAAAGCGGAAGAGATGAAAAGGGAAATAGGCTTGTCCGACTTGCCGGAACATCAGGACATTGTCGCCGTAATGGAGCCGATTCTGGATTATATTTTCCACGAAGCGGCGGTTTTCCTCAAAGATTTTCAAAATAAATACGGTCGGTCGGCCAGCAAGGTGATTTTCTCCGGAGGCGGGTCATTGCTTAAAGGCTTGGCCGGATACGGGGTGAAAAAATTGACGATTGAAGTTGAGTACGCCAATCCTTTCGGCAAAACGGAGCATCCGGCTTTTTTGTCCGGAGTCTTGAAGGGCGTCGGGCCGGATTTTTCCGTCGCCGCCGGCTTGGCGTTGGGGGAGTTGTGATTTTTTCTGAAATATGGACAAATAGACTTGAAAATGCTATTGTTAGTGTTGGAATAAATTTTAATTTTATTTTTTGAACCTTAGTAATTGAGAAAGGATGGATTGTATGAGCAAGCCAGAAAAAACTAGATTGTTTGAGTTTACTTTTTTTAGAATGATGGTTGGAGCAGTTGTTCTTTCGCTTGTCATTTTTTTGACCTTTTTTTTGTGTAATAAAATTGATAAAAATGGCGAAAAAGGTAAACAAAAATTGGCGCTTAGTTCTTCCGCTTTTCCTGCCAAAAATGAATTAAGTGCGGAGGACGAAAGCACAGCTGGAAATTGGACATTTATCAAATTTCGTTACAAGGTGAATTTCCATGGAATTTTTGATACTTCCACAATTCCGGAAATTTTGGATGAATTTGAAAATAAACACCCGAATTTATCCATAAGGGATTACCCTGAAATTGTATACAACCCGAATAGTTCCTCTCCGCAGGGTATTTTGATTAGACATGATCTGAAATTAAAATAATCCGACGAGTCCGCCGCACAATTTCAAATCTAAAAAGGTTTGGAATTGCGCGGCGTTTTTTTATTTCTCCGAAAAATTTAATTTGAATCTTGAATCTTAAGTATCAATCATCAACAAATATTAACAAACAAAAATCATACGCTTATTTTGCTGGAGCATAAATAGTGGTATAATTTTAAAATATAAAAATTATTAATTTAGATTTAAAAAATGAGGAGAGACACAAAACAAAAAATATTATTATTGTTATTAGCGGGAGTTTCTTTGTCTTTGACCAAATCGCCGAAAGGGTATTTTAAAATTTTAAGAAATCTTCCGAAAGAATGGAGAGAAATAAAACGCAGAAGACTGAATGAAATCGTTAAAGAATTTTATAACAACAGACTTGTTTCTTTGAAAGAAAACAAAGAAGGATTGGCGGAAATAGTGTTGACGAAGGACGGTGAGACAAAGGCCTTGAGGTTTAAAATTGATGAAATGGAAATCAAAAAGCCGGCTAAGTGGGACGGGGAGTGGAGAGTGGTGATTTTTGATATTCCGGAAAGATTCAAAAAGGCCAGAGAAGCGTTGAGAAATAAATTAAAAGATCTGGGCTTTGTAAAATTGCAGGAATCAGTGTTTGTCTTTCCGTATGAATGCGAGGATGAAATAAATTTTATAGTGGAAGTTTTTCTAATCAGGCTGTTTGTGAAGTTCATGAGAGTAAAGTCTTTTACGAATGACGAGAAATTAAGAGTCGATTTCGGGTTGTTTTAAGGCATCGATTCAAAAAGTTCCAATTTCGCGCATTTTAAAATCATACGCTTATTTTGCTCCAGCTTAAATAGTGGTAGGATTTTAAAAGCAAGTTTCAAAATGGCACCGAATCAGCACCGACATTCGATGTTAGTTTGCCGATGTTGGTTTACCCTGTGGATAGCAAGCTTTGCTTTAAAAATGGCGGGGGGTTAAAATATAGTTATGGATGAGAAAATTTCCTTCATACCCAAAAGAAATTTAAGCTCCCAGCCGGTTTCAAGAGGCGGAGGGGGCGGTTTTGTGTTTCTTTCTTTCTTGATTTTCGTTTTGTCCGCGGCGTTGTGGGGCGGATTGCATCTGTATAAAAATTATTTGAGCGACAACATCGTCCAGCTCGGCAAATCCATAGAAAAACAAAAGGCTTCTTTTGAGATTCCCACCATAAATGAAGTAACCGGTTTTTCGGAAAAAATTTCCGTCGCCAAAAAGCTTTTGGCCGGACACAAGTCCTTTTCCAATGTCTTGGATTTCCTTCAAGACTTCACGATGAAGGATGTCAAATTCAACGACTTGAATTATTCTTTCGCGGAAACGGGCGAGCCCGCTTTGGCACTGTCTGGAACGACCAAAAGTTATGCCAGCTTGACAGCTCAAATTCAGGCCTTGGAAAAATACAACCAAGTCAGGCAAGTTTCCGTTTCCGGCTTATCTTCGGACGGCAGAGGCATGGTCAAATTTAATTTAAAAATAATCCTTGATCCGGCCATCGCGGCTTACGCCGTAAAATAATATGTTTAAAACTTTAATTTCATTGTTTTTGATAGCCGGAGCCGCCGTGATATTTTTTACCGAGTCAAAAAATTATTTTCCCGAGATAAAAGTTTTGAGAAAACAAGTTTCTTCTTATAACGAAACGATCAATACGGCCAAAAAAGTGAGAAGTTCCATTGACAAAACACTGGGGGAGTACAACGCCATTTCCCAAGAGAATGTGGACAGGATAAACAAAATGGTTCCCTCCGGAGCTGAGTCGATGAAACTGGTGATTCAGATTGACGACATGATGAGAAAAAACGGATTGACACTGACAAGCATTGACTCCAAAGATACTGTTGATAAAAAACTCGCCCCGGGCGCCTCAAAAAACGGCAGCCTGTCCGCGGAGTCGTTAGTCCTATCTATGAGGGCCCAAGGTTCCTATGAATCCTTCCATTCTTTCATTGAGAAATTGGAAAAAAGTTTGCGCTTGATGGACGTTAATTCCGTGAAAATAAGCCCCGTCGGCCAAAATGATTATTTCTTTTCCATAGAAGCCGTTTCGTATTGGCGGAAAACGGGCGATAAAACGCAATAATATGAAAAACAAAAAAACAATATTTATAATCGGAGCGATAATTTTTTTGGCGGTAATTTTAATTTACAGCCTCAAATCTCCCCGGGTTGCCAGCAATGGTGTCAGCGCCGTGGGCGTTTCAGGCGCCGGCTCTTCTGATAACGGAGAATCGTCCGGCGAGAGCGATGAAATAGTGAGAATGCTTTCCATGCTAAGCAAAGTTGACTTAAAAACCGATTTTTTTGAAGATCAGCTTTTTCTAAGCCTGGAAGATTTGTCCGTTTCGCCGGCGGAGGGAGAAATGGGAAGAAGCAACCCTTTTTCCGCTTACTAAAATTTAAAATGCGTTTTACCGATATTTTAGTGAAAAATGGATTTATCGGCCAAGGAAAACTGGCCAAGGTTATTACTCAATCCGAAGAGACCGGAATAGCCCTGGAAAAAGCGCTTAAGGCGGAAGGAGTTTCCGAAGAAGATATTCTTAACGCCAAATCGGAAATTTCCGGCTTGGCCGTTAGGAAAGTTTCCAAAGGGCAAGTCCCTTTTGACGCGCTTAAGAAAATACCGGAAGAGGCGGCGCGCCATTATCGTTTCGTCCCCTTGGGCGTAGAGGACGGTTTTTTGGAAGTCGGGGTCGTGGACCCGGCCGACATTGAAGCCAAAAGAGCTTTGCAATTTATTGTTTCCAGAATGAACCTGCCCATTAAGACTTTCATTGTTTCGGAGGATGACTTTGAAACCGTTTTGGAAGAATACAAAGGGCTGGGCGGAGAAGTTTCCCGGGCTTTAGGCGACTTGGAAATGGAGCTTTCCGACGCAGGTTCGGCGGCGGCGATGGCGGCGATGCAAAAAGAGCTTGCGAGCGGCGGAAGCAAAGATTCTAAAATCGTGGAAGATGCGCCGGTGACCAAAATAGTCGCCGTTATTTTAAGGCACGCTCTTGAAGGCAACGCCTCCGATGTCCACATAGAAGCCGTTTCCGACAAGGTGAAAGTGAGATTTCGGGTGGACGGCGTTATGTACACAAGCATCGTTCTGCCCTTGACCATCCATGAGGCGATAGTTTCCAGAATAAAAATTCTGACCGATATGAAGATTGACGAGAAAAGGAAACCGCAGGACGGCCGGTTTGAAGCCCGCATAGAAGGCCGGGACATAGACTTTCGCGTTTCAACCTTTCCGTCATTTTTTGGAGAAAAAGTGGTGATAAGAATTTTGGACAGAGAGAGGGGCGTCAAAACTCTGGAAGAACTGGGCTTGTCGGCGGACCACTTGAAAGTGGTCAGAGAAATGATAGCCAGGCCGTTCGGGCTTATCCTTCTTACCGGACCGACCGGGTCGGGCAAAACGACCACTCTTTACGCCATGCTCAAAGAACTGGACAGGGAAGCCAACAATGTCGTCAGTTTGGAAGACCCGATAGAATACAACATTGAAGGAGTGAACCAGTCTCAAGTCCGGCCGGAAATCGGGTACGACTTCGCCAGCGGGCTCAGAACTATTTTGAGGCAGGACCCGGACATAATAATGGTCGGAGAAATAAGAGACAAAGAAACCGCGGCCATGGCCATTCACGCCGCCTTGACCGGACATCTTGTTTTATCAACCCTGCACACCAATAATGCCGCCGGAGTCGTTCCTAGACTGGTGGACATGGGAATTGACCCATATTTGATATCGCCGACACTCTTGATGGTCATCGGCCAAAGGCTGGTCAAAAAACTTTGCCCAGACGCAAAAAAGGAAAAACTTCTGGAAGGAGCTTTTAAGGAAATAACGCAAAACGAATTAAAGAATATGCCGGACGAAGCCAGAAAAAAGATAACTTCTTTTGACAAGATTTACGAAGGGGTGTCTTCGCCTAATTGCCCGATGGGAAGCAAGGGGAGAATGGGTATTTTTGAAGTTCTTTACAAGACCCCGGCTTTGGAGAGCCTTATTTTAACCAAGCCGTCCGAACAAGACATTTTGAAAGAATCGCGCAAGCAGGGAATGATCACCATCAAAGAAGACGGCTTGATGAAGGCGCTCAACGGCCTCATAAGTTTTGATGAATTTTTGAAGTTGTAAATATAAATGTTATCATATTAAAAGATGGACGGAGTCAAACATAAAATTTTAATAATAGACGACGACGAATTTCTGCTGGATATGTACGCCGTCAAATTCAAAGAAGAAGGCTTTGAAGTGGAAACGGCGCGCGGAGGAAAAGAAGCTCTGGACAAGATTAAAGGGGGAGCTTCTCCCGAAGTCGTTTTGCTTGATGTGGTAATGCCGGGGATGGACGGTTTTGAGCTTTTGGGAACGATAAGAAAGGAAAATCTTATCCCGGCCAGCAAAATTATAATTTTATCCAATCTGGGGCAAAAAGAACATCTGGAAAAAGGAAACAGCTTGGGAGCGGCGGATTATATAGTGAAGGCCTATTTCACTCCTTCGGAAGTCGTCAGAAAAGTGAACACCGTGTTAGGAATTAGCCATTAAAATTTTATTAGTTTTTATTTTTTAGATTTGAGATTTTAGATTGAAACTTATGAAAGATTACACCAAAGAATTAAAGGATTTGATTTTGACCACTATAAAAGAAGGCGCTTCCGACTTGCACCTGACTGCCGGAAGGCATCCGACCATCAGAGTGTCCGGTTCGCTTATTCCTCTTCTTAAAAATCCGGTTCTTTCTGCCGAGGACACGGAAGGCTTGATTTTGTCCATGCTTGACGAAAAAAACAGGAAAACTTTAAAAGAGCAAAAAGAATTTGATTTTTCCTACGCTTTTGAAGATAAGGCTAGATTCAGGGTGAATGCTTTCACTCAAAGGGGTTATTTGGGCGCCGCCTTTAGGCTTATCTCCAACAAGGCCAAGACCGTCAAAGAGCTTAATTTGCCGGACATTCTGGCCGATTTTGCCCAAAAAGAGCAGGGATTTTTCCTGGTCGTCGGCCCTATTGGCCACGGCAAGTCCACTACGCTGGCTTCAATGATTGAAACCATAAACCACACCAGCGCTAAACACATTATGACCATTGAGGACCCCATGGAATATTTGTTCGTCCAAGATAAATCAATAATCGACCAAAGAGAAGTGAGGACGGACACCGCCGATTTCAAAACGGCTTTGCGGTCAATGTTTCGCCAGGATATAAACGTGGCGATGATAGGGGAGATGAGAGATGTGGAAACAATCTCCACCGCAGTCACAGCGGCGGAAACCGGACATCTCATTCTTTCTTCTTTGCACACCAACAACGCGGCCCAGACCGTGGACAGGATTATAGATTCTTTTCCTTCCGACCAGCAAAATCAAATAAGAGTCCAGCTGGCCAGCGTTCTTCTGGGGATATTTTCTCAGCGGCTGGTGCCGAGAATTTCCGGAGGAAGGATTCCGGCTTACGAACTTTTAATCAGCACTCCGGCCGTGCGAACGCTTATCAGGGAAGGCCGGGCCCACGAGATAGACACGGTGATTGAAACCAATTATGAAATCGGCATGGTCAGTCTGAACAGGTCGTTGGCCGACCTGACCAGGAGAGGAGAAATAACGATGAAAGACGCCGTCAGCCATTCGCTCAACCCGAAAGGGCTGGAAGCCTTGATTTAAATAATTTTTAGATTTTAGATTTTATTTTGAAACATGTTATACCAATACACAGCCACAACGTTAGAGGGAGAATTAAAAACCGGATCTATTGAGGCGTCCAGCGTTGATGTCGCCATAAGCGCTCTTCAAGCGCGAGGTTTGGTTATTACCGACATAAGGTCGGCCAAGCAAGCCGGGTCAATATGGGAGAGCCTAAGCAGTTTTAAGTTCTTCAATAAAGTAAAACACAAAGATGTTGTCATCCTTTCTCGTCAACTGGCCACTCTTTTTGAAGCCAAAATAGCGGTGATGGATTCCTTGAGGCTTTTGGCCGGACAGGTTACAAATATAAAGCTCAAAGAAAGCCTTACGGAAATAATAGAAAGCATAAAAGGCGGATCTTCTTTGTCTTTGGCCATGTCCAAACATCCCGATATTTTTTCCGCTTTTTACATAAATATGATTAAATCCGGGGAAGAGTCGGGAAAGCTGGAAGAAATATTCGGCTCCTTGGCCGACCACTTGGAACGTTCCTATGAATTGTCCAGCAAGACCAAAAACGCCCTTATCTATCCGGCTTTTGTCGTGATCACTTTTTTCGTCGTGATGATATTGATGCTGACATTCGTGATTCCGAAACTAACTTCAATTTTAACCGAAGTCAACCAAAAAATACCGATATACACCAGGATACTCATCAACATAAGCGATTTTTTCAGGAACTTCGGCGTTTTCCTTTTGGGCGGCGCGGTGGCGGGCGGGGTATTTTTGTGGAGATATGCCAAGACGGAAAAAGGCAGTACGGCCGTGTCGCGATTCCAGACCAGTTTTCCTTTTGTCGGCGCTCTTTACGGCAAATTTTACCTTTCCCGAATGACCGACAATATGGAAACTTTGCTTTCCAGCGGTGTGCCGGCCGTCAGGACTTTGGAAATCACGGCCGAGGTGGTGGGCAATAAAATTTATAAAAATATTCTTTTGACCGCCGCCAACGAGGTTAAGGGCGGAAGTTCCATCTCGGAAGCGCTTTCCAAATACCCGGAGATTCCTCTGATGGTCGTTCAGATGATCAAGACCGGAGAGGAAACCGGCAAATTAAACTTTATGCTCAAGACGCTGGGGCGGTTTTACAAGAAAGAGGTGGATAATGCAGTTGATACGCTGGTAAGCTTGATAGAGCCGGTGATGATAGTCGTTTTGGGCGGAGCGGTCGGCATATTGCTTATCTCAATTCTCGGGCCGATCTACAACATCACGGCGGGAATTTAAACTATCCACACCCTTGTCATTGCTTGCTTTTCCATAAATTGGTATTATATGAGCAAATAACAAAATTTCGGTCGATTGTTTTAGTTTATCAGTTTATTTTTTTAAAATTAAAAATCATATGAAAATGTTTAAAAAGAATTCAAAAGGTTTTACGCTTATAGAGCTTTTGGTGGTTATCGCCATCATCGGCATCCTTTCTTCCGTTGTTTTGGCTTCGCTTAACAGCGCCAGGAAGAAATCGCGAGACGCTAGAAGAGTGGCGGATGTAAAGCAGATTCAGTTGGCTTTGGAGATGTATTACGACGCCAATCCGACAACTGGTTATCCGACAGCGTTATCAGCTCTTGCTACAACCTACATACCAGTTGTGCCGACAGATCCCAGCACGCAGGTTGCTTATACTTACGCCGCCTTGGGCTCGGGAACCAGCTGCACATCTTATCATTTGATGGCCACGCTTGAAGAAGACACAAACAACGCTTTGGATGTTGATTCGGATGCGGCCGCCGGAACCGCTTGCACAAACGGAGGAACTGATGCCGCCGGAACCGATCCTATCTACGATGTAAAACCTTAATCTCTCTAGAAAGTTTTACGAAAAATCCCCCGACGGCCGTCGGGGGATTTTTTATGTCTTTGTCTGCTCGTCGAAGTCCGGTGTCGACGAGGATCGTTCCCACATAAATTTTTCATAATCATTTTTGTTTTTAAACTGACTCGTGATTATATCAATTCCGGAAACTATGTTTGAGTAAATACTCTCGTCGAAGTCCGGTGTCGACGAGATAAAATGTTTTATGCTTGACCACGGGTAATTTAATATTTTCAGCTTAGCGTTTTCCCAGTCGCTTATTTTATTTTTTCGCCAATCTTTATTACTTAAAAAATCCAGCGGATTAAGGTGTATATAAACTGATAAATGAAGAAGATAATCGTTTGAATTAATATGTTTTGACTTGAATC
>Ga0209211_10006531_pt1 | contig 16803 bp, 19 predicted proteins | sample RifGroA2_FD_183992 | JGI IMG/M metagenome (GOLD analysis project Ga0209211, IMG submission 183992) | Groundwater microbial communities from Rifle, Colorado, USA - Groundwater A2 (SPAdes) (version 2) | ecosystem: Environmental > Aquatic > Deep subsurface > Groundwater | place: Rifle, Colorado... | reverse complement strand
CTCCTAAGCGCTGCACGTTTGAACCGCGTTCCGCCGCCATACATCTGCGCCGTCACGCGTTTGACCGCTCCGTCATCCCTGCAATAAATTAGTATTGCCCAGCTTAATATTTTAAATCCGCACCCTGACCTATGTTTTGAATCTGTTGATCCGCGCGAGCGAATGCGAAGCGCCAGTTCTTATTTTACCTCTTCTTTTTCAGACCTTATACATGTAAAGCGAGTAGCGAGCTAGGCGAGCGTGACGAGCGTCCCGAGAGAACATTTTTAATTTACAATGTCGTACTCTCTGCATGTATCTCAAGATTCACAACGTACGCGGAAAGAAGATTGTTGCAGCATGCGACAAGAACCTGATTGGAAAAACAATTTCCGATGGAAAGGTTACGCTGGATTTGAACCGCTATGCATCATTCTATACCGGTGATATTGTTTCAGATTCTACCCTCGCAGAAGAGTTAAAATCGTTCGATTCCGCGAATTTAGTTGGAAAAAAGGTAGTTTCTGTGGTCGTATCTGCAGGTTTGGTAAAACAACAGAACGTAAATTATATAAACGACATACCCCATATCCAGCTATACAATTTATAGGGGGGTGGAATGTATGAAGTCAATAACTGTCGTAGCGGATGATAGAGTTGGATTGCTGGCAGATATTTCATACATTCTCGGAAAAGCCCGGATCAATATCGAATCAGTAAGTGTTGATTCAATCGGAGGAAAGGCAATAATCGTTCTTACTATCAAAGATCCGCAAAAGACTGCGGATGTCTTACAAAAAAGCGGATATACTATAAGCGAAGCCAATATTCTTGTTGTAAAGCTTTCTGATCAGCCTGGAGAGCTTAGCAAAATAACAACAATGCTTGCTGATGAAAAAGTAAACATCCAGAACGTACACATGCTTTCAAGAGATGGTAAAAACACCGTGCTTGCACTGATGGTAGATAAGCCGAAAAAGGCTGAAAAATTGCTTGCCCCATACCTTATAACAAGCGAGGAATAATTCCCAGGCACTTCCTTCGCACTTAAACCTCTATTTCGATTTCTTTTTTCTTTTTGTCAGTTATTTTTAGTTTTCCGTTTGCTTCCTTTTCCAGACTCTCAATATTCTGGATTCCAATCTTTTTTGCCTTTGAAAGAACTTGCTCTATTCTCTCGTAATTTCCGTAAATAAAATCTCCCGTTTCTTTTAGCTCCTTTTCCTGTGCGAGCGTTTCTGTGAGCGTTTTTTCCTGCTCCGCGAGTCGTCGTTCAAGTTTTTGTAGTTTCTCACTCTTTTTTAATTCAATTTCAGGTTCTTTTCCCTTGAAATAATAATCGTCTGCTGATTCCGAAATGGTTTTTCGTTTCTCAGCGATTGCATCCGCATAAATAGCGAGCGGACACACTCCATAATCAATAATATTCCCGTCCTTCACAAAAACAAACGCACCTTTCGTGCCAGTAATATTCTTAAATTCGCGTTCAAGTTCGTCCGACTCTTTTTCAGTTAGTTCATTCTCTGGCTTTTTTTCATCAATTCCGCATCTTGCGAGCAGTTCCTTTACATATATTTTTCCAAGAGGAAGTTTCATAAGACAGACGACTATATATTTTCCAGGAGACGTTTTCCGTGCGTCGTTGATGTTAACTGCAATATTCGATTTAGGAAACGAATATATTTTGTTGCGTTTTATCTCGCGGTCCGCCCATCTTTCTTCCCTGTACGCTACAATCGTTGTTTTATCTTCTCCAGAGACTAAAATCACATTTCCCTTTGCGAACATTTCAAAAACAAGGGAAAGTATCTGTTTTTTCCCGCTCTCATCCTTTCCACATTCAAACTCAAACACCACTATTCTATCATTGTTTTTCTGTTCAACCGAAACAAGGCGTGCATTGTCAAGTTCTTTTTTCACTTTTTTCGCAAACTGGTCTGCTTCGAGCGGCTCTTCAATATATCTGGTTATGTAGAGCCGCTTTCCGAGTTCTGCGAGAATATCTGTACTCCCTATCCTCAGCCGGTATTTCCCTTCTCCAGGCATCTGGATATTCGAAAAATGTTTTCCAATAAGGGTTTGCAGCTCTGCAACTATGGTGGAATATTCAAGATTCTCCATTGAACGCATGAGGTTATTGGCGCATCCTTGTTTTTAATTGTATTCCGCTAATTTATTCGCATGACTTCGAGCAGTGTTTCTGATGTTTCTTTCATGTATTCAGAGCTTCTAAAGACTATGAGCAAGGATGAGCTCGAAGAAGAAGTTAACAAAAGGATTTCCTCTTTCAACGGCCTTCTTACGCGAGATATTGCTCTGAAATTGATAGCTCGCGAAAAAGGAATATATAATGCAAAGCCGTCTGCTGGTTCGGACTCCATTGGTTCCACATTCACCGCGATAATCCGTCGCATATTACCAGAAGAGAATTATAACTCGGGAAAGAAATCCCGGGCAATGGAAATCTATAATTCCAGTGCTGGTGGACGTGTTGGTGAAGGTGCTGACGAAAGTGCCGGCGGAAAAACACATATTCTTAGGCTTTGGAATGATGATGTTCTCTTATTCGCAAAATTGCGCGTTGGAGACGAAATAACTATAAGTGGTGCATATGAGAAAAACGGAATTCTGAATTTAGGTTATTCCGGTAAGGTTTCACTTTCAAAGAGCGCATTATTTGCAAAGATTGCGGACATAAAATCAAATCCGGAAACTCAAATCGTAAATGTCCGCGGAAATATAGTTTCCGTGCGCTCGGATAGTTTTGAGGTATCTGATGGCTCTCTGTCGGTTTCTGTTTTCGGAAATACGCAAACTCTTGCTGTGGGGGATGAGGTGATATTGGAAAATGTATCTGCGGACTCTGGAAATCTTCGTCTTTCGGGCAATTCACGGCTTCTTGTCAAAAAACCAAAGTCCGTCAGTACGGATACCCCGGCAATGATCCTGAGCAGAAAAGAGGTCCTTGAGTCGATGGGGGTAAAAGTGGCCGATGACATATCTCTCGAGACTATTGTCAATCTTAAAAAATCTTCCCTGTCTAATGCGAATCAGGATAATCCTGTTTTGCGTGGTGATTCTCATGTCTAATACAAGCCTAAAGGTCGCGGAAGCGTTTCAGAACGATATTGGTAGAAATATTATTCGTATAGATTCAAAGGCAAAGAGCGAGCTTGGCATTTCTACAGGTGATATTGTTAAAATCACCGGAAAGAAATCCGCACTTGCAATCGTCTGGCAGGCGCATCCTGATGACGAAGGCCTTGACATGATACGCATGGACGGTATCCTCAGGCAGAACGCAAGTGTAGGGCTTGGCGACAAAGTCAAAATAGAGCCTGTGGAAACAAAAGAGGCAAAGAAAATCCTTCTCACACCAAGAGAGCCAATGAGATATTCTCCAGGTTTTGATCAATATGTGAAAAAGCGTCTTGTAGGAAAGCCGATATTAAAGGGAAACCTTCTTCCAGTAGGTATTTTCGGAACCTCAATTCCGCTTGTTGTTGCGCAGACATTCCCCCAGGGGCCAGTTACTGTGGGGGAGACTACGGATCTTGTCATAAAGAATGATCCGGTAAAAGATATTGGAAATGTTCCGAATGTTACCTATGATGATGTCGGTGGTCTGAAGGACCCAATCAAAAAAGTTCGCGAAATGGTTGAATTACCTTTGCGCCACCCCGAAATTTTTGAAAAACTCGGTATTGAACCTCCAAAAGGGGTTCTTTTATATGGTCCTCCCGGCACAGGAAAAACCCTGCTGGTAAAAGCAGTTGCAAATGAATCAGACGCAAATTTTATCTATATTGGAGGTCCGGAAATCGTAAGTAAATATGTTGGTGAGAGTGAAGAACGTCTTAGAAAACAATTCAAGGAAGCCGAGGAAAACGCCCCATCGATTATTTTCATTGACGAGATAGATGCAATTGCTCCAAAACGAGAAGAAGCCGCAGGCGAGGTTGAACGCAGGATGGTTTCCCAGATGCTCACATTAATGGACGGACTAAAAGCAAGAGGGGAAGTCATAGTCATAGGTGCGACAAACAGGCCTGATGCTATAGATTCCGCACTGCGCAGACCTGGAAGGTTTGACCGTGAAATCGAGCTCAATGTTCCTGACCGGGATGGCAGACTTGAGATTCTGAAAATTCATGTGCGAAACATGCCGCTTGACAAGGATGTGAGGGTGGAAGAACTCGCATCCATAACTCATGGATACACAGGAGCAGATATTTCTCTTCTTACAAAGGAAGCTGCGATTAAGGCATTAAGGCGGATTCTTCCGGACATAAATCTCGAAGAAGAATTCATCCCACAGGAAATTTTAGAAAAATTAGTTGTAAACCGCACAGATTTTTTCGATGCACTGCGTGAAATTCAACCAAGCGCGCTACGGGAAGTTTTTGTTGAGAGGCCAAATGTCAAATGGTCTGATATCGGTGGAATGGAGCTTATCAAGCGGGAGATAGATGAAGCGGTTTCTCTTCCTCTTAAAGAGCCGGAGCTGTTTGAAAAATACGGAATACGGCCGGTTAAGGGAATATTACTCTATGGTCCGCCAGGAACAGGAAAAACCCTTCTCGCAAAGGCAGTTGCACATGAATCAGAGGCGAATTTCATCTCAATAAGCGGTGCGCAAGTATTGAGCAAGTGGGTGGGTGAATCGGAAAAAACCGTTCGCGAGCTTTTTCGAAGGGCGAGAATGGCCGCGCCATGTATTATCTTTGTAGATGAAATCGATGCCATAGCCCCGATAAGAGGCGGCACGGATAGCCATCACGTCACCGAGCGTGTTGTTGATACGCTGCTCACTGAAATGGACGGCCTCAAAAATCTCAAAGGGGTTATTGTGATTGCAGCTACAAACCGTCCGGATATGCTGGATCAGGCACTTTTGCGCGCAGGACGATTTGATCGTGCTATTGAAATTGGATTGCCGGACGAGAAAGCCAGGCTTCAGATATTCCAGATTCATACCAAAAAAATGCCTCTTGATAGCGGGGTTGATTTAAAAGAGCTTACAAAGGCTTTGCATGGATTCACAGGTGCGGATATAGAGAATTTATGCCGCGAGGCTGGAATGAATGCAATACGCGAGGGCAAGGAAAAGAAAGACGGAAAGGTTCTTTCGCGTCATTTTGCCTTGGCAATGAAAACAATTACGCCTACACTCAGGAAAGATGATATGGACAGTCTTTCCAAATTCAAGGAATTGACCAATGCGATGTATGGATGATATTGTTACTGGCTGCTGGCTATTGGCTCCTAGCCCGTTGCTAGTAGCTAGGAGCTACAAGCTAGTAGCAGTAAACCTATGGTGAACTTATGCAACTTTCATTATTCCTTAAACTCGCGGTTGTTTCAATTGCGATTTCATTGCTCGTGTTCGCGTTTAGTCCATCCGCCGGACTTTTATCTCTTGCAAAATATATCGCCTTGGGAATTGGTATTTCAATTATAATTACCCTGCTCTATCCTTCATTTCGAGGTGTTCAAAAAGGAGACAAAGTCATTGTAGTTTCAAATTCTGCTATTCCGTCATTGTTCGGCCGCGTTGGCATGGCAATGAATTGCGGGAAGCTGCAAGGAGAAGTCCGGATAAAGCTTGACGATGGCCGGGAGATTGTTGGAGTGATTGACAGTTACTCGGGTCTTTTGTCTCTTCCCAAGGTTCGCGTTGTTTACGAGGAGAGGATTATTGAGTAATTTCGAAATAAAGGTTATCTTTATGTTCGGTACAAATACATTTTACATAGAAAAAGACGAAGCGGTGCAAATTCTCATTTCCGTCATCGCAATTTCCCTTGCGCTTGCCATATCTCAGGGTGGGTTTGGGCTTTTCACGAGCTTTCAGGGACTAAAAGCACTCACGATTCTCCTTGCTCTTTTCACGCTTACTGTTGGCACAGGTTTTATTCTTCATGAAATGGCTCACAAGCTGGTTGCCATACAATATGGGGCATATGCGCGATTTCAGATGTGGACCCAGGGATTGCTTTTGATGCTCGCGCTTTCATTTCTTGGTTTTGTTTTTGCAGCTCCAGGCGCAGTGTATATCTATTCGCAAAATATTTCCAGAAAAGAGAATGGGATTATTTCGGTTGCTGGACCTGTTACGAACATTGTGCTGGCATTTGTATTCATGGCGCTCGCGGTTTTCGCCCCGGTTTATACGTCCAACACAAATATCTGGTTTATAGGTTTTTACGTTAATTCATTTCTTGCATTCTTCAACATGCTTCCAATATTTCCATTAGATGGAAGCAAGGTTCTTGCCTGGAATGCGGTAGTTTGGGTGGCAGTTACGGTCGTTGCGGGATATATGACCTTCTTTCTAAGGTGAGCAAAATTCGTCTTTGTATGCAGGGTGCTTGAATATATGCGCGGTGCTGAAGCAGTTGTTTCGAATTCACGTTTGCTTGGTCTTCCAGTGGTTATAAAAGAGCGGATTCCAAAAACATATCGTCACAAGACGCTAGATTCAAAACTCAGAACCGAGCGGACCAAGCGCGAAGCGCGTCTCCTCAACAAAGCAAAACTTGTCGGGGTTCCATGTCCTACAGTTCTTGAAGTAACGGAATTCAAAATCGTGATGACAAAAATCCGTGGAAAACGTGCGGATTTAATTAAAAATAAAAATTCCGCAAAGACTGCGGGAAAATATCTTGCACAACTTCACACGTCAAACATAATTCACGGAGATTACACCCCCGCGAATCTAATCACAGAAAGTACAAAAAGCGGAAAACCATCAAAACTTTTCGTGATTGATTTTGGTCTTGGTTTTTTTTCAGAGGATGTTGAAGACAAGGCAATAGATGTTTTAACAATGCTAAAATCAATTCCAGAATCGGTACACAAATCCTTCATAAGCGGTTATTCAAAGTATAAAAATGCAAAATCCGTTCTCGTGCGAGTTGAAGAGGTTAAGAAAAGAGTGAGGTATGCATAATGCTGGTCTTGGGTCTAGCGTTTTGAGTTTTGGTGGTTGGATAATGATTTCTAAAGAAATTCAAAGGGCATGGAGAAATACGTGCAAAATCCTTCTAAACGAAGAGATTGGCGATCTTGAGGAATATGAAGAATGGCTGCTTAATTACATAAATCCGGTTAGTTTCAAGAAATCCGCGATTTCCGGCAAGGAAGTGATCGTTTCATCCGAAAAGGCGTGCAGGGATGCAAAATATCTTGGTCATGCTGAAATGGAGCAATACCTCAAAACAATCGGAACAAAAAAATTCGATATAGATGATTTGAAGGATATTGATTCCGCAGTTACTGCGTTACAGGAACGGGCGTATTATATCGGAAATGTTGTTCTCGGAAATTCAATCAATGTTGAAACCGTGAACCGTTGCATAAACTCCTCTTTTATTTACAAAACGCAGGACGTCTATGACTGCAAATTCGTTGCCTGCTCCCCAGTCCTCAGGTTTGCAGAATATATTTTCGGAGGAAACGCAATAGGGGAAGCGAGCCGATACAACATAAAGACGTTTGAAACCTACAAGAACGTCCGTTGCATGGAAACGATCAGAAATTACGTTGCATCCGATTGCTATTTCACCGGAAGTTTGGAAAGCTGCGGCAATTGCATGTTCTCATTCAACCAGCGGAACAAGAATTACATGATCGGAAACCATCAGTTTTCGCAGGAGGAATACCTGAAACTAAAGGGTAAGCTGATCGATGATATCCGGGAAACGCTCAAAGCCAAGAAGAGGATTCCATCTTTGTTAGATATCATAAACACCAATGGTGATGCCAATGGCTGAAAAAGCAGTTCAAAAGGATGAAATAGAAGATGCATTCCAAAGCACCAGTGAAATCCTGTTCGGTCATCGGCTCACAAACCTCCCGCAATACCGAGACTGGCTGCTTGAATATGTCGGGGAATCCGTTCGCACTAAGTCCGAAATAAGCGAAAAAATGATTTATGTGCCGGACATCCTTTTCTTCAAGGCAATCAAAAAGAATATGGTTACGCTTGAAGAATCCATCGAGCTTGCGAAAAAACAAATTTCCGAGAGCGAAGCCAGAAGCCTCACCCTCTCAAACGCACCAGACAAACTCGAAGATGTAAAATTTGTCACATCCGATGTGATGCTCGGCCAGAATCTTGATCTTCGGGAAACGTCCACGTGTATGAATGCCCAGCACTGCCTTGATGGGTATTGGTATATCTATTCCAAATGCGATGCATATTGTGCGTGGCCAAGGGAAACCGAGTATTCATTTGGCTGTTATTTCCTGTTCGCATCCAAATTCTGTATAAAATGCCATAATTCCGTAGCCCTGACAAGATGCTTTGAAGTCAGCGATTCAACAAACTGCACTGATTGTTATTTCTGCCATAACTGCGAGGGACTGAGCAATGCGATGTTTTGCTTTAATGCCAAGAGCCTGCGCTATGCGATTGGGAATGTCGAGGTAGGAATGGAAAAATTCATGGAAATAAAGGCAAGGCTCGTCGGAGAGCTCGCGGAAAAACTGGAAAAGAACAAGCGGCTTGATTTAAGTATTTATAATTTTGGATGCTGGAAGCCCATATCCCTTTCTTTTGAGAAAAGAAAGGTCTGAGGGTTCCCGATGGAACGACGATTCGTTCCATGGGCATCATAAACGGTTTGCCGTTTATGAATGTCGCCCCAAAGAAAAACGTTGTATGTCTAACATATGAGTTCTGAGCACCAGGTCTGAGTACAATCAGTTTATCTTACTTCCTTCTCAAAAATGTGTGCTAACTTTTTCCGACGTTATTTTTAGGCATACATTTGACTTAGAAAATGTGTGGTAAGTATTAATAACCTTTCAGTGCATATCCTACTTATGAGAACGCGGAAAAAAATTGTGGGCGGTCTGGAATATTATTATCTCGAGGAAACGCTGAGGCTGGAAAAGCCAAAAGTTTACTCATTATTCCTGGGAAAGAGGATACCTGCCAGAGGCCAGATGGATAAAAAGAAGGATGAACTTCTGAGAAAAATCTATTCGGATTTGCTGGGAAGCTCAATGCGCATTTACCTGACAGGGGAAGAGCTTATCGGGATTGAGAAGCAAAGGAGGAGATACTTCCAAAAAATGAAACGGCTTGGAAAGGCGGCGCAGGATGAGAAGGATGAAATAGATACTGTAAATTTTGTCTATACGACTTTGACTACTGAGGGCGTGCCGATAACCAAGGCAGACGCGGATCTTGCATACAAATTCACCGGCAAAAACATAAGAAATGTCCGGGATGAAAACCTGCAAGTAGCACTTGATATGATTAAGGGGCTGAGATATGTAAAGGAAAGTAAAAAAGGAATTTCACTGAACTTTCTGTTGGAACTTCACAAGCTTATCATGGCAGGATATAAAGGAAAAAACCCTGGAAAATTTCGTAAAAAGCAGGCATATATCTTCCTGAAAAGCTACGAAAAGGTCGAAGAGATACGGTTCAGGCCACCTACGTCCAGAGAAATAGAAAACAAGATCTCCAAGCTAGTGGAATGGTACAACCTAAATGTGGGAAAGCTCAACGCGGTTGAGCTGGCCGCGCAGTTCCACTTGCGTTTTTACATGATCCATCCATTCGAAGATGGAAACAAGCGAGTGTCTCGCCTGCTTCTAAATAAAGCCTTTTTCGATACCGGATACCCGATGCTAAACATATCGAAAGACACGCAAGGATATTTCGATGCGCTCATAAGATCTGTAGAAAAGAAGAATGAGCAACCTTTTGTGCGCTTTGTTTTCGGGCAGTTTATCAAGCAGATATAATTTTTTGGAAATTTGTGCGAGTTTGGAGTGTGGTTCTGACGATTTTTATTTATCCGCCAAATTATCTAGATTCTTTTCTCTTTTAGTCTGGCAATTCCGCAGGGCGGTTCTGTTATACTTCTAATTTTTCCGTTCTCGTCAAAGAGTCCTGAATAAGTATGTGTAAGCGTCCGCTCCCCGTTTCGTTGTCGTTCTCCTCCGGGCGGCTTTCTCATTGCAGTTGTCTGAAGCATCGCAACCATTCCATTCAGTTCTTTCATTGTCATAAATGTCCTCTCAAAAGCTCTCGATTCTATCGGAACCCGAAACTGAAGACTGGAAACCGAAAACAATAATGGCGGGCTTCCCCGTTTGCCGCGATATATTGACGTGTAGCCTTTATCTTGGGCTCCACCCTGTGAACTTACAAGCACAGAGGAATAAACTTATGGCTGCTCCTTTCGGTCTGACCAGATTCGCGCATTCCTCTGCCATATAAGGCAGGGTTTCGACGCTTACGAAAAAGGGCGCGCCAATCCATCACAACGCCCGGGGCATTCGGTCCGTCTAAAGGGGATTTACGGTGCCGGGACCCCTGGCCCCGACCTAGCCCAATAAGTATATGTTATAATAAGGTAATTAAGGGTTCCTAGGGCGGTTTTCTGTCCCGCGTTTCGAGTTTTGGAAAGTATCTCCAAAGGTCTCGTGTTCTGCGTTCCGAGCGCGCGAGTGTTTACTAGTAAACCTATATGATTTTGGGTACACACCAGCCTTTTGTCATAATTCCCCAGAAATCCAAAAGGCTTGTGGCACGCAGGTTTAAAAAGAATTTGCTTCATATTGAATCAGTTAATTCAACGACCAGATATTTTAGGTGAAACAATGGGACTTTTTGATAAGATTATGGGAAAAGGGGAAACAAGTTCAGACGTACCTGACCTTGAGGACATGATTGGCTCTGAAGGAGACTTAATAAGTCCACCAGCAGACTTTTACGTGAAACGGGTTGACCTCAGAAACGAAGGAGATGCAGACCTTGTTTTGAAGGAGCTTGGACAGAAAAATATTATTATCTTAAATGTTCTTCCGCTTTCAAAACAGCCAAACAGGTTGAAATCCATTATTGCAAAGCTGAAGTCGCACACTGGAAAGATTGACGGGGATATCGCATTGCTCTCAGCAGATTCAATTCTTTTGACTCCGGGCCATGTTAAAATCGTCAAATCAAAACCAAAACAATCCGGAACAAAAATAGAGTAACCGGTCAGAGCGTTTCTTTCTTTTTATATTTTTTATTCTTCTTTAATTTTTGTTTGCGACGTTAAGTAAGTCTGGATCATATCTATGTTTTGAGTTTTATCTTCAAAATTAGAATATTTTCTTAATTCTTGAGTCTGTAATCCGCCCCTAATTATTCTTCTCCTTTGCACTTTTCTGGACCGTGCTTCCTTCTTTCCCATTTTTCTCGCTTTTTCCATTTTTGCCGTTCATTACCCTTATAAAAATCTCCCCGAAAAGAACGTCCTGTTTTATGTCAACTTCTTCTTTTTGCGTGAGATGAAGCACAGACAAAAGAGAATAAAGAATATCTTTTGGCGAGCTGCTTTCCACCACCCTGGAGAATATGGTCCAACCTTCTGAATCAGTTGTTGATTTTATTTTATCAAGCGTTGTTTTCATTGTTTCTTCCAAATCATAGCTGTTCAGTTTGAGATCAACGAAATCTTCGATTCCACCGCGTTTTTTAACAACGTGTTCAGTTTCATCGTATTTTATTATCCGCTCCATTTCGGAAACCAATTCTTCGAGTGTTATTTGCCTTTTTGGGGGGATGCGTGAAGGAAACATCAGTTGCGGAAGTGGTTCAATTATTCCATCTTCCTCTCCTTCCAGAGGCACAAGCACCTCCTGCTGTGGCAGATTATACAAATTCACCACGCTGCTTTTGTATCTCAGGAGAATTGCAGACGCAAGAATTATATTTGCAGGAACGGAAAATTCCATTTTTTCCATTTCTCTTACGCGTTTTACAAAGGCGTCTGCCACGCTTTTTATATCAACATCCCAAGGGTCAACCCTCTCGGTTGAAATCAATTCAAGAAGAATCATTTTCCAGGTCGGCTTGGATACCATTGCCTCTAGGTTAACTGCTGACATGCTCATTGTTTTCTGGTCCATTCTGATCGCCGTTAAGCTGTTTATCAACTTACTCATTTAAAAGACTTTTCTACGCCTTTTTACCCAAGGCGATATCATGGATCTATGTAAAGCGACTGTTCTGAATTCGACGGATACTCTCTCAAAGGCAACCGAGGAGTTATTATGAAAGAAGGAGAATACAAGGGCATTGTTGACGACCGCCACTTGAGTTTTGGCACAAATGATGCAGCAAAGGAAAAATGCGGTTCGGTATGTGTTAAAGCACCTTCTCTTGGACAGAATTCTTCGTTGAATGATAAACTAAATGCCTTTCTGGCAGGTCATTTCAAGGCATTGCCGGTATTAGACGATTCTGGAAAACTCGAAGGTCTTTATTCCCGCTCGGATTTTCTAAGAGACTTATTATCTCAGCGGCTCATTCCTGATGCATCTGTTGATTCGATAATGAATTCCCCGGTTTTTACTGTAGACTATGAAGAAAAAGTAGGTGCTGTAAGAAGACTTATGAAACAGCACGATGCAAACAAACTTTTGGTTCTTAAAAGCGGAAAGCCATTTGGCATAACCTCTACGTATGACCTTGCCCCTGTTTCCATGAATCCAAAAAAGAGGCGTGGTGCATCCACTATTTCGGAAGTAACCAGTGTGGATGATCTGTCAATCTCTTCGTTCGTACGGGAAGGGGTTTATAGTATTGAATCCGGAAAAACAATCTCAGATGCCATGAAAAAAATGGCTGATGCAAAAATATCCTCGCTTACGGTTATGTCTGGCGGAAAAGCCAGTGGTGTTGTTGCTGCAACTGATATATTCAAAATTGTCCAGTCTCTTTTGTCTGATAAACAAAACATTCTCATAAGCGGATTAAGCGAAGATGACCTGTCAGCGTATAGCCATATCTCTGACAGAATCTCAAATATACTTGGCAAGTTCCAATCGCTTCAGCAGAGATCTGCAAGTGTTCATGTAAAAAAGGGCAAATCAGTTTATTCAGTCAAAGTTCTGCTGGCTGTTGATGGAATGCCCATCTCCGTTTCTATTGAGGGGCATGATCTAAGAAGTGCTGTGGATGCTCTTGCAGATGAACTCCATATCGTTCTTCAAAAGAAAAAGGAAAAACATTTAGAAGCTCGCTACAAAAAATATGTAAAGGGTGACCTATATTAACTCAGTCTCGGATAAATCATGCGAAATTCGGCACGGAAACAAAACATCGAAAGGTCAAGTGAGTTCAGAACTCCTTATTGTAGTTGCCATAATTCTTGTTCTTTTTATCCCATTAATCGTTGGGTTTTATCTGAAAATATCTGAAGTTAACGAGTCCATCTCCGAGGTCCAGGCCCAGTTGGTTGCGTCCCGTATTGCAAGTCTGGCAAATTCCATTGGAAATCTCGGTTCTTCTTCTGGTGTAATCACCGACATCTATCTTCCTCCATCTATCGAAGAATTAAATGTGGCTTCTCTTGGAAGTGGTAGCGAAGTCGTTATCCGTGCAAGAGTTCGTGGTGGTGTAAGCGAGCTGGTAGAAATAATAAAATTTCCTGTTGAGAAAACCATTAATATTGAAAATCCAAGAGAGGGCATGATTAGACTTGAAATTTCATCGGAGAAAGGAGTAGTAAAAATAAATAAAGTTTAAGCTTCTAAATAATCTCTCCATCTTCATAAACCAGTTTCCCATCAAATATTGTCTTCACTGCCTTCCCGCGAAGTTTTTTACCTTCAAACGGGCTCCATTTGCATTTTGTTTCTAATTCTTCCCCGTTTACGGTCCATTCTTTTTTCACATCAACAAACGTCAAATTCGCTTGGAAACCAACTGCGATTCTTCCCAAGTTTGTTAATCCGAATATTTTTGCTGGATTTTCAGTCATTCTGCTTATTATCCAGTCTAATTCCAGCAATCGCTTGTTATATGCATCAAGCATAAGCGCAAGGCTTGTTTCCAAACCAGGGAATCCCCGTGCTCCATCCTTTTTGTCTTCTAATGTATGCGGCGCATGATCTGTTGCAATGCAATCTATATCATTTAATTTTTTCCAAAGTGCTTTTCTGGTTTCCTCTGAACGCAGTGGCGGATTTACGGTTCCAAGATGTTTTAGCCTGTCCGCGTCCTTCTGGGAGAGGAATAAGTGATGTGGTGCGGTTTCAACAGATATATCTGCGCGAAGTTTCTGTCCGCCCGCTTCTTCTTTTGCAATTTCTATTTCCTGTGGGGTGCTAGCGTGCGCAATATGTAATTTTCGTTTTGTTTTTTCCGCAAGTGTAACCGCCCGTTTGACCGCGATCTCAGCCGCTTCCTCAGTTCTCTTTCCGCTATGTGCTTCCATATGCCTTTGGTCTTCAGCATGGACGGCAATAGGTTTCTTCCTGTCAAAATTCGAAAAATGGTGTTCCATTATTTCATCTTCAGTGATCAAAAGATCTCCGGTTGTTTTACCCATATAAACTTTCACTGCAATCGGATTTGCTTTTTTTATCTCAGCAAAATTATCATTCGTTGCACCCATATAAAACCGCAAGTCACACAACGCTTTCTTTTGTGCCAGTTCTTCCTTTTCCCTGAGTCTGCGCAAGGTTGTTGTCGGCACTTTATTGTTTGGCATGTCCAAGACGGTGGTTACTCCACCTGCAAGCGCAGCTTTTGTTCCGGTTACAAAATCCTCTTTGTATTCCGCTCCTGGTTCTCGCAGGTGAACATGAACATCTATTAATCCAGGAACCACGATCAGTCCGCTTGCGTCAATTCTCTCTTCTCCGTTCGCTTCGTTTTCAGGTATTCTGCCAGCTATGCGGGAGATTTTTCCCTCTAAAATAAGAATCTCCTTTTCTGAAATTTTTCCATCAATGTATGCACGACAATTTGTAATAATCATGAAAATAGAACGAAGGCTTGTTTTATAAGAATTGCTAAATGCAGGTTTCGTCCATACGCCGCCGAATCCTACGCGCGAAACAATCAGAATGGTATCGGCAATAACAATGCAACTTCCCGCACTACCTTTACCATTATTTTATTCCACCACTGAATTCTCTTTTCTATCTGCTTTAACAAGTCTCTGAATGCCTCTTTTTCTCCTGGACCCATCTTGCTGTCCGTTATCTTCTTGTGTTCTTTTCCATCTATGACGGTTAATTCCTCTTGTTTTCCTATCTGCTTTTTCGCCTGTTCATACCATGGTGGAAGTGATGATCTTCGTTTTCTTATTGCGTTGATGAAATCCGTAGTAGTTATATCCCTTTGATGGACCTGCTTTTTCGCGGTTTCTTCTGCTTCTTCTTTACTCATCCCCTGTTTCATGAGCTCCTCAGTTCTTTTTTGTATTCCAAAAAATGCCTCTTTCCATGGGAAAGATGCTGATTCTTCCACGATTGTTTTAAGGTCTGATGAGGAGTATCCGAATGTTGCCATTGCAAGACGAGTAAATGGAATTCCTTTGGCTACTGGTCTTTTCTTTGAATGGAGTTTCATTATAGCAATACGCGATCCGAAGTCTGGTTCAGGGATATATATTGTTCTTCCGAAACGTCCGCTTCTTCTCAATGCCGGGTCAACATCCCATGGCGCGTTTGTTGCCGCAATAACCAACACGTTTTCGTTGTTTGCCTCAACACCGTCTATTTCATACAGCATCTGGTTTACAGCCATTTTCATGTATTGTGCCCCTTCCTGTTGGTCTCTTCTGCCACCAATTGCATCAACTTCATCAAAAAACAGTATACACGGCGGATTCTTTCTTGCAAGTTCAAAAACCTTGTGAATATTCTTTTCTGTGTTACCTACGTACATGTCAAGCAAATTTTGCGTTTATGAAACCGGCTTTGCATTCTCCTGCTGCTGCCTTGAGAATATATGTTTTACCGCATCCTGGCGGTCCATACATCAATACTCCTCCGCCTCCGAGTTTTCCGTATTTTCTGGCCAGTTCCGGATTTATCATCGGATAAACAATAGCTTCCCGGATTTCCTCTTTCATCTTATCCATTCCCGCGACTTCCAGGAATGTCATGTTTGGTTTCTGGAGCATTTTTATATCTCCGGTTCCTCCGGCTTTTCCATCTCCTCCCCCAGTTCCTTGGTCTTTCTTTGTTTTTGCACTATCTAAATGAGCCTTTGCTTCTGCGAGTTCTGGATTCAGTTGCAATGCTTTTTCATAGTCTGTTATAGCAGTTTCAACCTGTCCGGCATATTCATATGCAAGACCCCGCAAATGGTATGCCTCTGCAAATTCAGGATTAAGGGTGACAACCTTTGTGAAATCCTCAATCGCCTTTTCATAATCCTCAATAGAAGCATAGGAAAGCCCGCGATTGTAAAATGCCTTCAAATAATCCGGGTTGAGTTGGATTGCCTTATCATAATCCTTTACTGCATTTTGGAAGTCCTGTTTTCTGTAATATGCATCCCCGCGGTTATTGTAAATAATAGGATTGTTCGGGTCAAGCTCTGCTGATTTGGTATAATCTGCCGTCGCCTTTTCAAAATTCTTAAGTTGGTAATACGAAAGTGCTCTGTTAAAGTATGCCTCTGAGAATATGGGCGTTAGTAATATCGCCATGTTATAATTTTCAATCGCCTTTTCATAATCTCCTTTCTCGTAATAATCGTTTCCGAGCTGGTAGTATGTCTTTGCGTCTACTGGGTTTGGTTTTCTATAGTCTACCATATGCTCACTGATTCCCTATTATCATCTGCATGCTATTTAGTCGTTGCTCATTGCCGACTGCAGGTTGCCCAATGCCCATAGCTCACTGCCCATTGCCAACTACCTATTGTCCTGTATTTTCCATTCACCTTTTTAAAATATACAGCTTAGCAAGGGTTCCGAAGGTTTTTATAAGCGCCGTGGCGGAAAACACCAGAGTTATTGCAAGAGTTGCCTTATCCTTTGAAATAATATAGAGAATAACCATCAGAATTGG
>Ga0209211_10006530_pt1 | contig 16806 bp, 19 predicted proteins | sample RifGroA2_FD_183992 | JGI IMG/M metagenome (GOLD analysis project Ga0209211, IMG submission 183992) | Groundwater microbial communities from Rifle, Colorado, USA - Groundwater A2 (SPAdes) (version 2) | ecosystem: Environmental > Aquatic > Deep subsurface > Groundwater | place: Rifle, Colorado... | reverse complement strand
TGTAAGCCACCAAGGAGCAAGCCCAGACCGGTCAACAGTAACAGCAGGGAAACATCGCCGGCGCCGGGTTGAGGCACCCCGCTGGCAGTGGACGGCATCGAGGTCCGGCCGGAGTCGGTGCCGGTGGAGCCGGACGGCGTCGCGGTAATCGCCGGCACCTCAGTTTCGCCGGCAGCGGCAATGAGAAAATTTCTGGTCAGTGTTTGCTCGACGCCGCCGGAATCGAGGTAGGCAATTGTAATCGAATGGGCCCCGGCGGATAAGCCTTGCGGCGGGACAAACTCCCAGTCGCCGGTTTCCGCCACGGTGGCCGTGCCGGTATAAGTGGTTGGTGAGTTAATGGTAATAGCGAGAACGGTGCCCGGCGGGCCGGAGCCGATAAAAGCCGGTTGGGTGGCGTTGATGATTTCGCCGTCGACGCCGGGATTGGCCAAAGTCACCTCGCCGCTTGGGGTGGCGACCTGACTTTGGGCGATTAGCGGTTCCAAAGAAAAACTGCTGCTGCCGGTGGCGGTCGGGGTTTCGGTTTTGACCGCGGCCTGCGCCCGAAAATCGTGCGACTGGCCCAAAGTAATGTCGGGCACCGGGTTATCATTGACTGTCGTGGTGATTGCCGGCGCCGTGCCCTGCTTCCCGCCCTGCGCCAAAAGATTGATAATTGTTGCCTGGGCGTCGTAGGTTAAGTAACTTTTGAGATCGGCAGTGCGGGCGGTGGATAAACTCAAAGCCCAGTTGCCGCCGGATTTTACCAAAGCCGAAAGCGGGGCGGCATTGGCGAGATTAACGTAAACAATCACTCCTTCTGCCGGAGTTTTGCCGGCAGTTAACACCGTGCCGTAAACTGGATCGGCCGGCGGGGGGTTACCCAAAGTCGGCCCGGTGGTAATTTCAAACGGCTTGCCCTGGTTGTCAAAGGCACGGCCTTCGGACTCGATTTTAAAATAATACTTGGTGTTGGCTTTGAGGTTTTTGGCGGTTAAATAGTGGACTTCAAAACTGCCGGTTTCGCCCGAAAGCTGATCCCGGTCGTCCAAAACCTGATCTTTGAGGTTCTTTTCGTCCGTCCCCACCTTGATTTTTCCGGTGGCCACTTGATCGGTAGTCCAGGAAACGGAAAAACCGGTGTCGGTGACGTTAGTGAGGCGGACTTGTTTGGGGGCAAGAGCGGGGGCCGAGTTCGGACCGGTGCCGGTTTTATTTTTAACCCAATAAAGGCCGACGCCGACGGCCACCAGCAAAATCAACAGGCCTAAGGCAGTGGGAAAATGGAATTTGTTGAGTGATAATTTAATCATTGGTTAATTTGGCCGCTGACGCTAGCTGACCCGCTGGCTGTTTCTAATTCTTCCACCACAACCAGTAGCGCCGTTTGACCGAGTGAATCCCAGTCGATCGCCGGCGCCTTAAGTCTTTGGCTAACTTGATCCATTGTGTCAAGCTCGAGTGATGACGTCAAGGGCGTTAATTGTTTTTTAACGTCGGGGTTAACCTGGGATTTAGTCAGGGCGCGGTAGGTCACCAAGCTTAGCCAAATGACGACGGTGATTAAGGAAAAAACCGCCAGACGCAGGAGGTCGTGTTTTAACTTGGCGGCATAGATTTTGGTCATCATAAGGAAGATAAATAAAAAGCTTTAAGTTTGAAATTGGCCGTTAAGGCGTCGGTACCGGAACGAAGGCTTTTACTGGAAATCACCAATTCTTCGACTTCGATCAGTCGGTCGATTTGGTTTAGGTCGGCCGCAAAGGCTTTGATGGCCAGGTAGCTACCCTTGACGGTTAAGCTGACAGGGATAAAGTCCGGTTCAAACTCACCAAACGAGCCGTTGACTAAAACCAATTGATTTTTTCCAACCAACCAGTGTAATTGCCAGGCCAAACGTTCAAATTCCGGCTCGGCCGGCAGAACTTGATTTAGGCTGTCTAAATTAGGGCTGATTTGGCCAAACAGCGTCTCTGCTTGCTCCAAAGAATGAATTTTTTGCCGCAGCTTGCCCTCGACGTTTTCGGCGTCCTCGATTTCCCGTTTGAGCGTGGCGATGGTTTTAAAAGTCGGCACAATGGCAAAGCTCAAAAAGAACACCACTGTAAAAATTGTCAAGATGGCAAGAGAGGAAACCTGAGCTGCCGGCCGGACAAGCGTCATTTTTAAACGGCTGTAATATTGGCCGTAACCGCTTCTGCCGGTTAATTTATCTGCCAAGTTCATGACTGTTTAAAAGTTAATATCAGCCTGAATTCGATGTTGCCGGATTGGTCGCTCGAAGACTTGACGTTTTCTAAAACCACGTCGGCAAACTCGGTTTTGGCTTGGGCTTGGTTTAAAAGCGTGGCCAGGCCGATTTGCGAGGCGACCCGGCCTTCAATCATCACTTCTTCCCGGTTGATGGTGACGTTGGTAAAAACCGCGTCTGCCGGAGTCATTTGCGAAAGAGTGTCGAGGGCGTTAAGAACGCGCGGCGCGGCGCTGACGGTTTTAATCTTGGTCAACTTGGCTTGAGCCAGGCGGAAGCTGTTTTCCAAATCGCCGGAGGCGGTAATGATTGACTGATTGTCTTTAAGCGAACCGCGCAGATCGGTCAACATCCGGTCCAAACCAAAGCGGTACAAAAAAGCGCTGATGACCACCAGTTCGGTAAAAACGACCACGTAGCGGCCGACGGATAAAATCCAGACCAGAAGCTGGCCGACGATGCCTTTTTCCCAAACTTCTTTGGGTAATAAATTTAACTCCGCGCGCGGGGCAGACATGTTGGATTAAGTATAGAGCTTGGAGAGTCGGGATTTCAACCTGGAAGCTTTATTTTTGTGAATGATTTTTTTCTTGGCGGCACGATCAAGCGCCCGGAAAGCTTTAGTCAACGCGGCCTTGGTGGTCTTAGCCCGGGCCTGTTTGACAGCGCTTTTATAAGCCTGTTTGTAGCGCGAGTTTTCCTGCTCCCGGCGCCGGTCGGCTTTTAATTTTTTAATCGCAGACTTTAAGATAGGCATATGTTCCTCATGTTATACTTAAACCCTCGAATGGTCAATCATTTATTTAGAAAGCAAAACAGCGTTCTTTCTGCCGCCGCAATTTTAATGACGGCGGTATTGGTTTCGCGGCTTTTAGGGCTCCTGCGCGACCGGTTTTTGGCGGCTTATTTTTTTGACCCGGCTTCCGCGGGACAGCTGGACGTCTATTTTGCCGCTTTTCGCCTGCCGGACATGGTTTTTCAACTGTTGGTCGTCGGGGCGTTGGCGGCCGCGTTTATTCCGGTTTTTAGCAGCTATTTCATTAAAGATAAAACGGAAGCTTGGCATGTGGCTTCGACCGTCATCAGCTTGGGACTGGTATTTTTTTTGCTGCTGGCCGGTTTGATTTTTTTTCTGTCAGAGCCCCTTTCCCGATTGATTGCTCCGAGTTTTTCCGCCCAGGAAATGGTTCTAATGGTGACCATTACCCGCTGGCTGCTTTTGGCCCAATTAAGTTTTTTAATCTCCAATTTTTTAACCGGCATTCTCCAATCGCAACAGCATTTTATCGTTCCGGCCCTGGCTCCGATTGTTTATAACCTGGGCATTATCATCGGCATTTTATCGCTGAGCCCGATAATGGGAATTTTCGGCCCGGTGGCCGGGGTGATTTTGGGCGCGTTTTTACACCTGGTGATTCAATTACCACTGGTTCAGGCAACCGGTTTTAAATTTAAATTGTCGTTTGACTGGCGCCATCCGGGAGTGCGGCGGATCGGTCGGCTGATGCTGCCGCGGACTTTGGCCTTGGCGGTTTCGCAAATCGAACTAACGGTAGCCGTGTTTATCGCTACGGCTTTGCCGGCGGGCTCGTTGGCGATTTTTTACTTTGCCCAGCATTTAAACAGTTTGCCGGTTGGGCTGTTCGGCGCCACCATTGGCCAGGCGGCCTTGCCGGCGCTGGCGCAAACCGCCCAGGACAGTTCTTTGTTAAAATTTAAACAATTATTGATCTCTTCTTTAAACCAGGTTTTATACTTATCAATGCCGGCGGGAATGATCCTGCTGATTTTGCGTCTGCCGGCGGTTAGATTGGCTTTCGGCGCCCGATCTTTTCCCTGGGAAGCGACACTGTTAACCGGACAAGCGGTCGCCCTGTTTGCCATTTCGGTTTTTGCCCAATCGGCGATTCAGATCTTAGTGCGCGGTTTTTATGCTTTGAGTAATACCAGAAGTCCGTTTGTCATCGGCGCCTCGGCCGTGGCCGTCAATGTGTTTTTGAGTTTTATTTTCGTTTATCGGTTTGGGCTGGGAATTCTAGGGTTGGCCTTGGCAATTTCTTTAGCCAGCTTCCTTCACCTGGGATTATTGTTTTGGCGCCTGAGCCGGATTTTGGGCGGGTTCAGCGCGGACGAGTTTTATCTGCCGGTGGCCAAAATGACCGTGGCGACTTTACTAACAGGTTTAAGTTTATGGTTGCCGTTTCGGTTACTGGACAAGTATATTTTTAACACAACCAGAACACTTGAATTGGTGGGTTTGAGCGCGGTGACGGTCTTGATCGGGCTGTTAGTTTACGGCGCTTTGTCTTATTTATTTAAAATTAAGGAACTCAATCATTTTTTTGACTTAATCAAAAAAGTGAGGCACTTCTATTATGACCCCATCGTCTATCCGTAATTTTTGCGTCGTTTCCCACATTGATCATGGCAAAACGACTTTAACCGATCGATTTTTAGAATTAACCCAAACCGTCTCCCGGGTAAAGATGACCGAGCGCTATTTAGACTCCAACCCGATCGAGAAGGAACGGGGCATTACCATTAAGCTGGCGCCGGTGAGAATGGAGTGGCACACTGACACAGTGTCACAGCCATATATTTTGAATTTAATCGACACCCCCGGCCACGTGGATTTTTCTTATGAAGTTTCCCGGTCTTTAGCCGCTTGCGAAGGGGCGATTCTTTTGGTCGATGCCACCCAGGGAATTCAGGCGCAGACCTTGGCCAATGCCTACAAAGCGATTAACCAAAACCTGGTGGTAATTCCGGTAATTAACAAGATTGATTTACCCAATGCCGACATTGCCGCTACCCGCAAAGCCTTAGTTGACAGCTTTGGTTTTGAGGAAAAAGAGATAATTTCCATTTCCGCCAAAACCGGCGCCAACCTAATTCAATTAATTAAAGCGGTGATTGAGCGTGTCCCGGCGCCTCTGGGCGACAGCCGTCAACCGCTCCAAGCCTTGGTATTTAATTCTTTTTACCATTCACATTGGGGAGTGATTGCTTCAGTGCGCTTAATGAGCGGTACTGTTTCTAAAGGCGACCGGTTGCAGTTTTTAGGCTCCGGCGCCGAATTTTTGGCTGATGACTTGGGCTATTTTTTACCTCAATTGAAGCCGGTCAAATCGTTAGTCTGCGGAGAGGTTGGCTATATCGCTACCGGTTTAAAAGACATTAGTCTTTGCCGTGTGGGCGATACCTTAACCGGCACCGCTTTAATCGGTGCGGCTCTGCCGGACTATCAGGAACCCAAGCCGATGGTGTTTATGGATTTGTATCCGGTCGGCAATGAGGATTTTTTGCGGGAAAAAACCGCATTGGAAAAGCTGTCGCTCAACGACTCGAGCCTGCATTTCGTGCCGGTGTCCTCGGCGGTTTTGGGCAGCGGTTTTAAAATCGGTTTCCAAGGACTGCTCCATGCCGACGTCGTCCAGGAGCGGCTGGAGAGGGAGTTTGACTTGGATTTAATCAGCACCAGTCCCTCGGTAGAATATTTAGTGGATTTACGCTCGGGAAAAACGATTAATATTACCAGCGCCTCTGATCTGCCAGATCCGACTTTAATTAATCAAATTAGAGAACCGATTATCGAACTGACAATTTTTACCCCGCAAACGTATTTGGGCGGCGTGATGCAGCTTAATCAATCGCACCGTGCCAGTTTAATTAACCAGCAGCATTTCGGCACCCAGGTTCAGCTGATGTACCGTTTGCCCCTGGCCGAACTGGTGTCTGATTTTTTCGGTCAATTAAAAAGTTTGTCTTCAGGTTTTGCCAGCCTGGATTGGCGGTTTTTGGATTACCAGCCGGTAGATCTCGTCAAACTGGAAGTCAAGTTAAACCGTCAGGCCATCGACCCGCTGGCGCTGTTGATAGTCCGCTTGCGGGCAGTGGCGACAGCCAAGTGTTTGGCGATTAAACTCAAAGCAGTGATTCCCCGGCAACAGTTTGAACTGCCGATTCAGGTAATGCTCGGGGGCAAAGTTTTGGCCCGGGAAACGATCAAGTCCTTCAGAAAAGACGTCACCGTTAAACTCCACGCCGCCGATTTAAGCCGCAAGAGCAAACTCTTACAAAAACAGAAGAAGGGCAAAAAAAGAATGAAACAAATCGGCCGGATTAATCTGCCCCAGGAAGCGTTTTTGGCACTAATGCGTTAGGGTGAGCCTGGCGATTTCGTTGGGCCGCAAAATCACCTGGTCGCTAAAAGTGCCGGCAGTGATAACAATGTCTTTGGTTTGGGTTTTACCTTTAAACCACTCGTATTTAACTTGGTAATTGCCCGGCGCCAAATTGGTAATAATTACGGGGACTGTTTCTTGGTGAGAGGCGCGGGAGTCGTAGTTGACTAAGTAAACCTGAATCGTGCTGCCCGAGGTAACCGCAATGGCTTTGACCCAGCTGCCCTCGCCGTCGACGGCTAAGCGTTGGCCTCCCAGTTGGTTTAACCATAAGAGCAAATCGTAGCGGGGTTTGGTTTGTAACCCGGTTGAGTGGTGGCTAAGCAGTCCATACCGGCCCCAGAAAGTCTGGCCTTGCGGATCCTTACCGTCCATAACCTCAAAATTAAAGGCTTTGTGAACCTGGCCCAACATGTTTCTAATGGTGGCCAACATGTGGCTCGCGCCCAAGTTGTTGTCATAAGCCGGATTATTTTGCGGGTCCGGCCCCCACTCGGTGACTAATTTTTCTTTTAAAGCCAAGCGGGGATGCTGTTCCAATAAGCGGTTGATTAAAGCCACGTCGCTGCTCAAGGCATCGTTATCCCAGGAATAGCGGTGCCAGGAAATAAAATCCAGGCGCAGATTTTCCGCATCGACTAAATTTAATAAAGCTTCGATCCAGTTTGGATAAGCGCCGGTAGTGGCCGGGCCGCCGAGTTTAAACGCTTGGACGTTGGTCGCGGCCGCGGCGGCTTGGGCGGAAACGCGGTAAAGCTGGAGGTAGTTTTTATTGCCCGAAGCTTTCCAGCTGCCAAATAAATCCGGTTCGTTCCAAACCTCGTAATAAATGTCAGCGATCTTTTTACTGCCGGAATAGTGTTCGATGGTCGCTTTGACCAGGGTAAACCAATCGTTCCAGTTGTCCGGAGCGGCGACCGTGTCGGCACCAAAGCCGGACGGCAGATAAGACAGGGCCAAAAGCGGTTTGGCGCCGGCGGCCAAAATGGCGTTGACCTCGGCATCTAGCCCGGTCCAGTTAAATTGCACCTGGCCGTTTTCTTTTTTAACAGTGTCGTAAAAATCGTAAATATGGTCGAGGCGGATGTAGTCAACTTGTAGGGGTTTGATTTTGGCGGTTACTTGGGTGATCGCGCCCGGTTCTTCGCCGCCTTGGGCTAGGTTGCGCCAAGGCTGTGGCAGGGTACCCAGCGTGTTTCCGGCATCCACCCGGATTTCCGCTTTAGTACCGGTGGCTTCGGAAAATAAATTGGCGACTTTATCTTTAAACCCTAAACCGATAAATAAACCGGCGCCCAGGACTATTAGCGTCAGCCCGCCAAAAATTAATTTAACCAACGACCGTCTTTGTCTTAAATTCATAAATTGGTTATAGCAAGATCGTTAAGACTTGACAACTTTTAAATAGTTGTGTAATATAGGTGTGTATGTTGGTAAGAAAACAGATTTTACTTGAAGACAGTCACGAATTCGCCATTGAGGAATTGGCGGCCCTGGCGGGTAAGTCTTTTTCTCAAATGACCCGGGAGTTGTTAGACAAAGCGGTGAAAGTCGAAAGCAAGAAAATCAGGAAGAAAGCGAAAAAAAAGTTAACCCAATATGAGGCTTTGGAAGAGTGGATGTCTCATCCCGTTAGTGGACCGGGAGATTCCGAATACGACAAATATGCCTACGATCTCTAAGGCATTTATCGACACCAATGTTTTTGTTGCTTTTAAGGACGATAATGATTCAACCCATAAACGAGCCAGAGAATTATATAAAGTCTTAAAACTTAAAAAAGTTAAATTTTTTACTTCTTCTGACGTAATTGGAGAATCTTTAACAGTTATTTCAAAAAAAATGGGAAAGTCTGCGGCAATTGAATTTTTAAGTAAAATTCATGCGTACGCTAAGGAAATATTTATCGACAGGTATGTACATAAAGAGGCGAGAGATTTATTTAAACGGATTAAATCCAAAACTATTTCTTTTATTGATTGCTCGAGCGTGGTGGCGATGAAGCGGAATAAGATTAAAACAATTTTTTCTTTTGACAAAGACTTTAAAAAACTGGGTGTAAAATTAGTGGCGGACGTTTTTTAACCTACAAGGTCCAACCTTGTAGGTTACTGGCGAGAATTTAGGTGATTTTTAGCCTACAGGGTTGGACCCTGCAGGCAAACCGACGGATTTTCCGGTTGAATTTTCCCCAGAGAGAGAGTAAAATTTGGGCAAATGAATGAAAATTTTCAGCAAAAACTTAGTAATTTGCAAATGCTAACTCAGATTGAATGCGGGGAAGGCAATGCCCAGGCAACTGAGATATTTTTTAATAACCTGGTCGATTTTTTGGAAAAAAATGAACCCGGATCAATCTTTGAATTAATTTGCGAACCAGGAAATGGATCCGGCAAAAACCTTCAAAAACCGCCTCATTGGCAAAGACAAATTAAAACTAATATTATGACCCTGTTAAAACCCAGCAGGGATGGAGGTGAAATGGTTCCCCGCAACAATGGTTGCACGTATAAATATAGGACATCAGAACCAAATTTATTAGTCATAAAAGATCTCACACCACAAAAAGCAGTTTGGTTTCTGGGCGTAATCCCTGTTTTTGACAACTAATCCATAGGGTTTTACCTTGTAGGCATTAAACCAGCAAAATAACCCCTTGACAGCCGTTAGCAGTCGTGATAGTTTAGTGCTAATTATGAATTTAACCGACAGACAGTCGCAGATTTTGAAAACGATCATTGAGGAGTATACCTCGACGGCCGAACCGGTCGGCAGTATTACTTTGGAGAAAAAATACAATTTGGGCATCTCCCCGGCCACGATCCGAAACGAAATGGTGGCGCTCACTAAAATGGGCTTTTTGCTCCAGCCGCACACCTCCGCCGGCCGGATCCCGACGCCGATGGCGCTGAAGTACTACGTTCGGGAGTTGATCAAAGAACAGGAACTGTCGGTGGCCGAAGAAGTCGCCGTTAAAGAAAAAGTTTGGGACCAGCGTTTTGAAGTGGAAAAGTTTTTGCACCAACTCACCCGGGTGTTGGCGGAGACGACCAGTACTTTGGCGATTGCCTGTACCAGTAATGGCAACGTTTACCACGCCGGTTACGCTCACATTTTGGACAACCCCGAGTTTTACGACATCGACGTCGCCCGCGAGGTCCTGTCCTTAATCGACGAGTTCACCCACATCAACGCGATTTTTACCAAAGCTTCGGGCGACGAAACCGTCCATGTTTTAGTCGGTGACGACATCGACGCAAAAGGGTTTGAGTCTTTAGGAATGGTCTTTACCGATTTTAAATCGCCGCAGTTGTCCGGTTCTTTGGGGGTAATCGGTCCGTCGCGGCTTAACTACCCTCAACTGATTCCGGTAATCAGATATTTTGGCAATTTAGCCAACGAAATTTCTCAAAATTGGTAAAACTTTATGGCAAAAAAAAATCTCCAAGAAGAACAGTTAAAACGGGCTTTGGCCGACTATCAGAATTTGAAAAAACGGGTGGAAAGCGAGCGGCTGGAGTTTGTTAAATACGTCCTGGAACAGTTTTTATTAAAGCTGCTGCCGGTGGTTGATGATTTGGAAGCGGCTGAGGCTCATATTAAAGACCAGGGTTTAACTTTGGCGGTTGATAAATTAAAAACAATTTTAAATGAAGAGGGAGTCAAGGAAATGAATTTATTAAACCAAGTCTTTGACCCGAAACTGGCCGAGTGTTTGGAGCTGGCGCCAGGGAAAAAAGACCAAGTAGTCAGCGTGGCCCAAAAAGGTTATTTATTAAATGATAAAGTACTGCGACCTGCCCGGGTCAAAGTCGGCAAAGGAGACTTATGAGCAAAATTATCGGCATTGATTTAGGCACCACTAATTCGGTGGTAGCCGTCATGGAAGGCGGCGCCGGCAAAGTCATTCCTACCAGCGAAGGGCGGAACCTGATTCCTTCGGTGGTCGAACCAACTAAAAATCTGGTCGGCGACGTCGCCAAACGGCAAATGGTTTTAAACCCCGGTAACACTATTTATAGTATTAAACGGTTAATGGGCCGGAAGCTGGGTGATGCCGAAGTCAAAAAAACCCAGGGTATGGTGGCTTACAAGATTGCCTCCGGTAAAGATAACATGGCTGTGGTCGAAGTCGACGGCAAAAAATACACCCCCCAGGAAATCTCCGCCAGGATTTTAGCTAAAGCCAAGGCCGACGCCGAAGCCTATTTGGGCGCCAAAGTCGAAAAAGCGGTCATTACCGTTCCGGCTTATTTTAACGATGCCCAAAGGCAGGCGACCAAGCAAGCGGGCGAGATTGCCGGGCTAAAAGTCGAGCGGATTTTAAACGAGCCGACCGCGGCCGCCTTAGCTTACGGCCTGGAAAAGAAAAAAGCCCAGACGATTGTGGTTTACGACTTGGGCGGCGGCACCTTTGATATTTCCGTGCTGGAGCTCGGCGATAACGTTTATGAAGTCAAAGCCACCAACGGCGACACCCATTTGGGCGGTGACGACTTTGACCAGGCAATCATTGACTACATTGCCGGCGAATTTAAAAAAGACAACGGCATTGACCTAAAAGAAGACAAACAGGCGCTCCAAAGAATCAAAGACGCGGCCGAAAAAGCCAAAATCGAGTTATCCAGTTCGACCGAGACCGAGATCAATCAGCCGTTTATTACCCAAGGGAAAAACGGCCCCTTGCACCTGACGATGAAATTGACCCGGGCTAAGCTCGAATCATTAGTTGACGACTTGATCCAACAAACCATGGGGCCGGTTAAAGCCTGCTTGAAAGACGCTAAAAAAACCGTCAAAGACATTGACGAAATCGTTTTAGTCGGCGGCCAGACGCGTATGCCCAAAGTCCAAGCCGTCGTTAAAGCCTTTTTTGGTAAGGAACCGAACAAATCGGTCAACCCCGACGAAGTCGTCGCCTTGGGCGCGGCGATCCAAGCCGGGGTGCTGATGGGCGACGTCACCGATGTGTTACTTTTAGACGTGACTCCACTGACTTTGGGTTTGGAAACTTTAGGCCAGGTGGCCACGCCCTTAATTTCTAGAAATACCACGGTGCCGACCTCTAAATCCCAGGTATTTTCGACCGCGGCGGATAATCAAACCTCGGTGGAGATTAACGTCTTACAGGGCGAGCGGCCGATGGCCGCGGACAATAAGTCCCTGGGCCGGTTTATTCTCGACGGTATTCCGCCCGCGCCAAGGGGTGTGCCCCAAATCGAAGTCACTTTTGACCTGGACGCCAACGGGATACTTAACGTTACCGCCAAAGACAAGGCGACTAACAAAGAGCAGAAGATTACCATCCAGGGCTCGACCGGTTTATCTAAAGACGAGGTGGAAAAAATCACCAAAGAGGCGGAAAAACACGCCGAAGAGGATAAGTTGAAAAAAGAGCGGATCGAGGCCAGGAATCAGGCCGATACCCTGATTTTTACCGCCGAAAAGACCTTGAAAGATGCCGGCGATAAAGTTAAAAAGGAGGACAAAGACGAGGTTGAGACCAAGATCAAGGCCCTGAAAGAGGTCTTAGAATCCGGCTCGAAAGACGAGCTGGAGGCTAAGACCAAAGACCTATCCGAGTCGATCCAAAAAGTCGGCGCCGCCATGTACGAGGCCAAAAAAGACGAACCCAAAGCGGATGGTGACGCCAAGTCTAACGGCGAAAAGAAATCTGATGACAAGAAAAAGGCCCAAGAGGGTGAAGTGGTGGAATAAGGTTACTATGACTACCGAAAGCATTGGCACCACGCCAGGGCTAGTCGAACAAACAGTGTCGATTTCTCAACGAGTAGGCATCGGCTTGTACTTAGAACAAATATCCTTGGCTAGATTAAGACAGCGGACAGATTTTGATATCCAACAGATGGTATTAGGAAAAGAAGAGGAGAAACTTCAACAATTCAGAAAACTTCCTTTTGGAGTGAAATTAACTGATAAAGTCACCATGAAACAGGCAAAAGCTATGACAGCTCCAGGAGGGTTTAATCCTCTTAGTTGGTTGTTACGGGGAGTAATGGCAAAAGAGGAATTAGAAAGAATTCAGAATGTACAGGCAGGAGGCCTGGAAACAGTTAGAGAAACAGTAGCTTTTTTGGAACAAGCCGGGCCAGAGGTTTGGGAGATAATGAAGAGGGAAAACGAAAAGGGTAAGCAGGTAATAATGACTGCCTGCAGTGATTGGTCGGGCGAAAACTGGGAAAATATTCAGGAATTGGCGGACAAAAGCGGTTGGGGTTGTTTTGAGTTAATTAGTAGTGACCCTTCCTTAATCGGTCTACGTGGGGTGCAAAGTATTCGCACAGCAACAGTACATCACGTAACCGGCGGCTCCTGGGATGAACCAGTATATGATCAGATTAAATTTATTTGTTCAGGACCAGATGCCTCAATTTTTCGGCTTTATCTCCAAAGATATCAACTCACTAAAAGACGAAAAAACATAGTTCCGGCCAGCACTTCACCGGGCTTTATGGAACAATTTATTAGAGGAAAAGAAGGGCAACAACAACTTCTAGAGACAGTCCAAGATTTATTGCCAAATAGGGCATTGTCGCAGAGCACCATAGACTTAGAAGATCATACACACATTGGTGTAATAGGACCAGCTGATCTTAAAAATATTGGTAAGGCGGGGATTGAAGGTAAGGAAAAATTTACCACCTCTTTAAGGTTAGCTCAAAAAGAGGTTTTTCAACTTGCATACGGATTATGGTGGCAAGAATTAAGGGGGAAACAAAACATTGTTGCCCAAATAGTGGAAAGCGTAAACAAATAACCTTCTATGACAACCAAGCGGGATTTTTATGAAGTTTTGGGGGTAGCCAAAACCGCCTCGGCAGCCGAGCTGAAAAAAGCCTACCGCCAGCAGGCGTTAAAGTATCATCCGGACAGAAATAAGGCCAGCGACGCGGCCGAAAAATTCAAGGAAATTTCTGAGGCCTACGAAGTCTTGGCCAACCCGGAAAAGCGCCAGGCTTACGATCAGTTTGGGCACAGCGCTGGTGATCCTTTCGCTAACGCCAGTTCTTACCGCCAAGGGCCGTTTACTTACACTTATACCACCGGCGGCCCCGCGGCCGCGGGGGGTTTCGACTTTGGCGGTTTTTCCGATCCGTTTGAGATTTTTGAATCGTTTTTTGGCGGCGGTCGGTCGCCGTTTAGGCAGGCCCGGCAAATTCCCCGTTACGGTTTAAGAATTGAGTTTATGGAGGCGGCTAAAGGCGCCGAGCGGACGATTATTCACCAAGACAGAGAATATAAAATTAAAATTCCGGCCGGGGCCGACGACGGTACCCGGATTAGGTTTAATGAATTTTACGTGACTATTGAAGTTAAACCTGACCGCCGGTTTAAGCGTGACGGCAATGACGTGTTTATCGACGAACCGATTTCTTTTTCCCAGGCGGCGCTAGGGGCGGTCGTGCCGGTACCCACCCTTGACGGTGAGTTGAAATTAAAGGTCCAGCCCGGCACTCAATCCGGCACTTTAATCAGGCTTCGCGGCCAAGGTATGCCGCACCTGCAAGCCCGCGGCCGCGGCGACCAATACGTCCGTCTGATAATTAATATTCCCAGCCATTTGACCCGCCGCCAGCGCCAGCTCCTCGAGGAATTTGAAAGCGAGAACTAAAAACACTCAGTAGCTTTACTTAATATAGTATAATTTCCCCCTATGGCTTTAAAAGAGGTAGTCAAAGATCAAATAACCACAGCCTTTGCCAAAAGTCTTGAAGTCAATACCACCATCAAGTCCCCTGGGTGTTGTATTGCTTTTGCCGTGGATGCCGGTTTAGCCCTTTGGGGAAAGCCGCCTCTGGAGATCGAGCAATATGTCCGGTGTGCCAGGGTAGTTAGGGAATCTGGGGAACAACCTCTTTTCCAGGTGGCGGCCATGGAACAACAATTAATTACCCAATTATTGGACAGTGTTGGTGTAAGAGTGGAAATGGAGTATCAACTTTTTGTAGATGGTCAACAAGAACAAGTAGCTAAGTTGTTAAATCAGGTTTCTGATAGTAAAGATAAAATCGCTCTAATTGGAACTTTTACTCGAACGGGAGCACCCCACTTAATTGCTTATTTAGGCAAAGATGGGGAAGATGCAGTTGTGGCTAACAATCAAGTATTTGGGCGTTTGGGTCAAAGAAGTAATTCCTATGGTGTGACTACATTGCTTTTTAATGAGTTGCTAAATCAAGCCGTAGAAGGAGGCGGTATTCATCTTATTACTTTTATTTAGGTTAAAAATCTCGAGTGACTAATGCTCTATATGTCCGACTATCTCAAAGACAAAAAAATTTTCGACAATAAACTAGCTTCTTGTTATATTTATTGGTTGAAACCGGGCGGGATAGAAAAGAAACATTATCACCGCGCGCTAGAAATTGAGTATGTTTTAAAGGGGAATTGCAAAACCCATAAGCAGGGGAAATTATATCTTTATAAAAAAGGTCAAGTTCACGAAGTAATTAATGATTCGAATCATCAGCTTATTTTTATTTGTTTAACGATTCCACAGGAAAATAATAAAAATACGGTTTACTTAAGGGAATGACTTTAAGTGGAATAATATTGTCAATTAACTTGACAAATAACTTTACAATTATTATAATCTAATTAATGTTTCAGCCAAAATTTACTCTGTCCTCTAAGTTATTAACCAACATTACCTCGATTGAACGGTTTTACGGCCAACTGGAATCGTTACGAATTTCTCCTAATCTCCAGCTTAATCTTGAACGCCATAACTTAATTCGTTCCTCTTATATTTCCAATAGCATTGAGGGCAATCCATTGTCTTTGCCGGAAGTGACAAATTTACTTTTAGGCGACCGTTTGCCGGTTAACCGCGACGAAAAAGAGGTTCAAAATTACTTCAATATTCTGAAAAACTTGTCAACTTATCTTGAGCAGCCTTTTTCTTTATCAGTTGTCAAAAACATTCATCAACAACTGCTTCAGGGGGTTAACGATCAAATTGCCGGCAAAGTTCGGGACACCCGGGTAGTAGTCGGTCGGTATATAAGCCAAGACGGACATAAGAAATTAGAAGTTAAACATGAACCGCCTTGGCACCAAAAAGAATTAATTGAAGCCGGCATCAAAGATTTAGTTGATTGGCTGGAGACAGACAAAAATACTCCGGTAATTGTTAAAGCCGGAATCTTTCACCACCAGTTTGTTTTTATCCATCCTTTTATTGATGGCAATGGCCGGACTTGCCGGTTATTGACCGCCCTGTTGTTTTTAAAACATCAATATTTAATCAATAAGTATTTTGTTTTGGATGATTATTACGACATTGATCGATTGCAATACTCACAAAAATTAGGTTCGGCTGATAAAGGTGACAAAACCGAATGGTTGGAATATTTCAGTGATGGCGTTAACTATTCTTTACAAAGCGCTCTTGGCCGGGTGAAAGATGTTTTGGGAACAGTTAAAGTATCCGACCGACCGACCGCTAAAGAAAAAAACATTCTTGATTTATTTCAGGATTTAAAAGAAATGACTTCCGCTGATTTGGTTAACAAATTGAAAATTTCCCGCCAACAAGCCCATAATTTATTAAGCGGATTGGTAACTAAAGGCTTTTTAGTCAAAAAGGGCAAAACCAAATCTGCCTATTATTTTTTAAAATGAAACTTTTACCCGTTAAACCAACGATAAAATTTTCTGACCTGGAAAAGATTGATGTCCGGGTCGGCACAATTGAACAAGTAGAAGATATCGAAAAATCAGATAAATTAGTCCGCCTTACGGTTAATTTTGGCGACTTCAAGAGAAAAATATTAGTGGGCATGAAAAAAGAGCGGGAGAATTGCCAGGAAATTGTTGGTAAACAAGCCTTATTTGTGGCTAATCTTGAACCTCGCCAAATGATGGGTGAAATTTCCGAAGGGATGATATTTGATATTGGCTATGGCAATGGGATAATTTCGGTTTTAGCCCAGCCGGAAAAACCGGTGCCAAATGGGGCGAGTGCTGGGTAATTAAATAAAAGGAGAAGGTTCATGGATATCAAAAAAACCGTTAAAGACTCATACGCCAAAATCGCCCAAACTTCCGGTGGTTGCGGCTGTGAAAGTTGCGGTTGCGGTTCTAACCAAGCGGTGCAAAGACAATCCGGTAAATTAGGCTATTCCCAGAAAGAAATGAATCAGGCCCCGGCCGGTTCCAATCTCGGGTTAGGTTGCGGCAATCCGGTGGCAATTGCTTCATTGAAAGAGGGTGAAACAGTTTTGGATTTAGGCTCGGGCGCCGGCTTTGACGCTTTTTTGGCTTCGTCCAAAGTCGGGCAAACCGGTAAGGTTATTGGTATCGATATGACCGAAGAGATGGTGCAAAAGGCCAGGGATAATACTAAGAGAGGCGGCTATACTAACG
>Ga0209211_10006529_pt1 | contig 16806 bp, 14 predicted proteins | sample RifGroA2_FD_183992 | JGI IMG/M metagenome (GOLD analysis project Ga0209211, IMG submission 183992) | Groundwater microbial communities from Rifle, Colorado, USA - Groundwater A2 (SPAdes) (version 2) | ecosystem: Environmental > Aquatic > Deep subsurface > Groundwater | place: Rifle, Colorado... | reverse complement strand
GGATAAGGTGAATGTCGACGGGGTGGAACCGACTTATCAGACGTTGGATGGCATGGTTAATGTTTGGCGGGAGGATGAAGTGGGAGAAAGTTTGAGTCAGGAGGAGGCGGTAGGGCAGGCGGAAAGGACTATGGATGGGTATTTTGTGACGGAGGGGGTGTTTTCGAATCAAAAGGGGAATCAGGGGGATAGGAAGGATAAGGGGGATAAGGGGGGCGGGGTAGACAAATACAACGCAATCTTGACAGAAGTGGATGTGAAGGGGATTGTCGGGCATAAGGATTTGTTTTTGACTAAAGGCGTAAGAAGTACGGCCGGGTCAAATGTGTTGCGGGAATATATACCGCAATATTCCTCAACCATGGTTGAACTTTTGGAGAAAGCCGGATATAAAACAAAATACAAATTAAATTGCGACGCCTGGGCCCATGGTTCCAGCGGCGAGAATTCGGATTTCTGGGTGACGAAAAATCCCTGGAATGTCGAATATACTCCGGGAGGATCTTCAAGCGGTTCAGCTGCGGCAGTAGCGGCCGGACTAGTGGATTTTGCGACAGGGACAGATACCGGTGGATCGATCAGATTGCCGGCGAGTTTTTGCAACGTGGTGGGATTAAAGTCGACTTACGGGGCTTTGAGCCGGTATGGGATTGTGGCGATGTCATCGAGCTTAGATTCGCCGGGATTTTTGGGGAGAACGGTTAAAGATGTCAGGAAGTTGTTTGAGATTGTTTCTAAAGCAGATGTGAAAGATGCTACCAGCCAGAATAAAAAAAGGAAAAGAGAGATAGGGGAAATTGGGGAGCGTAAGGGAGATATGGGGGCTGGAAAAATAATCGGGATTCCGGAGGAATATTTTGATAAAGGAATTGATACGGAAGTTAAAAAAGCGGTGACGGAAGCGGTTGAAGTTTTCCGGAAAAACGGATTTAAGATTAAAGAAATAAATTTACCAAATTCAAAATATGGAATAGTATCTTATTTTTTGGTTCAAACCACAGAAGTGGCCAGCAATTTGGGACGATACGACGGAATCCGCTATGGTTTTGGGCGGGAAAATTTTGGAGCCGAAGCCAAGAGAAGAATTATGCTGGGAACTTTTGCTTCGTCGGCCGGATTTTCGGCTAAGTTTTTTGAAAAAGCCGCTAAAGTCAGAACCTTAATAATTCAGGATTTTGAAAAGGCGTTTAATCCGTCAGCCGACGGAGTTGACGTAATTTTGGGGCCGGTGTCGCCGACTCTGCCGTTCAAACTGGGGGAAAAAGCCAATGATCCTTTACAAATGTATCTATCTGATATTCTGACGGTGCCGGTGAATTTGTCAGGTCTGCCGGGGCTGGCTCTGCCGTGCGGGTTTTCTAAACTCGGGTTGCCGATAGGAATGCAGCTTATTGGCCCACGATGGAGTGAGCAAAAGCTATTTGAAGTTGGAGAGAAGTATCAGGAATTGACCAATTGGCACGATCAGAAACCAGTTCATCGTCATTCCCGCGAAAGCGGGAATCTATTTAAATAGATTCCGCATCAAGTGCGGAATGACAGTGGAATATACGGATAAGATGAAAAATAATATTTATTCACCCATCATTGGCCTCGAAATACACGTCGAGTTGAAGACAAAGTCCAAGATGTTTTGCGGGTGTAAAAATAATCCGTTTCATGCCTCAAAACCAAATATTTATACCTGTCCTGTTTGTTTAGGCCTTCCCGGAGCCTTGCCGGTCCCGAATAAAAAAGCGATTGAATTAACCGTCAAATTAGGTTTGGGGTTGGGGTGTGAAATAAACCGGGAATCGCGGTTTGACCGGAAGCATTATTTTTATCCTGATTTGCCAAAAGGGTATCAGATTAGCCAATATGAAAAGCCGTTTTGTCAAAACGGGAGTTTAAATATCGCTTCGCTAGATCCTTCGACTCCTCGCAGACTCGTCGCTCAGGATGACCGGAAGCCGGTCAGAATCCGTCGTGTGCATTTGGAAGAAGATACGGGGAAATTGCTGCACCGGAAAATAGACGGAGAAGAAGTTTCTTTGATTGATTTTAACCGCTCCGGTGTTCCATTGGCGGAAATTGTGACTGAACCGGATATCAGGTCGGCAGCAGAGGCAAAAAAGACAGCCAAAAAAATTCACGAGATTGTCAGGTCGTTGGGAGTTTCCGACGCGGATATGGAAAAAGGCTCAATGAGGCTGGAGGCGAATGTGAGTTTGACAAATATCCAAATAGACAAATATCCAAATAGACAAATAGCCAAATTACCGGATTATAAGGTGGAAATCAAGAATATTAATTCGTTTAGATTTTTGGAAAAAGCAATAAATGCGGAGATCGAAAGGCAGGAAAAAATTCTTAGCGCGGGCAAAAAGGTGCAACAGCAAACTTTTGGCTGGGGTACGGAAAAACAGGAGTTAAAACCGCAAAGGGTAAAGGAAGAAGCTGCGGATTACCGGTATTTTCCGGAACCGGATATATCGCCGATTGAGTTGTCCGATCAGTGGATATCAGAAATAAGAAATCAGATATCAGAAATGCCGGAAAAAACATTTGAAGAATTGGTTAAGGCGGGAATAATAGAATCAGCGGCGAAGGTGATTTCATCTAATAAAATGTTGGCACAGAAGGTTTTAGAAATTGTTAAAATCGCTTCGCTGGTTCCCTCGACTGCGCTCGGGACGACGAAAGTACCGTCGTTTGGTAATTGGGTATTACATCATCAGGCTGAAGTTAAGAAATTGCCGGCGCAGGAAATAATTGAATTATTTAACCGGGAGAATGAAGGAGTAGTCTCCGATTCCGGACAACTGGAGTCTTGGGTTTTGGAAGCAGTTAAAAATAATCCTCAGGCTGTTTCCGATTTCAAATCCGGAAAACAGCAGGCGGTGGGATTCTTAATCGGACAGGTGCAAAAATTATCCGGAGGAAAAGCCGACGTATTGATTGTAAAAAAATTGTTGGTGGATAAACTGACATATGCAGGTTAAAAATTTTCAATTTTCAAGTACCAATTTTCAATGAATTTTCAATGTTTAAATTTTCAAACGTTTGTAAATTTGGTCATTGGATTTTGATTGAAAATTGTAAATTGTAAATTGTAAATTAAATTATTTATGTCGTCTTTCGTCCACCTCCACGTCCATTCAGAATACTCGCTTTTAGACGGATTGCCGAAAATCGACAAACTGATAAAAAGGGCCAAAGAGTTGAAAATGCCGGCTTTGGCGATTACCGATCATGGAGCCATGTACGGAGCGGTCAAGTTTTATAACGCCGCGCTGGAGTCGGATATCAAGCCGATTATCGGAGTGGAGGCGTATATGGCCCAAAGAAGCCGGTTTGATAAGGAAGTTTCGGTAGATAAGGAATTAAGGCACCAATTGTTGCTGGCTAAAAATGAAACCGGATATAAAAATTTGATGAAACTGGTGACCCAAGCCAATCTGGAGGGATATTATTACAAACCGCGGGTAGACAAAGAATTATTAAAAACCTATCATGATGGGGTTATCGCCACTTCCAGTTGCCTGCAGGGAGAAATTCCCCGATTGATATTAAAAAACCAGATGGATGAAGCGAAATCAGCTTTGAGATGGTATCTTGACGTTTTCGGAGAAGATTATTATTTAGAACTCCAAAAGCACGTTAATATTCCCGAATTGGAAATGGTCAATGCTCAATTGGTTAAGTTATCCCGGGAATTCGGGGTGCCATTGATAGCCACCAACGATGTTCATTATATTAATGCCGATGACGCCGAAGCCCAGGATGCTTTGTTGGCAGTCGGAACCAAAAAATTGCTGACTGACAAAGACCGGTTGACCATGATTGCTTCCCCGGATTTTTATTTAAAATCTACCTCGGAAATGGAGAAAATGTTTTCCGATTTTTCGGAAAGCCTGGAAAATACCCTTAAAATTGCCGATAAGTGCCAGGTTATTTTGCAATCCGGAAAATGGATTTTGCCAAAATATCCGTTAGACCGGGGGGAAACTCCGGAATTGGCCCTGGCCCGGATGACAGATGAGGGTTTAAAACTCCGGTTCGGAAAAGTTTCAGATCAACTTAAGCAAAGAGTTGACTATGAATTGAGCATAATTTGCCGGAAAGGTTTTGCCACTTATTTCTTAATTGTTCAGGATTTTGTCAATTGGGCCAAAAATGAAGGTATCAGAGTCGGGCCAGGCAGAGGCAGTGTGGCCGGATCATTGGTGGCTTATGGGTTAAGAATAACCTCGATAAATCCATTGGAACATAATATTCCGTTTGAAAGATTTATGAATCCGGACCGGCCGACTCCGCCGGACATTGACATGGATTTTGCCGATGACCGCCGTGACGAAGTGATCCAATATGTGACCCAAAAATACGGCAAAGAAAAAGTGGCCCAGATAATCACTTTCGGAACCATGGAAGCCAGACAGGCGATCAGGGATATCGGCCGGGTCATGAACGTGGCTTATTCTACTTGCGATAAATTGGCCAAATTAATTCCCTTAAAATCAGGTCTAAGAGAAGCGATTAATTCCAGTTTGGAAATGCAGGAGATGGGCCGGGATCCGCAAATTGCTAAATTATTTGGGTTGGTGGAAAAAGTCGAAGGAGTTACCCGTCATGCTTCGACTCATGCCGCCGGCGTAGTCATTGCCGATAAAGACATTACCGAATACACCCCGGTTCAGAAAGAAACCGGCAGTGACCGGATTATGACCCAATATGACATGTATAGTCTGGATCTCAATGTTTCGGACAAAGCCATCGGGCTATTAAAAATGGACTTTTTGGGACTGCGGAATTTGACGATTTTAGGCCGGGCGGTAGAGTTGGTGGCCGAATATGAAAAAATTAACGTCGATTTGTCAGAAATTCCCCTGGATGAACCGCAAGTTTATGAGTTGATATCCAGCGGGGAAACTACCGGCATATTTCAATTGGAAAGCCAAGGAATGAGGCGGTTGGCCCGGAACTTAAAACCAACTAAATTCAGCGATATAACCGCAATGGTGGCTTTATTTAGGCCGGGGCCGATGGAACTGATTGATGATTTTATTGAAGGTAAAAAAAATCCGGACAAAATTAAATATTTACATCCGGCTTTGAAACCGATTTTGGCCCCGACCTACGGAGTGGCCGTTTATCAGGAGCAATGCATGCAAATTGCTAATAAAGTGGCCGGTTATTCCATGGCCGAAGCCGATAATTTACGCCGGGCTATCGGCAAAAAGAAACATTCAATCATGCAGATTGAAAAAAAGAAATTTATTGCTGGAGCCGCCAAAAATAATTATTCCAAAGAGGTGGCTGATAAGATTTGGGGATTTATCGAAAAATTCGTCGGGTACGGTTTCAATATTCCCCATTCCGTCAGTTACGCCATGATCGCCTACCAAACGGCTTATATGAAGATTAAATATCCGGTCGAATATATGACGGCGATGCTGACTGCCGAAAGCCGGTCTATATCCGGTCCTCAGCGCGATTTTAAAATGGCTCAAGGGGTAAATGAATGCCGCAGACTGGGAATCGCGGTTTTACCCCCTGACCTTAATAAATCTTCGGAAGATTTTTCGATTGATCGTTTTGCCGACAGTCTGCAGTCTAAGGCGATAAGATTCGGATTGGCGGCCGTAAAAAATATCGGATCGGCGGCGGTAAATTCAATTTTAGATGAAAAAAAGAAGGGGGAATTTACCTCGTTACCGAATTTTTTAGCCCGGGCCGATTCTCAAAAAGTAAATAAAAAAGTAATTGAGAGTCTGATAAAAGTCGGAGCCTTGGATTCATTCGGTAAGAAAACATCCCAGCTTTCGGTTTTAGAAGATTTGAGACTGCAAGCCGCGGCTAAACAAAAACTGGCAGACTCCGGACAGGGAAGTTTGTTTACTGATTTTGGAGGAGACGTTAAAACAGATAATCAGGCGATGATGCCGGATTTGGCGGAATTTCCGGTCGAAGATTTAGCTAATTTTCAAAAAGAATTGTTGGGAATTTATTTAAGCGATAATCCGCTGGTCAAGCTTTTGGAACCGGTCACAAATTTAATTACAGACAGAGCCGTGGATTTAACCGAGGAATCGACCGGGAAAATGGTGATCATGGCCGGAGTTGTTACCAGATCGCGGTCGGTTCAAACTAAAAGATCGAATCAAACCATGTGTTTTGCTAGCGTCGAAGATGAAACCGGCAGTATTGAGGCAGTGGTTTTTCCGTCTATTTATGAAAAGGACGGCCAATGTTTTGTTAAAGACAGCGTGGTTTTGGTATCTGGGAAAATTGATTTCAAAGAAGATAAATTGCATTTGATAGTCGATAAAGCTCTTGATCTAAGGAGCAATCCCGGTCCGGACAGTCTGGCTGTTTTTGCCCGGAATGCCAATTTAGGATCGGCTAAAACCATTTCGATTTCCCGGGGAACCCCAAAATCAGTTTTGTCATCTTTGGCTGCGCTTTTAAAAAGCCATCCCGGTCCGGTCAAGGTTAAAGTGTTGTTACCGAATAGTGACGGATCGGTAAAAACTTTGGATTTGCCGTACGGAGTGAATTGGTCGGAGGTTGAAAGTCAAGTCCAAACTCTGATAAAATCCTAAAGTGCGTCCAAGAAAATATATTTTTATTTCCGGCGGAGTTCTTTCCGGATTAGGAAAAGGGATTGCTTCAGCCTCCATCGGTTTTTTATTAAAATCTCACGGCTATAAAGTTACTCCGGTTAAGTGCGAAAATTACCTGAACATTGACTCCGGGCTGATTAATCCGATTGAACACGGAGATCCTTTTTTGTGCGAAGACGGAACCGAATCGGACATGGATTTAGGCACTTATGAAAGATTTTTGGACCAGAATATGGGTTGGGAAAACTTTGTGACCATGGGCCAAATTTATAAACAAGTGATCGATAATGAAAGAGCTTATAAATACAAGGGCGAAGACGTGGAAGCGATTCCGCATGTGGTAAATGAAATCATCAGGCGGATTAAACTGGCAGGAGAGAAAACCGGCGCCGATATAGTTTTGGTGGAATTAGGCGGAACGACCGGAGAATATCAAAATGTTTTATATTATGAAGCCGCCCGGGAAATGAAGTTGGAGGATTTGCGTAACGACCACGGACATAAAGTTGTCCATATTCATGTCAGTTATCTGCCTATCCCTAAACATTTGGGCGAACCGAAAACCAAGCCGACCCAATTATCGATCCGGACTTTAATGGGAATGGGAATTCAGCCGGATTTTTTGATAGCCCGTTGCGAAAAAGAAATTGACGACAGAAGAAAATATTTGCTGTCCTTAACCTGCAATTTGAGAGATGAAAACATAGTTTCCAGTCCGGATGTTGAATCGGTTTATCAGGTTCCAATGGGATTTAAAAAGCAAAATTTTGACGTTAGAATTCTTAAAGCCTTAGATCTTGAACCGGGTAAATCTGATATAAGTGCATGGAATAAATTAGTTAAGTCTATTTCCGGGCCAAAAAAACATCAGCTGGAAATTGCGGTAGTGGGGAAATATTTTCATACCGGCCGGGAATTTATGCTGGCAGATTCTTATGCCGCTTTGTTTGAAGCTTTAAAACATGCCGCCTGGAATCAGGCGGTCGATCTGAAATTAAAATGGGTCAGCGCGGAGGATATAGAAATTGAAGGGCCGGATAAATTTCTAGCCGGGGTTGACGGAATAGTTGTCCCGATTGGGTGGGGGAAACGGGGGGCGGAAGGGAAAATTATGGCCGTAAATTATGCCAGAACTAACAAGATTCCGTTTTTAGGTTTATGTTACGGAATGCAGTTGGCCTGCGTCGAGTTTGCCCGGAACGCATTGGGGTTAAAAGATGCTAATACTACCGAAAATGATCCGGCTACTTCCAATCCGGTAATTCATGATATTCCGGAAAGGGCGGAACTGATGACTATCAAAAGCCGCGGGGTGGCGATGAGATTAGGGGGTTGGGATTTTAAAGTTAAAGCCGGAACTCTGTTAGATAAAATTTATAAACAATATAAGCTTTATACCGACTCAAAAAACAAAATCGGATCCGTCAGACATCGGCATCGGTTTGAGTTTAATAACGGCTACATTCAGGATTTTGAAAAGAAAGGAATGGTAATCTCGGCCATGTCTGTAAAGGGGAATTTTGTGGATTGGATTGAACTTCCGGCGATAGTCCATCCGTTTTTTATCGGGACCCAGGGCCATCCGGAATATTCTTCCAGACCTTTAAAACCGCACCCGGTATTTCTGGAATTCCTCAAAGCCTGTTATAATAATCAAATTCATGAAAACATTAAAGCATGAAAACATTAAAGCAATTTTGTTTTAATGCTCTAGTGTTTTAATGAGCTTATGGCCTTACAAACTATTGTTTGCGGTACCACAGTGCATATTGGCGATAGCGTTATTATCGGACAAAAAATCCGTGAAGGGGAAAAAGACAGAATCCAAAATTTTTCCGGAGTAGTTATTGCCATGAAAGGCGAACAGAGTGAAAAAACTTTTACGGTCCGGAGGATCGCGGTCGGAGCGATCGGGGTCGAAAAAATTTTTCCCATAGATATGCCCAGCTTGGTTTCGGTTAAAATTGTCAAACAAGCCGAGGTTAGAAGAAGCAAGTTGTACTTTTTGAGAGAAAGATCGGGTAAAGCGGCTCTGCAATTACCTGAAAAGAAAGCAAAACAAAAACCAGTAATAAAAACGGTTTCGTCCGAAAAAAAGAAAAAAATCTCAAAAGCTAATGAAAACAAACAAAAATCAGTTAAAAGTTCTGGGAAGTCTGGGGGAAGAGGACGCCGGAAATTATCTTCAAAAAAATAAAGGCTATAAATTAATTGGCCGGAATTTTCAAACTAAATGGGGAGAGTTGGATTTAATCATGGAACAGGGGACAACTGTGGTATTCGTGGAAGTTAAGGCCAGAGTAATTCCTTCTCTTGGTTCTCCGTTGGAATATATTGATCCTAATAAAGTCCGTCATTTGAAAAAAGCAATTGATTTTTATTTAATTTCCCGAGAGTGGGAAGATAAATCCTGCCGGCTGGACGCGGTGGGACTTACGTATGAGTTAGGACCGGACGAGAAATATGTGCTTAAAGATATTGAATATGCCCAAGATTTGACCGGGTGGTAGAAGAAAGTTCAAAGTTCAAAGCGCAAAGTTCAAAGCTGGGGAATCGATATATTATCTCCGACATTAATCCCCCAGAATTCGGCGTCACCGGCTTTAAGTTCCAAAACATAGTCAATCGGGTTGGAGGATGGATAATTCGTCAACTTGTTTTCCGGAGTTCCCGATATCGGAGGCAAAATATTTTTTTCGATTTTGATAATTTTTCCGTTTGAAATCCAGACAATGTCGAGAGGGATCAGCATATCTTTCATCCAAAAAGAGATTTGGCGGGGAGGATTAATCACAAATAACATTCCGTCGGATCCGATTTCGCTCCGGCCGGAAAGGCCTAGTTGGATTTCTTCAGGGGTTGAGACAGTTTCCACCGAAAGTTCGTTTATACCGATTTTTATAGAGTTAAACTTTGAACCGGAAGAAATGGTTTGTGCCGGGGTTTGAGACGGGGTTAAAGAAGGCGCAATAACTATGGGCGGGGATGGCGGAAGAGTAGGTTTCACCAATAAAATCCTTGCGCTAAAAAGCAATCCGATTATGGCGGCCAATGAAAATAGAACAAAACGGGTTTTATACATAGCTTAGTTTATATCTTAATCCAGCAATATTTTTTATCCTCCGCAAACTTATTTTACAATATTAACAAGCCAAATTGGTGATTAATAATTGGCATTCTTATATTCTTTAATAATTTAATAAACTTCAATTATTTAAATAATTGAAGTTTTGTTTCTTTCAATATTTGCCAAGAAACAATTTTAAGAAATAGTTTTCGAATGTTTATTTAAGCTAAAGTTCTTTATCTTCCTCAAAAAAGATTTTTGGCGATAAACTTGATAAAATATTCTCTTCTGGGTCCATAGCTCAGGGGTAGAGCAGCGGACTTTTAATCCGCGTGTCGTGGGTTCGATTCCCACTGGACCCACAAAATGGCCCCATCATCTAACGGTTAGGATATCAGGTTTTCATCCTGAAAATCGGGGTTCGATTCCCCGTGGGGTCACCATTTTGTTTGCCAAAATATGACAAACTATAAATATTATGTTTTTAAGAATATTTGCTCTTGCCAAGCCATACCGGGGACAATTGGCGGCTATATCAACTTTAATTTTGTTGATTTCGGTCTTCAATCAGGTCGAACCGCAGATAACCAGGCGAATTGCCGACTTGGTGATTTCCGGCGGTCTTAAACCTCAATTCAGCACGGTTTATATTCTTCTGGCAATTTTATTAGGAGTTAAATTCTTATTGACGATTTTCAATAGAGCTTCCTGGTATTTGGCAAATCTTTTCAGCGAGAAATTTAAGGCGTATCTAAGGCAAATGGGATTTGAGAATCTTCTTTCGCTTTCAATTGAATATTTTGACAAACAGGTCTCCGGTAAATTAATGAGCCAACTTGACCGCGGTGTGGCCAGAATTACCAGCATTATAAATAATTCGGGAATGAATTTTTTCCCCAGTTTAATCACGGCCATAATCTCAATCGTGATTGTGATTAGGGTTAATCCGATGTTGGGGATTGCTGCCGTAGCTTCATTTATTCCCTATTCTTTGGTCAATTACTGGAGATTCCATAAAAATGAATATTTGGAAAAATCAGAATATGAATTGAACGACAATCAGTACGGACATTTTTGGGAGACAATCAGCGCCATCCAGCTAATCAAGTCTTTTATCTCCGAACAATTTGAATTCCGGCGCTTAAAACACTTTGACCACCAGATCTACTCGCTGCGCCGTCAAATGGAAAGAAATACTAATATTGCGTTGATAGGGGATTTATTTAACGAATTTTGGGGCTGGGGGATGTACGCTTACATAATTTGGATTGCTTTTACCGGATCAATAACCATCGGTACCATGATCCTACTGATTCAGTATCTACAGATGATCCGCCAGCCTTTATGGAATCTTAACTGGCTATTTTGGGAAGCAAAAAGAGCCCAGATTGGCTCTAAAGAGTTTTTGGAGATTCTAGAAGAAAAACCAACTGTAACTGATTCACCTAAAGCGGTTGAACCGGAACAAATTAAGGGCAGAATAACTTTTGAAAATGTAACTTTTGCTTACGATTCCGGGGCGAAAGTATTTGATAATCTAAGTTTCTCCATTAAACCCGGGACATCTTTGGCAATTGTCGGACCATCCGGAGCCGGTAAATCTACTTTGGCTTCATTGATTCTGAGATTTTATGATCCGCAGAAAGGCAGGATTATGGTTGACGGAATTGATATCCGAAATTTATCGCAAAGGCGGTTAAGAAAAGAAATCGGTTTTGTAATGCAGGATTCGTTTTTGTTTGCCGATACGGTTGAAGAAAACTTGCGTTATGGCAAAGCAGACGCATCGCTTAAAGAAATGGAGCAAGCTTGCCGGATTGCCAATGCTCATGATTTTATTATTAAGCTGAAGGAAGGATATAAAACCGTGATAGGAGAACGCGGGGTATTGTTGTCCGGAGGCCAAAAACAGCGATTATCTCTGGCCCGGACAATTCTAAAAAATCCGCCGGTGATTATTTTAGATGAAGCCACCAGTTCTTTGGATTCTCAATCAGAGTTATCGATTCAGCAAGCATTGGAGCATTTCCTGAAAGGCCGGACATCATTGGTTATCGCCCACCGTTTATCAACAGTCCAACACGCCGACTATATTATTGTGATTAAAAACAGAAAAATTCTGGAACAGGGAACCCATACCGATTTACTAAAAGCCAAGGGTCTGTACTCCAGCCTATTTAAAATCCAGGCCGGAGATGTTGATAAGCTCAAAGAATGGGACTTGGTGGGATAAGCTACTCAACGATAATCATCCCCTTCATATTCGGGTGTGGGGCACAGTGGTAAGGATAACTCCCGGGTTTAGCCGGGGCAATGATTGTGCCAGACTGGTCTTTTCCCAATAACCCGGTTTCAAAAGATGTCCCGTCGTCGGCAGTCACGGTGTGTCCGACCGGATCGCGGTTTACGACTTTAACAATTTGGCCGGCTTTGACGATCAAAGTTTCCGGAGCAAATTTAAATCCCGAAATTTCAATGTCTGCCATTTGATTTTGGGTTGTTGCTTCGACTGCCGGTGTAATATTTTCCTGCGATGGAACAGGATTAACTACGGCCGGCTTTGAATCGTGATAGCAAGCTGACAAAAACAATCCGGAAAACAATACCATTAATATTTTTTTCATTTAATTCACCCCCTCGTTGCTAATTAGTTCTATAGTTTTTATTGATGCCGGATTAACCGGTCTTGAGCCTTCTCCGCCCGGAACTGTAGGCGCTTCTGCAATTTTATCTACAATTTCCATTCCGGTCACAACTTTCCCAAAGATAACATAATTCTTTGGTAAAAGATTGTCCTGATGCATGATAAAAAATTGGCTGCCGTTGGTATTCGGTCCGGAGTTAGCCATGGCCACGGTGCCGCGGGCGTATTCACCGTCAAAAGGTTCATCGGCAAAACTATATCCCGGTCCGCCGGTGCCGTCTCCTTTAGGATCTCCGCCCTGGATCATAAAGCCCTTGATCACCCGGTGGAAAATTGTCCCGTTATAAAAATTATCCCGGGACAGTTTTATAAAATTAGCGATAGTATTCGGAGTTGTTCCGGTATTAAATTTAATAGTTATATCTCCTTCGGTGGTATGCAAAATTGCAACAGAAACTTGTTTTGTATCGGAAATTGTCGGAACCGCTATTGTCGGACCCGGATTTAAGGTTGGTTCGGCACTCGGAGTAACCAGTTGGCCGGAAGTTGAACCCAGAATATCCGGAGAAGTTAATTTATCTGTTGGTTGATCTGTCATAAATTCAAGTTTCGAACTTTTGTCATTCTGAGCGACCCTGAGCGCAGCCGAAGGGGAGCGTGAGAATCTGTTTTGTATAGATTGCCACGCCCCCCACCACCGCGGGGTTCTCGCAATGACAACAAAGACTGTAACCGCTAAACCTATTAAAATCAAGACCAAAAAAGTTTTATTCATGAGCTTTTGAATTCCGTTTGTCTTTTACAAAATGGATTACGGCCGGCAACACAGAGGCTAAAATTATAACTCCTATAATTGGCAACAAATATTTATCCGCGTCGGGAATCACAGATCCTAAGAAAAATCCCAGCAATGTCAAGCCGAAAGACCACAATAATCCGCCGATGACATTGTAGGTTATAAACGAACCGTAATTCATCTCGGCCATTCCGGCCACAATCGGGGCAAAAGTCCTGATAGCCGGCATAAACCGGGCCAAAATCAGAGTTTTTCCGCCATGCAAGTCATAAAACCGTTTGGCCGTTTCCAAATGTTTTTTTTGGAAGAAAAACGACTCTTTTTGTTTTATCAGCCAACTGCCGAATTTCCGGCCGGTCCAAAACCCAACGCTATCTCCGCCGATTGCCCCTATGGTAATAAGCGGAAGTAGAATCCAAATGTTAAAAATATTTTGGGAAGCTAAAAATCCGGCGGTGAACAGCAAACTGTCTCCGGGAAGAAAGAATCCAAAAAATAAACCTGATTCGGCAAAAGTCATCCCGAAAATCCCCAAGTATCCTATCGAAGCGATTAATCCCTGCAAATTTTGTCCGAAGAGCATAACGACTATGTTAACACATTATTTCCCCCTACACCTCCCCTACACATCGTCTCCCCAAACCAGCTTGATATAATGACCATAGTTTTCCCGTAGTCAGCGGGATAAACTATATACAGAATCAGATATTTTGAAGGTGGAAGATAGAGGTTTTTGAATTTGATATCAAGATTAAGAAAATCAATAATATCCATCTTCAAAAACTCTATAATAATATTATGTCGCCAGCATTAGCCATTGAACAGGGTTTAAATTTTGGAATAAGTGGACGATTGGCGGGAAGTGACACCGTAAGCAATTACATATTCCTTACGTATCGAAATACTAAATAAGAGTGGTAAAATCAATAAAATTAGTTTTATGATTGGGTAAGTCCTGAAAAAAGCCACTATGATTTCCAGAGTCGAAAGGCCGGAAGCTATTAATCCATTTCCAATTACCACAAATCGGACCGAAGCCGAGTGGGTTATGCGTCCGGCGTTGGGTCCGTGCGGCAGAATTTTCTACCGCCGGCATGACGGAAAATACTTTTGGAATAAAGACCGTCCGCATATAACCGAACCAGTATTTGTCTCACGGTCTTTCATAATTAATTCCCCGTTAAAAGCATATTTTGATTTTACCAACAGGTGTAATTTACAATGTCTTCATTGCATCACTTCATCCTCGCCATATGCTGATATATCAACAGAACTTCCGACTCCGCGGATTTTAGAGTTAACTTCAGAACTGGCGGATATAGGAGTATTAGAGGTCGCTACAGCCGGCGGGGAACCTTTTGTCCATCCTGAATGGGAGAATATTTTTCGGCATATCACTTCAGCTGGTCTAAATTTAATCATAACCACTAACGGTTTGCTTTTGACTCCCAATTTAGTTGATAGACTAAAAGAAACTAAACCACTGGAAGTTAGAGTCAGCCTTGACGGCGGGCCTGAATTTCATGAACATATTAGATCCAAAATCATATTTGAAAGCTATGATAGGTTTATCTAATCTTGTCAAAGGTGGACTTAATGCCACAGCCAGATTGACATTATGCCGCGGAGTAGACGAAGAACTGCCAACTCTTTTTAAGGATATAGCTTCAGCCGGGGCCCAAACGGCTAAAATAGCGGTTGTCAAAGAGGTGGGGAGGGCTGCCACCGAAATTGGACGTCACTTATTGGGATTTATCCCCGACGAGTCAGCGGCCGAAAAGTTAATGTCTCTCGGCAAAGAATACGGTTTAACTGTCCAGCTGTCGGCCGACGATTTTTTAGTTACGGTTGACAAGGCTAATGATCCTAAATTGCGGGATTTGGAGCGCCAAAATTGCGGGGCTGGATTTGAGTCATGTTATATTTCTCCAAACGGTGAACTTCAAAGTTGTGTTACAATGCCAAATTTAGCCTTTGGTTTATTGCACACTGAATCATTTCGGACAGCCTGGCAAGGTAAGTTGGCGGAAGAATTTCGCCGGTTAGCCAATAATAGCCAAGAACGTCGGCTTTGTGATGTTTTTTGTTCCCATCATCCTAAAGATTTAACGGATAGTACATAAAATATGAAAGAACCATGGCAGAAAATCTCTACTGAAGTAGTCTTTGACACCCGTTGGTTACGGGTTCACAAAAATAGTTACTCTCTCCCAAACAGAGAACAAATTCCGGACTATTATATATGGGAAGGAAGCGACGCGGTTTTATGCGTCTGCTGCGTAGATGATCAACTGGTTTTTGTCCGTCAGTATCGTCCTGGGATCGAAAAAATTACCCTGTGCCATCCGGGGGGACGGATAGAATCATCCGACGCGTCGGCGATGAAAGGCGCTGTTAGGGAACTTGTGGAAGAAACCGGGTATGTTCCAAAATCAGTGGTGCCGATGGGAGTTTTTGGTCAGGTGCCGGCGATTTCCCCTAATCGGGTACACCTTTTTTTGGCTGAATGTGAAAAAACCGCGGCGGTTAATCCCAATCGCGATAAATCTGAAGAAATAAAAGTTAAATTGGTACCATTGGGGAAAGTCGGAGAATTAATAGAATCAGGAGTTATGGATTGTGTGGCTTGCGTGGCTGCTACTTATTTGGCGTTGGCTAAAATAAAATAACTTTCCCCCTACACCTCCCCTACACATCGAATCCCCAAATCAGCTTGATATAATGACCATAGTTTTTCCGTAGTCATCGGGATAAATTATTGTTTAAGATATGTCATCAGCAATAACTGTTATAGAAGGTGGTTTAGTTTCGAAGGGAAGAGAGCATCAGGTAGCTAAGCCGGGTAATCAGCCATTGGTTCAGGAGATTGCCTTTATCCCTGATCTACTTCATCCGATAGGGGATAATGCTAACCCCTTAGAACTGGAAACAGAACATATTTATGGGATTCTGGCAGCCCAACCTGACGCCCCTAAATTAATTTTTCCTCAAGTTGGAGTAAATGGAAGAGGAGAAGGCCAAACCCTGGCAGAAATTGCCAATCTGGCCTGGTCTCAGGATGGAAATTTACTTGATCTTCTCCAAGCCGGGATTATCGGAAGCGTAACCTGGGATTATTCCCCTCTGGCTCTGGCAGGAGAGTTGGTCCATCTGGGATATACGGGACTCAAAACCCTAGAGAAAGGTTTGTCACTGGACAAAGCTCTTGAATTGTCAATCTCCCAAACCTCTCCTGATTTACACCGTGGTTTATCAGTCTTACTTTCAACAGCTACACTAGTTTCATTACTCCCAATTCCGGCTAATTTACTGGCAAAAGATGGTAAGGCAAGTAAACCTGCAACGACAGAACAACCCTCAAACCATACTCAATTAACTCCTCCGGAGAATGGCGGAGGCTGGTGGGAACTTTCACTTGCCGGCATTTCATTATTCCTGTCTGCCTGCGCCCAGAGATTAGGATTAACGGAAACTCCGCCAAAAGTCAGTGTTGTTACCAATACTCCTGATACCCGGCTTACTCCAATATTAACCCCAACTGAAAAGCCATTAGCCACCCATACTCCCACTTTTACTCCTCCCACCCAAATCCCAACTGAAACTCCTTTCTACGGCTCAGGCGGATCTATCCTGCCTGACGGATCTCCCATTCAGGCCCAAGCCCTGCTTGATTTAGGGATGCAACTGCCATCAGCTG
>Ga0209211_10006528_pt1 | contig 16807 bp, 19 predicted proteins | sample RifGroA2_FD_183992 | JGI IMG/M metagenome (GOLD analysis project Ga0209211, IMG submission 183992) | Groundwater microbial communities from Rifle, Colorado, USA - Groundwater A2 (SPAdes) (version 2) | ecosystem: Environmental > Aquatic > Deep subsurface > Groundwater | place: Rifle, Colorado... | reverse complement strand
CGGAAACTTCAGGAAGTCCTCGGATTTCGATGTCCTGGCGGCACTAGATGACCGTAATGATGAGGTCGAGGAGAGAATCATTGAAGGATTTGCGCGTGCAACGGAAAAGACCGGGGTGCGCTTCTCTGCAGTGCTTCTTGACAGGGATGAGATAAAGCAAAGGATCCGTGAGGGTGACCAGTTCATCAGGAATATCCTGCGGGAGGGAAAAATAGTCAGGGGAAGTGAATGGCTTGAGCACATATCAGCAGCACCTTGACCTTGCAAGCGAGAGGTTTTGGGCAGCGGAGGAACAGTACAACAGGGAAAAATTCCACACCGCAGCCCACCTGTTCATAAACGCGGCCATCAACTACCACAATGCGCTTTGCCAGAAATTCCTGAGCCGAATCCCGAGCCACAAGGCCCACTCAGACACAAGCTATTTCCCCGAGCTCAGGCAGTTCTTGGGAAATGACTTGCAGAAATACCGGGATGCATACGAGTTCCTTATCACTTATAAAAGCCAGGCCGATTACGGCGTGGGACTATCTGCAGGAATTGCAAAGCAGATCTACAGGCGGGCGCAAACAATAAAGGAAATTGCCGGGAGCCTCCTTTAAAATAGCACGTCCATCTTCCTGCAGTTCACCTCAGGCTCACAAATGACTCGAGCACCATCATCGAGAAAATCGAGAGCAGCCCCGCCGCGCCCAGAGAATTTGCGCCGATCAGGCCGGGCGAGAGCGACTCGCCAAAGAGCAGCACGGCCATGTATGCCGCGCCAAGGTAGAGGCCATATACAACCTGCTTTAGCAATGCCATTTTTCGCCACCAGCCCATCATCGCCTGAAAAAGCATTATCTGAAAATGAAGTTTATGCAAAAAAGCACTGAGTAAAACCCCGCGACATCGGCAAGGGCTGTGTGCCTGCCAAAAAGCCCGGGGTCAAGGATAAAGAGCTGCACAAGGCACATGAGCGCAAAGAATAGGAACGGACTTGCGGCAAACCCCGCAATACCCCAAATGCCGCCAAAAGCCCTGAAAGCCCAGATAGAACGAAAAGAGGATGAAATTATAGAACAGGTTTTTTCCTTTAAAGAGGACATGGCTGGCCAGAAGGAATGCAAAAGCGCCGCTCAAAGAGATCGCAAAATCGGTCCGGCTCTCAAAGGAAGCGGTGCTCTACAGGATGCGCAGCCTTGAGAAGGCAGGAATCATTGAAGGGTACAACACCATTGTGAACTTTACAAAGCTGGGGTTCACGGGCTTTGCGGTGTTTTGCAGGTTTGAAGGGATCGGCGAGGAAAAAAAGCGCGGGATAATTGAGCGCCTTGTTGATTTCCCGCAGGTATACTGGGTGGGCCTTTGCGGCGGGCGCTTTGACATATCATTTGGCATTCTTTGCAAAAGCGTCTTTGAATTCAACAACCTCTATTATAAGTTCTGCAACGAATACAGCGAACATATCGCCGAAACCGCAATCGCGATCCGCACTGAGCTTTGGCAGAACACGCGCAATTACCTGATATCAGACAGCAAGGCAAGGGAGATGCCGAGCTTTTTTTTCGGCAAGGAGCCGGAAATAGAAAAAATTGACAGCATGGACAGCGATATCCTGAGCATCATTTCGGTGAACGCAAGGATGCCCGTCACCGAGATATCAGGCATACTCAATAAGCCTCTGCAAGCACGGTCTCTGTGCGGATAAAAAAGCTTGAGGAGCGCGGGATAATACAGACATATGACAGCATGGTTGCGGTGCAGCGCTTTGGCATTGAAAGCTACCGGCTCCTTCTTACATTAAGCAAGATGGACGGGAAAGTGAGGAAAAGGGTTTTCAGCTACGCAAACGAGAACCCGCGGATATGGCTTGCGGCTGAAACCGTCGGCAGCTGGAATTTTGAATTGGTTTTTGAGGTTGAAAACCATGCAGAGCTTGAAAGGGAGCTGGCGCAGCTGCGGGGCATGCTCGGGGGCATGATCAGCAGGATGGAAATCCTCATAATGTTCAGCGAGGACTATTACTTCAACTCATGGCCGTTTAAAAAAAGCGGGCAGCACAGGGAAACTCAAGCCAGAAATCAATACAGGGGCTAAAACCCCTAAAAGAATAAATATTATTTTTTCTTCCCATCTTTGCCCGCAAGCGCCTTTACTACAGGCTCATACCTTTTCATCAAATCCTCAAGCTCATCGGGGCCAAGGCTTTGCCTTCCCGTGAGGGCTTTTGCAAGGTTTGTCAGCTCCATGGGGAAAATGATCTTTGTGCTCTTCCCCTCCCCGAGCTTTTCGAGCGCGCGGATGTAATAGTAAGCCAAAACCTTGTCATTGAGCTGCTGCGCCGCCTCCTTTACCGCAAGGATCTCCGCCTGCTGGGCCTGCGCATTCTCGAGGCGCGCAAGCCTTTTTTGCACCGCAGCCTTCTGCTCATGCATGGCGTCAAGCACTGCCTTGGGGATCTGGATGTCCTGTATCACGACATTTTCAACCCCTACCCCCCAGCTGGTGGCGAGCTTTTCAAGCTCCTTTTTGAGGCTCTTGTCAAGCTCATCGATTTTGTAAATCAGCTCGCTGAGCTCAAGCTTGCCGCTCTCGGCCCTGATCTGGGCCATGACAAAGGTCTCCACCGCCTTGACGTAATCTTCAACCTGCGTGACGCTGTTTATTACAGAAGCGTTGTCCTTGCGCACATGGATGTAGGCCGCAGCATCCACCATGACCTCAATATTATCCTTAGTGACAACATCCTGCTTTGGGATATCAATCGTCTGCGTGCGCAGTTCCACAACCTCATGCGTTTCAAAAGGAGGGAATACGATTGCCCATCCGGGGCCGCCCACCCGGTTAACCTTTCCAAACCTGAAAATCACGGCCCTCTTATATTCCTTTAGCTGGAGCAGGTAGTCATACCTTGAAACAAGGTAGAAAAAAACAAGGATGAAAAGGAAGAATGCCACCACAAGAGGATTATTCAAAATTGCCTGGGCGCTGCGGAACACGACAATTGCGCTAAGGGCAAGGAAAACAACAAGGACCACAAAAAGCGAGCGCTTGAATTCATTGTCTTTTCCGGCGGAATGGGGGCCATGGGATTCGTGGTCGGACAAGCTTATCCCTGCATTAAGTGGATTTACTTCCTATAAGGAATTATTTAAATAATAAGACAAACCCTATATAAATAAGCTTTGGGACCCAAATAGTGAGAAGATGAACAAGCCTGAAAATATACTGGTTGTCTGCATAGACAGGGACAATGACCTTGGAAAGAAAGCAAACGTAATGGGCCCTGTGGTGGGAAAGGATGCGTGCATCAAAGCCGCTGCAAAGCTTGCGCTTGCCGACCCGACCGATTCTGATTCCAACAGCATCTTTGGCGCAGTGAAAAAGTTCGAGGAAGTCTCAAAGAGCGTGAATGCCCAGGTCGCAATCCTTACAGGCATCGGCAAAAGCGGCTTTGAATCCGACAGGAAAATCGCATCGCAGCTCGAAGCCGTGCTCGAAAAATTCCCCGCAACAGGGTTTGTGCTTGTAACTGACGGAGCCGAGGATGATCAGGTGATGCCGATCCTGCAGAGCAGCGCTCCGGTGGTCTCCAAGGAGACAATCATAGTCAAGCAGGCATCGGAAGTCGAGAGCACATATTACACCATCAAGAACGCGCTCCAGGACCCTGATTTCGCGCGCACTTTCGTGCTGGTCCCGGGGATCGTCATCCTTTTGGGCGGCATACTTGCATTCATGGGCCAAGAGGACCTGTTTTTCCGCAGCATGCTATTTACAGTAGGGGCATACCTTGTGCTCAAGGGGACAGGATTGGAGCAAAAAATCGTCTCGATGATAAGGAGCCTGAGTAACAGCCTGTCATTGCAGCGCGTGAGCTTCCCGTTCTACCTCATGACAATACTGCTTTTTGTCTTTGGCCTCTGGTCATCACTATCGGCATTCAACTCCCTTGATGCATCGCTTGTTGAAAGGGCGTCAGGCGCAGTGAGCCAGCTGTTTTTGTTCCTCGCGCTCACCGCAACAGCATTCATAATAGGGAAGAGCGTTGATGCAATACAGCTCAAGAAGGCATATTACCTGCGCAAGTACTTCATTTCAGGCTCAGCGGTGATAGTGCTCTGGATATTACTTGACTCGGGGCGGCAGGTCATTGTGGGCGAACCCCACGCAGACCTCATCTGGTTTGGCATCAACGCATTTGCAGGATTCATCTTCGCCCTGATCGCATTCAAGATATCGCAGGTGCTTGATTTGCGAAAAAAAATCACGCGCATCCTTGTCGGATTGCCTGTTTACAGCAGGGACGGCCAGTGGATCGGCTCGGTCGAATCAATCGTGCCAAAAGAGAGCGTCGAGTTCAAGAACAGGCTCACAAACAAGACCGCAAAGCTGCGGCAGGGAGAATTCGAACTCGCGGAAGGAAGGATAATACTCACGTGAAGATAAGAGCGGCATTGGCAAAAGTATTTATTAGCCAATAATCCTCATTCTCTAGCTGGTCGAAATGCCGCTGCTGTTCCCGAAAACTTATGCTGAATATTCTAAGAGACTGAGGCCAAGAATTATCCACAGCGGCCAGAGGGCGACTGCGTACCGGTTGTGGGGGATAGCTGACCCAAAAAGGAAAATAAAAGCAAGGAATAATGAGCTCAACGGAAAAGTGGCGCGGATAGGAAGCCTCGAACCAAAAAGGGGGCAGCAGCCTGAAAAGATCATGTTCTGGCAGTTCAAGGTCGCCCATGCGCTTTACCCGAAAAATTTTCCAAATATAGGATACGCTCGCGTGGCACACCCCAATGACATCCATTTTGGCGGAGTCCTCATATCAGATTATGTGCAGCTGGATAACAGATCGCAAAGAGTGTTGCGAAACGCACGCGACCTGCTGGACCCCGACCCAAAAGTAAATGAATTTTTCCTAAGCCGCACATGGAAAAACCATGAGCGAAGAGTGGAAAAGGAGGCAGAGCCACTGGCTGAAGAAATGAAGAAACAGGGAATAGCCGTGAACTACAACCCGCACAACGTATTTTTTGACATTGAGGGCAACCCGGTTTTCTTTGATATAATGACCATAGACACGCTTCTGCTTTCAGAAGAACTTCTGCAAGACAAAAGCGAAAGGGCAGCGAAAGCCCTATCCAATTGCAGTAATTTGGGCAGGGTTAGAATGGAATATGTAAAGCACCTTAACCGCAAAGGGTAAAAAGAAGTGAAACAATTTATAGCGGATTCACGGCACCGCCAAGGTCGCGCAGCGAATCTCCCCCTGCTATCTCATCTCCTGAGCCGCTCATAATCTTTTCTGGAAATTTCAGCCTGTTTCAGTATTTCCCTGAGCAGCCCGATTGTAAGGTCTTCATTCCCATGGACCGGGACAACAGTCCTCCTGCCGTCAGGATGGACAAGCCTCACATGGCTGCCGACCTGATGCACAGCTGAAAAACCGAGCTTTCCGAGCAGCTTGCACATCTCTTTTCCGGAAATCTGGACAAGGCGGGACATTCAATCAGACCCTTATTTCGACATTCTGCACGCCAACGAATTTGGAGGTGCTGGGCTCAAGGTCATCGGCCTCAAGGCAAACCCGGATAGCCTCTTTTATCCGCTCCATGACCTGCGCAACTGTTTTTCCCTGGGTATGGCAGCCCTGTATATCAGGCACTTTTGCAACATACCAGCCATTGCTGTCCTGCTCTATCAGGACCAAAAAGTTGTATGCTTTTTTTTTCTGCATAAAAACACTTTCGCCCTAAGAGCATTATAAACATATCTGCATTCCGAATGGTTCGGCAACCCGATTTGCGAAAGTATTTATTTGGCAAAGGGCTATTTTTCATCGCAAGACAGCACATGGACTCTATCCAAAAAATTTTCCCAAAGTAGGTTATGCTCGGGCACATACTCCATCTGACACAGCATTCGGCGGGATCTTGATCTCTGACTTTGCCCGATTGGACAGGCTTTCCGGAGCCATAATCAAAAAAATAAGGCACGCTGATCCGACAATAATTGCTAAAGTGTTAAAGAGCAGGCTGTTTGCAAAACACGAAAAGCGATTAGTGGAAGCTGCCTGCCCAATAATGTTTAAACTTTGGGAGCGCGGCATTGAAGTAAAGAACAATCCCCTGAACATCTTTTTTGACATCGAAAGGTAAGCGGCGACGGGCACTACTGTTTCACAGCGGGTTCACGGCACCGCCAAGGTCGCGCAGCGAATCAAGCCCGCCACTCATGAGCTTTTTGAGGTTTGAGAGCAGCTTCACCTTGCGATCGCCCTTTACAAAAGCCGTCTCGAGGACTTCTGCAATGTTTTTCACGGGGATCACCTTGATCTTTTTGAGCTGGTCGTCATTTATCACGACATCGCGCAAATTCGAGAAAGGGATTATGACTTCAGTAAAGCCTGCGGCAATAGCCGCGCTGACCTTCGCGCTAACCCCGCCTACAGGGAGCACTTCCCCGCGTACACTTAATGATCCTGTCATTGCAAGGTTCTGCTTGACGGGGATGTTTTCAAGCGCCGAAACCACCGCGGTCGCGACGCTCACTGAAGCGGAGTCCCCTTCAACGCCGCTATATGACTGCAGGAACTGGATGTGCAAATCGTGCCTTGAAATGTCCTTTCCTGAAAGCTTCTTTATTATCGCAGAAACATTCTGCACGGCTTCCTTTGCGATCTCCCCGAGCTTCCCTGTAGCAATGAGCTTGCCCTCTGCACTTGACTGCGCGGGCGCGATCTCCGCTTCGATCGGCATTATCAGGCCCGCATCGCCATCTGCCATCACCGCAAGGCCATTCACGCGCCCCACTGCGGCGCCTTCGTGCAGATACACATCATAATCCTTCTTCTCATCAATGATCTTGCCAACCATCTGCTGCTCCAATGTTTTTGCAGTCATCTTCGCTTCCAAAACATCCTGCCTCAAAACATGAGGGTGGTTCTTCTCCTTTGCAATGTCGCCTGCGGCGCGCACAAGGCCGCCGAGGTCGCGCAGCTTTAATGTCAGCTTGTTTTTCCTTCCCGAGCGGCGCCTTGCCTCAAAAATGATTTCCTTGACGGCATCGATCGAGAACTGCGGGATCTTGCCGTCATTTTTTATCTCCTGCGCGACGAACTGCACTATCTTGTTGCGGTTCTCCTCATTGTCTTCCATGTCAAGGTTCATGTAAATCTCATAGCCATAGCCGCGTATCCTGCTGCGAAGCGCGGGGTGTACCTTTTCAAGATCCTCATAATTCCCCGCAGCCACCAAGACAAAATCGCACGGAATCGGGTCGGTGCGCGTCATTGCCCCCGAACTCATCTCGCTCTGGCCTGTTATTGCATATTTTTTTTCCTGCATTGCAGTAAGGAGCTCCTGCTGGCTCTTCATGGAAAGCGTGGCAATTTCATCGATGAACAAAACGCCGCCTGAAGCGCGGTGGATCATGCCCGGCTCAACACGAAGATGGGGAGGGGTGCCAAGGCCGCCGGATTGCAAGGGATCGTGACGAACGTCACCAAGAAGCGCTCCTGCGCGCGCCCCTGTTGCCTCAAAGAAGGGCGCAATCTTTTTCCCCGCATTGTTCACAAGCAGCTTTGGGGTGACAACCCCGCCCTTCATGCGCATCTGGCTTCCGAGGGCAAAGCCCACCATCAAAAAGCCGCCAAGGATCAAAGTTGCCGCATAAACCACATCGGGAATGAACTTGAGGGTCCAGAGCACATAGCTCAAAATGAACCAGCCAAGCGGGAGAAGAAGGCTGATAAGGCGCATATTGTCATCTTGCGCCCTGCCCTCAAAGCGTGACTGCTCGATAAGCTTCATCCCGTCCCCTGATTTTGTTGTCTTCACCAAAGGGTTGTTCGGGTCATCGTCATTTGGAAAAATAAGGATATCGACAAGGCGCTGCACGGGCATGATCTCGGACATTGCCTTTGCAAGCATCGATTTTCCGGTACCCGGAAGGCCTACCAAAAGCACATTCCTGCGCTGGATTGCGGCCTTGCGGATGAGTTCAACGCTCCTCTCCTGCCCCACTATCTGCTCGAGCAAAAGCTTTGGCACCGGGACCTCCTTTGTGGAAGCGAGCCTGAGAAAATCAGTGATGGCCATAATATACTAAACAGGAAGAAAGCAATTAAATGTATGTATCAGGAGTGTTAATTGGCTAAGGAAAACAAAAGGCGGAAACGAAATGTTAAATAGGCAGCACTTCCCAATTATGTGAATGGGCTTCAATGAAAACTGGGCAATAAAGCTCACAGCCATGATGGCCGGCATTTTTTTCCTGCAAATGCTCTTCCCCGTGGTTACGGACCTATTTGTCCTCGATGCAACCAACATCCTCTATCGGCCCTGGACGATTGTGACAAGCATATTCCTCCACGCTGACCTGACACACATCCTCTTCAACGGCTTTGCACTCGTGCTCTTCGGCTCGATCCTTGAAAACATCATCGGGAGCAGGAAATTCCTCATTTACTTCTTCGTCACAGGGATTGCCGCATCCATTGTTTTTATCCTTGGCATCCCGATCATCCAGGCGGTGCAGGGCGAATCGGCAACAGCCGCACTGGGCGCATCAGGGGCAATATTCGGGGTTATGGGAATCCTTGCCGTGCTGCGGCCCAACATGATAATCTATTTGGGCTTTTTCCCCGTACCCATGTGGCTTGCCGCAATAATCTGGGCAGGGCAGGATTTCCTGGGGATTTTCATCCCGGACAATATTGCAAACTTTGCCCACCTCGGGGGGCTTTTCCTCGGGATAATAATCGGCCTTTCCCTCACAGGCGGAAAAATTGAGATCGGGAGGAAAAAATCAAGTGCAAATGTGCTGAGCGAGGAAGAGATCTCAAGCTGGGAACGGGAAAGGCTCTGAAGGGGCGCATCTTAATGTGCAGCCTGCCGCTGGCACATTTTTATTCCCTACCCCCTTTATTACTTTCATGAGCGATTCGATAAAAATAGTTTTTCTGGGAACCAGCGCGAGCGTCCCCACAAAGGAGAGGAACCTCTCAAGCATAGCATTGCGCTATGGGGGGGAATGGCTCTTGTTCGATGCGCCCGAAGGCACGCAGAGGCAGATGATGAAGGCAAGGACGAGCTACCTCAAGATCAACCACCTTTTCATCTCACATTTCCACGCAGACCATTTTTTGGGCCTTGCAGGGCTTCTTGCGACAATGAACATCCACGGCCGCGACTGGCCGCTTACAATATATGGCCCAAAAGGCATAGCGCAAGCCGTCAGGACCTCGCTTGACCTTGCAATGCTCGCCCCGGGTTTTGAGATAAGGTGCGTGCAGGCAAGGAAAGGGACAGTGCTTGAGCATGAGAAATTTTCAATCGAGGCCGTGCCGCTTGACCATGAAGTCGAATGCTTTGGGTATGTTTTCAGGGAAAATGACAAGCCGGGTGAATTCAACCGCGCGAAGGCACTTGAGCTGGGGATACCCATCGGGCCGATGTTTAGCGAGCTGCAGAAAGGGAGAAAAGTGAAGGTTGACGGCAGGACAATAAAGCCGGAAGATGTCATTGACCGCTCGAAGGGAAGGGCGGGAAGGAAAGTGGCCATCATTTTCGACACGCTCCCCTCAAGGGATTACTACAAGGCGGTTGAAGGCGCGGATATCCTCATACATGAATCGTCATTCCTTGAGGACATGAAAGCGCGCGCAAAAGAGACAATGCACTCGACCGCGCTCGATGCGGCAAAGGTCGCAAAGGAAACGGGGTGCAAAAAGCTCGTGCTCTTCCACCTGAGCGCGCGGCACAAGGAGGACGAAAGGTTCGAGAACGAGGCGCGGTCGGAATTTGGCAATGTCGTTGTGGCGAAGGACCTGCTGGAAATCGATTTGTAGGAGCGTTCAGCATGGCAGCGCCCATTAACTTCAAGATATGCTATTTATAACTCAAAGGACTGCAGCCGCATAGCTGTTTTGCCGCAGATCAATTAATTGCATATTATATTCAGCCCCAATAAAGGGGGGCTGTTTTCGGCGTATAATGTCAAGTACAGGAAAATTGGAGCAAGGGACGGGAAGCTTACCTGAAAGCACAATGCGGAGAAACTCCATGCATTGCTTTTTTTGATAGGGGGGCGCTGGCCCGGAAAGTGTATATTGGCAAAGAGCAGAAAGCGGAGCTTGCAGGAAACGCCAGGGGCATACCTGCCAAAACACGGCATGGAAAACCCAAAGCATAAAATTTTATTATAAAGGCGGCATATTCAATTGTCTTTATGCAGGCAGTCATTTTGTGTGCGGGAAGCGGGATAAGGCTGCGGCCTATCACCGATACGATACCAAAATGCATGGCGGAGCTAAAGGGCAGGCCCATGCTTGAGCGCGTGCTCGAGCACATCATCAATGCAGGCATTGACGAGGTCCACCTTATCGTAGGTTACAAGAGGGAAATAATCGAGGACCATTTCGGCCCCGAGTTCAACGGAACAAAGCTCAATTATTTTGTCCAGCAGGAGCCAAAAGGCACTGCGCACGCAGTGAGCCTGTGCAAAGATTACATCAAGGGCCAGTTCCTCATAGCAAATGCGGACGTGCTTGCAAGCAAAAATGATTACAGGTCAATTGCAAGGAGTGATGCAAGCGAGGAATTTGACGGCCTGCTGCTCGCGCGCAAAGTGGATGACCCGTGGAGGTTTGGAGTGCTGAAAACCGACAACGGGGCGGTCACTGACATTGTGGAAAAGCCAAACCCGGGCAAAGAGCCAAGCAACCTCATCAATGCGGGGATTTACAGGTTCAGGAAAGATTTCATGGACGCGGTGATGCAGACCAAGATATCTGCGCGCGGGGAATATGAGATAGTCGATTCAATAAGGAACTACATCGCAACGGGAAAGCGTGTCGAGTACAAGGCGATGCAGGACATATGCATTGACATAGCAAGCGTTGAGGACCTCAAAGCTGCAAACGAGATGCCTGAACTGCAATTCCCCAAACCTGAATAAAGTAACCGTAATTTACAGGAAATTGATGCGGATTTTCAAGGAGTCCGGAATACCTGCCCGGGCTTGAGTATCACAGGCACTGTCTTGAGTATGCTCTTTTCTATCCGGCTCTTGAAATCGTTCGGGTCGACTGCTATCTGCTCAAAGGAATTATAGTGCATGGGGATGACAAACTTGGGTTTCATGGTCTTTGTGGCACGCACCGCATCGATCACATCCATCGTGGAGCTGCCCCCTATAGGCAGGATTGCGACATCGCTCTTTATCTCGGAAAACGAATCCATGAGCGCCGTGTTGCCGGCAAAAAAGAGCGACTCTCCATCCTTTGAAAAGCAGAAACCCAGAGGATAGAATGAATTGGGATAATGCGCGCCCTTCACTGAAATGTTCACGCCCCGCAGGATAAAATTTTCCCCGACCTTTACTGCATGCTTGAGGCTTGAGGGGATTTTCAGCTCATTGAGCACGGACTCGTGGGCAACAACCATTGCATTATCGCGCGCTGCTATCAGCTCGACGAACTTCCTGTCAAAATGGTCAAAGTGCTCATTGCTCACGCAGATGAAATCCACCTTGTTGATCTTCCCCATCTCAGCCGGGCACCTCATGTTCAGCCTCACGCTGCACTCCCCCGCTGGCACTTCCAGGAACGGGTCGAGCAGGAAACTCACATTGGAAAAAGAAACTTTGAAAAAAGAATGCCAGACAAACTGAATCTTCATGGTTCCACTAGAGATAGAAGATGGCGGGAATATATTAATGTTAGTGCCATTGATCAGGCCGGCACCAGAAAGGGACAAACCAAAGCATTTAATTTAATTAGCGGATAAGTAATTACATGTTTATGAAAAAGGGGCTTGTGGTAATTGCGCTGCTTTGCATCTGCATCAGCGTGCAGGCCATAAAAGTGCAGGGCGTTGACATTACGGTCAGAATCGATTCGCAGGGGAATGCCGTTGTGGCGGAGAACTATGCGCTGCAGTTCTCAAGCCCCTTTGAATTTGAGGATTTCAAAAATACGGTGCGCGACAACTCCGCAAGCCTTTTTGCATGGCAGGCAGACTACGATTTTTTCTACCCGCATTTTGCAGGCATTTCAGGCAACAACCTGAGCTCCTCAAGCATCACATTTGACGAGGCATCGAAGGTGCTCTCCTTGGAATACAGCCTTGCCGACAGGTTTGCGCGGCTTGTAAAACAGGAACAGAGGACCGATGTCTACAAAGTCGAGGACAACCGCTGGGCGGCATTCAACGAGAGCGGGATCATAGTCATACCTGAGAACACGGCGATAAGGATCATTGTCCCGCAGAATGCGCAGATAAATTCGCAGTTGCTGCCGGAAAAAGTGCAGCTTGTGAACAACTCGCAAGCGCTCCTGCGCGGGCTACAGAGCAACTCCATAACAATACAATACAGCATTTTCAAGCCCATTGCAAGCAACAACCTCATTCCCGGCATTGCCGACATCTACCTCGCGATACCTATTCTTGCCTTAGCACTTGTTGCAATTTATGTGAGAAGGGAAAAAATCGAAAAGCAGATTGAGGACTACCTTGTAAAGCACTCCGAGATAAAGTCAAGGCCTCAGGAAGAGGACTTTGTGCTCGAGATTGAGAAGTGACGTCACAATCCCGTCAACGGAAATGAAGCCAACCACTACCAACGACTAAAGCCGTTGGCCTGCTTCGGGTTGGTGAAATTCATGGATTAATGGTAAACCTTGAAAAATACCGTAAAACGACCCGCCCCTAAAAGGGGCGGGCGTTCTTGAAGTGCACACGCTAGGCACAGCACACAACGCCGCCACCAGCAATTCATCACCCGCCTAAAGGCAAGTGCGTTCTTGCCAACGGCGTTGTAAAAATTTCAGGGTTTGCGACTTGCAGGCCGTGAAAATTCCGCCGAATTGTTTTGCTTGGCCGGCGTAAATGGCAGGGCACAAAAATCCAATCAATTCAAAGGCAGGATAGAAATTATTCCTGCCCTTTAAACGACCTGTGCCCTTTTATCTTCCTGTGCATCACGCCCCTGAATTCCACCCCTATTTTTTTGAGGACGTTTTGCACGCTGTAATCGTCAGTGAGCACGATGAATTTTTCCCTGCGCGAATGGAACTCCGCCGCAAGGGCAATAAGGGAAATATCATTGCCCCCAAGCCTTGTGCCGGACTGCTCTGCTTTCTCCATTGTGATCTCTATGGAAACAGGGCAGGGATCCGTTATTATGAGAGCGCCCTGCGCGATGCCGCTTTGGGCAAGGATGCGGCTGCGCACATCCCTCCACTCCGAGAGCACCCCTGAAGTGGTGTAATACCTGTCCCCCTCCTCAAAGCGGAAGGATTCATTGTTGAGCAGGGCAGCGGCGTCAAGGATGTAGATCATAGGGAAGTACATGCATCCAAGGCTTTTAATTTTATTGATAGTATAATATCTCGTGATTATATGGACCTGAAGGCGGTTGTGGCTTCCCTGAGCGAGATTGAAAGGAAAACGCTGCTCTGCATCGATGCCACGCCAAAGGCGGCAGAAGGGCTGGCAGCAGCCTGCGGCCTCAACATTGATTCTGTGAGGAGGGCATGCTCATGGCTTTCTGAAAAGGGACTTGCAAAAACCGAGGAAGTAAAAGAGACAAAAATTGTGCTGACAAAAGAGGGCGAAGGGGCGTTTACATACGGGCTTGCTGAAAGAAGGATGCTAAATATGCTTTCCGAAAAGGGGAAAATGGGTTTTAAGGAACTGCAGCAGGCGGGAAATTTCACGCAGCAGGAATTCAACATCGCTTTAGGCATCAACAAGCGCAGGGCGTTTGTGGCCATATTTCGCGGCACCCGGCCTGAAATAGGGCTCAGTGAAGTGGGAAAGGATTTCATCAAGGGCAAAAGCGAAGAGGAAGAGGCTATTGCGGAAATTGCCCAAAGCGGGGGGACGCAAAAAGGACAGGCCTTGCAGGCGCTAAAAGAGCGCGGCCTTGCAGAGGAAAAGGAGGATGTGCAAAGGCTTGTTTCAATCACGCCTGAGGGCGGGCAGGCAAGGCGGATAAAGGAATTCTCAGGCCAGCGCCACTACAACATATTAAACCCCGTGCCACCCATGTACATCGGCAAAAAGCAGCCTTACATCCAGTTCCTCAATATCATCCGCCGCAAGCTCACGGAGCTGGGTTTTAAGGAGATGGAAGCTCCGCTCATTGTGCACGAATTCTACAATTTCGACGTTCTCTTCCAGCCCCAAAACCACCCTGCACGCACATGGACAGACACTTACCAGCTCAAAAACCCCTCAAGAGGGACATTGCATGACAAAAAAGCCGTGAATGCGGTGAAGGCCGCGCATGAAACGGGAGGGGTATCGGCATCCTGTGGCTGGAGGTACAACTGGCTTGAGGAAATCGCTTCAAAGCTCATGCCCACCGCCCACGGGACAGCGCACAGCGCGCGGCAGCTCACTAAAGGGGTGGAGATGCCGGGCAAGTACTTTGCAATAGCGCGCTGCTTTAGGCCTGATGTCCTTGATGCAACACATTTGATAGAATTCAACCAGACCGAAGGGTTCATTGCGGGCGAAGACCTCAATTTCACGCACCTTTTAGGCGTGCTTGAGCAGTTTGCCCGCGAGATTGCAGGAGCCAAGGAAGTGAAGTTCCTGCCGGATTACTACCCTTTCACAGAGCCCTCGGTGCAGCTCTCCGCAAAGCACCCAAGCCTTGGGTGGGTTGAGCTCGGGGGCGCAGGGATGTTCCGCCCTGAAATACTTGAGAACCTTGGCATAAAAGGGCAGGCAATTGCATGGGGGATAGGCGTTGACAGGCTTGCAATGTTCAAGCTTGGGATAAAGGACATACGCTACTTGTTTTCAGATGACCTTGACTGGCTGCGGAGAACGCCCCTTGTAAAGGGATGAATTTTTGGAAAAGGACTGGTGTGTATGCCGACAATTGACATGAGCAAAAAGGACCTCGAAGGCCTTGTGGGAAAAAAATTCTCGCAAAAAGAGCTGGAGGACGCGCTTTTGTATGTGAAGGGCGAAATTGACGCGCAGGATGGCGATAACCTGAAGGTCGATGTCAAGGAGACAAACAGGCCTGATGTATGGAGCACTGAAGGAATTTCCCGAGAATTGCGCGCAAGGATGGGAATGGAGAAAGGGATTCCGGAATACAAGGTTGCAAAGGGAAAGCTGAAAGTAAGGATTGAAAAAAGCGTGAAGGGCGTAAGGCCCCTTACAGTAGGCGCTGTCGTGAAAGGCATCAGGATCACTGAGCCGCTGCTGATACAGATGATACAATTACAGGAAAAGATACACACCACTTACGGCAGGAAGAGGAAAGAGGCAGCTATGGGAGTGTATGATTTTGACAAGGTCAGGGGGGATATCCGGTATTATGGGGCAAAGCCACGGGAAAAAAAATTCATCCCGCTCGAATACCGCGCGGAAATGGGCCTTGATGAGATACTGGAGAGCCACCCCAAGGGCAGGGAATTTGGGCATTTGCTGAAAGGGAAGGATGTTTACCCGATTTTTGAGGATTCGGAAGGCAACGTGCTCTCAATGCCCCCGATAATAAATTCGAATTATTCAGGCAAAGTCACGCAGAGCGCAAAGAACCTCTTTATCGAAGTGAGCGGCTTTAACATGCACACAATTAGCACCGCGCTCAACGTGATGGTGATGGCTCTTGCCGACCGCGGGGGAAAAATAGAATCTGCCACTATAATTGATGCTGACGGGAAAAAATTCACCACGCCCGCATTTGGAACAAAAAGGATGCAAGTTGACATCAGTTACCTGAAAAAGATTTCCGGCCTGAATTTAAGCGAGCGGGAAATAACCGCACTTTTGCAAAAAGCCAGGTTTGAGGTGAAAAGAAAAGGGAAAAAGCTCGCGCTCGAGTACGGGGATTACCGCACTGACATTTTGCACCCCGTGGACATCATCGAGGATTTGCTCATCGGGTTTGATTACAACAAGATATTGCCCCAGCGCCCCAAGATGAGCGTTGTTGGGGAGGAGAGGGAGGAAACCGCATACCTTGACAAGGTTCGCGACGCATGCGTGGGCCTTGGGTTGCAGGAAGTGCTCACATTCAATCTCACTTCGAAGGAAAAGCAGGGCACGCTTGCAGGCCTTGGAGGGCAGCAATTTGTCGAAATTGCAAACCCCGTTTCTGCCAACTGGGAAATACTGCGCAAGAGCATCTACCCCGAGCTTTTGGAATTCCTCTCAAAAAACAAGCACGTTGAATACCCGCAGAAAATATTTGAGGTCGGAAAGGCACTTGAGATTGATGATGCAAGTGCCACAAGGACTCGCGAAAGGGACAAGCTGTGCATTGCATTGGCGGGAAACGGCTACGGCTTTACCCTGATAAAATCTGCATTCGAGGCAATCTGCCGCGAACTTGGGAAAAAGTGCGAACTCACAGCTGAGCAGCATCCGGCGCTAAAGGAAGGCAGGGGCGCAATAATCTCAGGCGGGTCCCCGGGGTTTTTGGGGGAGCTTTCAGATAGAGTGAAAAAGAATTTCGGGCTCGAGCAGGACATTGTTGTTTTGGAAATGGAATTATAACCGGGCCTTTTTAAGGGACCGAAAGTAATAATAAAAAGAAATAAGCTAGTAATTGCATGCAATTCAGATCTGCATTGCTGCTTTTTGCACTTATTGCACTCGCGCTTCCCTCATTTGCGATCCAGCTCGTGCCAACGGTCACTGAAAGCTCGCCGGCGCCAAACGCGGAATTTACAACAGCGCCCCAGCTCATCCCATACCGCATTGCCATTGATTACCTAGCAATAGCACAGGAAGGGAACAGGAGGGGGGAGGGAGCAGGCTCTCCACGATGCCGTAGATCTTGTCGCGGATCC
>Ga0209211_10006527_pt1 | contig 16808 bp, 25 predicted proteins | sample RifGroA2_FD_183992 | JGI IMG/M metagenome (GOLD analysis project Ga0209211, IMG submission 183992) | Groundwater microbial communities from Rifle, Colorado, USA - Groundwater A2 (SPAdes) (version 2) | ecosystem: Environmental > Aquatic > Deep subsurface > Groundwater | place: Rifle, Colorado... | reverse complement strand
TTAATGGGCAAATTAATGATTACAGGACACAAAGGAAAGAAACATTACTGGACATCTGGTATACAGACGGGACAAATTAATACGCAATATAGAATTGTCAAAAAGACTTTTGAAATAATTGAAAAGAAAACTCAAAAAAATCCAATTGAAGTTTTTGTAAGAGCCCTTGAAAAAGGCTCACCAACTGAAGGTATAGCATCAATTGAATATGGTGGAGTGCGATATCACAAATCTGCAGATTTGTCGCCGCAAAGAAGAATTGATTTAGCATTAAGATGGATGACACAGGGCGCTTTCCAAAAATCAAGGAAAAATAAAAAAAGAATTTGGGATGCACTTGCAGAAGAAATAATCTCTGCATCTGAAGGCGATGCAAAATCTAATACAGTAGCAAAGGGAGTTGAGCTTCAAAGACAAGCTCAAGCAAGCAGATAAATAAAATGGTAAGACTAAAATTAGTAACAGAAAATGCAATTTTAGCCGACCACTTTATTCACAGAGGTTCATAAAATGGTAAAACAAAAAAATATACGAATAGTAATAGCAGATTCAAAACTAAAAAGAACTTTCAAGAAAGAACTCGAAGGCGAAGCCAAGCAGCAATTATTTGGCAAGAAAATCGGAGATAAATTCCGAGGAGAATTAATTGATATGACGGGTTTTGAATTTGAAATAACAGGTGGTTCAGACCATTCCGGTTTCCCTATGGCAAAACACGTTGAAAGTACTGGAAGAGTAAAATTACTTTTATCAACTGGTTTTGGATTCAGAGCTGATAAGAAATTCAAAGGCGCGAGACAAAAGAAAGGTGTAGCTGGTAATACTATTAGCGAGCGAACAACTCAAGTCAACTGCAAAATAATAAAATGGGGTAGTATAGATTTGATAGAACATTTTGGTATAAAACCTAAAGAAGAGAAGAAAGAAGTTATTGCTACAGCTTAATTAAACCATAACGCCATAATACAAGAAATAATAAAATAATTACTATTATTAGTCCTAGTGTTTGCAATAACATATTATAGTTCTTTGCGGCCATTACTATTACCTTTCATTTTAGCTATTATATATTTTACGTCTTTACGTATTTCTTCAAGTTTTTGCTCACGAGCTTCAGTCTTTTTATCTGAGGCTATTGTATGATCTATAATTACCCAATAAATTAATGCTATGGTGATAAATAATATTATAGAGATTATTCCGCTCCAATTCAATATAGTTCCTGTTACGCCTAATAGCGCTAATATTATAAAAAATATGCTACTAGTTATACCTAATTTAGTTTTAAAAGACAATATCTGATAAGACATATTTAGTGGTATGTTTGTAGGACTTTTATTTTCAGGCATAAGATTTTAAGTTTAGATATGCTTTTATTAATTTCTATAGTCCCCAAGTTTTGTGAGTTTTACGTTTTATTTCTGCAATTTCTTTCATCAATTTGATTTCGTCTGTACTTAGTAATTCTTTTTTATCTTTAATCGCCCTAAAGTTTGATTCACTCATAGCACTGAATAGCACTTCTTTCTCGTGTATTTGTCTTCCCACTATAACATTAGAAATTGCTACAGCTGCCTCCTGTCCGGTTTTTAGTTCTTTTACTTTTGCACCTTCAAGCTCAATGGATTTTATTTCTCCGAATTCGTGGCCTTCCGAATCCATAAGTTTTCCGCCAGTTTTTAATTTGCCAGTAAGCATAACTATTCCGACTATCGCCGGCTTGGAAATCCTGAAAGTATGATTTGGCAAAATCCTAAATTTAGCCGGCCAGTTAAGACTCTCAACTGTTTTCAAATGCTTCGCCTGTTTTTTACTCATTACTAATTCTTCATAATCATCAATCAAATGATAAATTACATTTTTGGAAATAACAATTATTTTTTCTTTATCAGCTAATTCTGCAGCATCTGAATCTAATTTAACGTTGAATGCTAAAATTGCGGTGTGTATTTCATCGCGCTCACGGGATGCAATAGCTTCCATAATATCTTTTTTATTTATATCACCAATTTCAGCTTTCAAAATAGGAAATTGTTTCTTCCTTAAAATTTCTGCGATAGCTTCAAGACTGCCAAGAGTATCTGTTTTCAAAATAGCACCGGAATTCTGCGTTTCAATGTGGCTGCTCTCTAATTCAGCAGTAATAAAATTGACAGCAAGCTCTTCTTCTTCGTCGGTTCTCGCGCTTTGCAGCGGCGAACCCGCTACTGATTTGTCCAAATCGTGCGCAACTATTCTTACACCCGTAGCAGCACTGACTTCCTGTAAATGCGTCCATTTGTCTCTGGAAGCTACTCTTATTTCAGCTAATGGTGCGGGTTTTAACAGCGCTTTAATTTTTGTACGAATGATTTCGCGTTTTCCGCCTAGAACTAATGTATCGTTTACCTTAAGCGTTCCGTCATATATTATAGCATCGGCCGTTACGCCCAGCCCTTGAACTTCTTTTATTTCTAAAATAGAGCCTTTTGCAACTCCAGTTAGTTCCGTTCTTAAGTTTTCTTCCAAAAATTTTTGACTTAAACCAGTTAACAGTGCAAGAAGTTCTGGCAACCCCTCACCTGTTTTAGCAGATACAGGAACAATAGAAATAGTTTTTCTGTAGTCATCAACTTTATTATATAAATGAGAATTAAAACCCTGTTCAGACATCTGCCCCATTAAGTTATAAAATAATTTGTCAAAATAATCTTTGACATCCTGAGTTTGCATTTCATAATTTTTAATAAATACTTTATCATGCATTTTCCAGTTTCGTACTAAATCAATTTTATTCGCTGCAACTACGAATGGCACTTTGAACGTTTTCAAAATATCTATAGCTTCTTTAGTTTGGGGCTGTACGCCTTGAGTAATATCAATTACAACTATTGCTAAATCAGCTACACTTCCGCCTCTCTTTCTTAGATTAGTAAACGCTTCGTGACCCGGAGTATCTATAAATAAAAGTCCAGGAATAGTAAATTTGAGTTTGAATTTCTCTAATAAATCACCACAGATTTTTTGAAGTGTGCTGAGGGGAACTTCAGTAGCGCCAATGTGCTGTGTTATTCTGCCAGCTTCTTTATCAGCAACGGTAGTGCCTCTAATGTAATCAAGTACCGAAGTCTTGCCGTGGTCTACGTGACCTAAAACCGTTATAATTGGTTGGCGTAGCATAGTAGAACTCTAAAGTCTGGTTTTTTAAAACCTCGCTCTTATTGTTTTAGAATTTCAGCTAAACCAGATATTTATTTCGTGCTTTGCTTCGTCAACTGTTCCGGAAGCGTGAATAATATTCTTAACAGAGCGCTGTTCTTTATCGGCAAGATCATAAGAGTCAGTTGAAAAATCTCCACGAATGGTGCCAGGACCAGAGGATTTTGGTTCTGTTGCTCCGACTAATTTTCTTACAACTGAAACTGCGTGATTACCTCTCAAAACCATTGCAACAACTTTTCCAGAACTTAAACTTTGTTTTAACCAAGATTGAACTCTTTTAGCAATTTCCAAATCTGTCTCCGTCATTTTGATGCCTTTAGAAGCCATTGCTTCTCTTGTTTTGGAAGCCAAATTTTTAACCCAATCATCAGTAAGAACATAATGTCTCTCAAGTAATTCTTCTGTCGGATTAATAGTTTTAATATCGACTAAGTCTAAACCCGCTTTCTCAAATCTAGAAATTATTTCTCCAGTAAGCTTTTTTTCTACACCATCAGGTTTTATCAAAACGAGCGTATGTTCCATAAATTAATGGAAAATCTCAGTTTTAAAAATGTAACTAATTATATAAATACTATAAGCCTAAAAATTGGTGGCTATGCGCAATCTTAAGGACTATAATAACAGAAAGGAGGAATTGGAAGAGTATATCACCAATTACGAAGAATGGCGCAAGAATTTTTACGAACTGAAATTCCGAAATCCATCTAAATATAAAGATTATATTACTCAGCACGTAGGTGACAAATCGGTTAGAGAGTGGATAAAACAAAGAGAAATTAAAATAAATGATTTTAAAGAAGAACTTGAAAATATTAAAGAAGAAATAAAAAGGTTTGATTATGTCCAGCCATTAATAATTATAGCCATTATTGTCGCCGTAGTAATTCTTATAGGAACTATAGCTATAACAACTCCAACTGGTTTTGCGGTCTCAACAAGAAATGTAGCTGATGAAGTTTTCATTAATGTTCCTGCTGATGAAGAAATAATAGTAGAACATTTAGTTTTTAACAGCGGATTAAAATCGTGCAGCAATTTAGATGTATCTGTAGATGGACGACAAGTAGATTATTCAGTAGTACACGCGAATTACGATGATGATGGATGCAAAGAAGCTTATTTAGTATTTAATAACGTTAATTATAATATTAAAAATTCGAGATATAGGGTGAGCTCATATGAAGTTTAACATACATTATTCCGAGGAGAGTTTTGAAAGGTATATGTCTAGACGGACAATACCGCGCATAATAACCAAAACTGAGAATATAGTTTTACTAGCTATTATGCGTCTTAAAATTAATACCGATAAGATATCGCAGTTTACAGTTAAGTTTAGACACGGCAGAGTAGAAGGTTATTCTAATTTATTTAGATATCCTAGAACTAAAGAAGTTGAATTGACACTAAATTTACATTTTATTGAAAAATCCAGCAAAAAAGCAGTTGAAAATATAATCTATCACGAGCTCGGACATTTACGCGATATGCTTGATCCGAGATATAACTATAAGCCGACTCAGATTGACAAAATGTCAGAAGAAGCATTCAAAAAATTTGTAACTATTTGGAATATTAATATAGATTCGAGACTCAATAATAAAGGGCTGCCATCAGCTGTACGTGGTAGAAAAGAAGACATAAGATATTTTCACATACCTCACGAAATGGTAAAAAAAATCTGGAATAAATTTGTAAATTTCTCTGAAATGGTAGAATTAGCTAGAAAATTATAAATACGCAAATTCGTCTCTTTATATCTTAATGGCTACTAAATTAAAGAGAAGCTTAGGTCTATTTGAAACTACACTTTATGGCGTAGGTGTTGTATTAGGCGCAGGTGTTTATGTTTTGATAGGAAAGGCCGCAGGCTTGGCAGGCAATTCACTTTGGGCCGCTTTTGCAATTGGCGCATTTATCGCAACCTTTACAGGATTAAGTTATGCTGAATTAAGTTCAATGTTTCAAAAAGCAAGTGGAGAACATTATTATGCTCAAAAGGCATTCAATAATCACATAGCTTTCTTAGTTGGCTGGCTAATAGTTATCGGTGGAATTATAGCTTCGGCAACCGTAGCTTTGGGTTTTGCAGGATATTTCAATGCGTTATTTAACACACCTATAATTTTAACAGCAATTGCATCAATATTAATTTTAACAATTATTAATTTTTGGGGAATAAAAGAAGCAACTTGGTTCGGTATTATTGCTACAATTATAGAATTAGTTGGACTTCTTATAATTATAGCACTTGGTTTTACTTTTTTTGGCGATGTAAATATTTTGGAATTACCGCCAACAGGTTTTCGGGGTTTAATTTCAGGGGCAGCATTAATTTTCTTTGCATGTTTAGGATTTGAAGGAGTAGTTAGACTTAGCGAAGAAACAAAAAACCCTAAAAAAGTAATTCCTAAAGCGCTAATATTATCAATTATAATAACAACAATAATTTATATCTTGGTAGCTATATCTGCAGTTAGCGTATTGGGCTGGGAAAGATTGGCTATGAGTAATGCACCTTTAGCTGATGTCGCAGCAGCAGCTTTTGGCTCTAAAGCATTTTTTCTTTTATCCGTAATGGCTTTATTCGCAACATTAAGTACAGTTTTATTTACTCTTATATCGACTTCGAGAATGATTTATGGTATGGCGAGCGATGGTGCTCTGCCAGCTATTTGCAAGCAAGTTCACAAAGCTACAAAAACTCCTTGGATGGCAGTTACAATTGTCGGATTGCTGTCAGTTGGATTTATTTTACTAGGAGATATAGTTAAAGTAGCATCTTTGACAGATTTTGCTTTATTTGGTACTTTTGCAATTGTAAATCTAAGTTTAATAGCGCTAAGATATAAAGATAAAAAAATAAAACGTGGTTTTAAATCGCCTATAAATGTGGGGAATTTTCCAGTTTTGGCAGCTTTGGGTGCTGCAGCAAGTATATTTATGATATTGCAGTTTGAATATTATATTATATTAGGAGGAATAGTTATTACCCTGGCTGGTTTTGGTATTTATTATTTAGTTAACTTTGGTAAAACAAAGAAAATTAATCCAAAACATAACTATAATATTCATAGGATACATCACTTAAAGGTAAAATGATAAAGCAAAATCTAATTAGAAAATACAGATTTGCTAATCATTTTAATCATATGAGGTTCATAAGATGATAAAGCAAAATCTAATTAGAAAATACAGATTTGCTGATCATTTTAATCATATGAGGTTCACAAAATGATAAAGCAAAATCTAATTATAAAATACAGATTTGCTAATCATTTTAATCATATGAGGTTCATAAAATGAAATTTGAAAATTTAATGGCAACGATTTTGTATGTGATATTACTCATAGTAATCGTAGCTGTAGTTGCCCAACATTTGGTAAGAGCACCTGCAACAACAGATATATCGCAGCCCGAAAGGGAATTTGAAATTAAATTTCCACAGCAAGAAATACAAGTGGAACAAGAATTTTATCCTGCGCCTAAAGATAAACCAGATTACATTAAAGGTTTTATAATAGACCCTTATGAACGCCCAGATTACAAAAAAGATATAGCAGTCGCTAAGAATGCAAGTGCAAATTTAATAGTTATAACATTACATTTAGAACTAGGTGCAAATCAGACTCCGGAAATTCCAAATGAGTTATATTTCGACTGGAAAACATACGCTATCGATATAGTTAATGAGGCTCATAAGAATGGCTTACACACAGAACTTAGAACTATTAGTGTTCCGGGAACGAGATTAGCGCCTTTGTCCGATTATGATAATCATATTTCAAAGAGCAAGAAATTATTTACTGAACTAGCAAAATTTGCAGATGAATACCAGTTTTATCAATTTACACTTTATGAGCAAATAGACAGCGAATTTAATTTTGGTGCGTATAAAACTTCTGAAATAAATAGAGCTATAGAAAATATAACTATAGAATCTATTAAGCCATACTATGGTGGAAGAATTGGTGCGGGATTTACGCACGAGAAATTTGTAAAGAATAGAGATTATTACGAAGTGGGAGATTTAGATTATATTTTAGTTAGTGTTTATCCAGCCACAGATACTTTGCCAAGCTATCATCCATTAATTAAAGATTACATAGAACGGGCGCGGTTGGTTGCATCTGCTTTTGGTGTAAAGGATATAATTCTTGGTGATTTTGGAGTAAATACTGACCCTTCGCCGCCACACTATACGTCTTTGAAAGTAACACAGCAAATAGAAAGTGAGTTTTATCAGGAAGTTTTTGATAGATATGAAAATGAAGTTGAAGGAATAACTATTCGTTATAGTACTGAAATGTACGGAATAAAAGACCATTCTGCTTTGGAAGTTGTTTCAGAAAATTTTAATCAATGAAATTAATTGTTATTTGCAATAAAAATACAGCAAGCGTTAATATTGGAAAAGCTTTGAAAAGTAATTATGCTGAGCTACCAGAGTCCGCTACTATACTAGAATTAGATGCAAATGTTTTGGATTTGGACAAATATAAGAAAAAGTTTGACGGGCTTAAGCCCGAAATAATAATAGTATTATCAAGCCACGCATCAAAAGCAAATGTAGATTCATTTAGTATCCATCCAACTGGAAATTTTGATACGAATGATTTAGGAGGAAATAAAAAAGAACTTTCAATCGCTCCGGCATTGTATCTTCGTACTGGTTTAATAGACATACATAAGCACGCAAAAAGACGCGGATGTATGGAATATCAAATTACAATTGAAGCTACACACCACAGTCCTACTTTTAATCATCCAATAATTTTTGTTGAAATAGGTTCAAATAAAAACGCTTGGAATGACAAACTCGCTGCAGATGTTTTGGCAGATGTAGTTTATGATTTAATTGCAAAAACTGCCAGAGCGAAAGGTATTAGCGCAATTGGTTTAGGAGGTAATCATTACTCGCCAAAATTTCAAAAAATGATTGAAACACAAAACTATGCATTTGGACATATATGTCCAAAACATAAACTCGATAGTTTAGATGATAAAATGATATTAGAAATGATTAGCAAAACTATTCCAAAGCCCGAGCAGGCCGTTTTAGACTGGAAAGGTATGAACAGCTCTCAAAGAAAAAAGATAATAGATATGTTAGAGCGGAATGGAATCAATTGGGTGCGGACTTAATGCTTCATTTATAGCATCTTGTAAAGCAGATTTATCTAATAATCCATCTCTTATAAGTCTTTTACCTTTTTTTGTTAAATTTATAATTTTTTCACTCTCAGATAATATTTCTATTAAACCTGTTTCTTCTAACCGACCTAACATTGAACGTATAAGCTCATTCGTGGGATAACTATTGTTATCTTCCAAATCATCATCAAAATAATCTTCAAATCCAAATTCACTAAAATTGCTGTATCTGAAAGTAGCAGAAGCGTAATATAATGCTAAATGAAGTTCAGAAAAATACGCTGCTCCTTTTTTATGCATATAACTAAGAATAAATTTTTGAGTTACTCGTTCCTGATTTGCTACGTATAATCTAGTATCTCTAGATAGACTTAAGAGCATCTGTTTTTATTGTACGATTTAGTTTTAAACTTTGTTTTTTAGTAGCTTAACATATAAAAACCCAGAATTGTAGTCTATAATAGCTATATGACGAAACTAAAAAATAAAAAATTGAACAAGTTTTTGGAAAAAGCAGAGGATATTATAGATGTATTGATATTTCCAGCTACATTACTTTTAGCTTTTTTAATAATAGGACAATTTTTTCTTAATTTGGAAGATTATGAACCTTATGCGACCATAGCTGATTACTTTATTATTTCTTTATTTGTGGTTGATTTAGGATTCAAATGGCGCCATACCCATAATTTGAAAAAGTTTTTCAAATATTACTGGCTTGATATATTAGCAGTATTTCCGTTTTACTTATTGACAAGAACATATCTTGGATTTGCCCAATTTATAGGCGGAGCAGATGTACAGGAAGTCTTTCATACGATTGCCGGCCTGCGCGAAAGTCAGATAATTAAAGAGATTAAATTTCTAAGAACATTACGTGGTATAAAATTAGGGCAAAGAGTAATTAGACTTATAGCTTTAAGATTTAGAACAACGCACAACAAAATGTTAAGACGTTATGCAGCTAAGCAAAGAAAATATTTAAGAAAAAGATCTAAGCGCCAGTAAAATCATCAACTGATATTTGTAAATTCTCGCCTTCTTTCAAAATACCTTTCGCTTTTAGATATTCATTTGCGAATATCCAGAAAATAAGTCCGAGAGATTTTGCACCTTTATTGTTGCATGGAACTACTATGTCAATATTTTCAGTAGTGTTATTAGAATCACAAAGTCCGATTATTGGAATACCTATATTTAATCCATCTTTGACAGCATTTTTATCTGGAAATGGATCTACGACTAACATAATTTTTGGTTCAAAGAATGTATCTAAATTTGGATTTGTTATTGTACCAGCAGGATATCGTCCAGCGAAAACGTGCTTTACTCCTGTCGCTTTTGCAAAGGCTTTAACAGGTGCCCAGCCATTTTCTCGTCTTGAAATTACAACAATATTCTGAGTATCGTATTTTGCCAATTTTTCAGCAGCAGCTTTTAATCCATCATTTATTTTTTCTATATCGAGAACACATAAGCCATTTGGACTTATTTTGTAAATATATTTAGCCATATGTTTTGTTCTGAATTTTGTTCCTATATGTATGCCCGAAGAAATTAATTGGTCTAATGGTACTAAGGTTTGTTTTATATCTGTCTGCATTTGTTCCATCAGTCTTCCTCGATTTTAACTGGCTGCGGTCTTTTGATATTTATAGGCAATACCCCTGCTCTCAATTCTTCTTTCGCGATTGTTACTGTATTATATATGTCCTTAGGTCTTTTTATCAAAAGTGGTGCGCCCATAGAAATTTGCAAAGCTCTTGCACCTATAATTCGAGCAATCTCATATTTAGTAAATTTTTCCATATTCTTAACTTTATCCTTGGTTTAAAAGGCTTACTTTGAAGGAATAAGCTTCCGTAGTTTTTTACCTAATTCGACAGCTTTTTCCGTAAGTTCAATTACTTCTTCGGCTGTTAATGGTCCAGAACCGCCTTTTTGCATAGCAGATGCTGTTCCATCTTCAATTGTTGCTATCGATAGCCTCGCATCAACTTCTTTTTCTTCACGCATTGTTGCATCAACAAAAAGATTGCCGCTTAATTTTCCAAAAGTTGTAAGTACTGGTATTTTTTGAACCGGAAGTTTTGTTTTTGTTAGTTCTTTATGCAAAACTTTTTCTTCATCTTCGTCGTATTTTGGCAGCAATGTTGTTTTGAGAGCAGCTATTGCACCAAGGGCTCCTGCATCAAGTAAATTACCATCATCATTTATTGGATAAATATCTATAAAAACCATCCAAACTTTTTCTTTTGGTTTAATGCAAAGTTTATCCAAATCTATAGCGTGACATTCACGAATGCCTCTGTCAATTACTCTTGAAAGTTCAATAGAATCTTTACTTGGCGGACCAAATTCAAAACTTGGACTTGCTAATGGAAGTAATTCTGCATTTACCATTAAAACTCCGCTTTCGGGTGAATCTGGAAAAGGTACGCCAACGTCTAATTTAACTCCAACAAGAACTTCTGTCTTTCCTATTAGAACTCTTGCCGAACCGTTAGCCCGCGCTATAATACCAGTTTCTATTTTTATATCCCTGTAATCGAAAGGTTTTCTTCCATCCTCGCGTTTTCCTTTCGCGAGCAATTCTGTCATATATGGTTTTAACATTGCCATCTCAAATTCCTCTCCAATGATGACCAGCTAAACGCTGGCGTTTAAGCGCTGCCATCTTATTCAGTCTCCTGTTGAGTTTCAGTTGCATATTTTTTTTGCAAAGCTTTTTTCTGTATCTCGTATATTTCTTCGCAGGCTTTTATACTCATATCTATTAGTTTCTTTGATTCAGCTTTTGTAAGAATACCATCCATTTGCAATAAAGTTATTTCTTTTGTTCGTGGAAGAATTGCAATTGGCATATCTACTTCGCCAAAATTATCTTCCGGCTCGAACAAATCTAACATAAGCGTTCCATCTGCTTTTCCAGATGCGATTGAACAGACCAAATCTCTCATTTCTATTCCAGCATCAGCAAGTGCAACAGAAGCTGCATTTATTGCTGCAGTTCTTGTTCCCGCATTTGCATTTATAATCTCCATAATTACTGTTATCTCCATACCCGCATATCTTTCCATAAATATTGCTGGTGCCAACGCATCTGCAATTACTTTTGAAATTTCAGTACTTCTTCGATTTGGTCCTGGTCTGACTCTTTCTGATGTAGAAAATGATGCCATTCCGTAAACGCAATTTAGAAATGCCTGTTCTGTATCCAAATTTCTTCTTGGTAGAACTTCTTTTGGACCATATACAGAACATATAACTTTAGTTCCTCCTAAGGTAACTATAGCTGAACCGTCTGCATTTGGTATTACGCCAACTTCTATTTCCATTTCTCGCATTTCGTTTGCTTTTCTACCATCAAGTCTTTTTCCATTGACGATAAGTTTTTCTGGTGCGCCTACTTTACTACCCATTAGTTCTTCTCCTCTAACATGGCTTTGACTTTTTCAGTTAAGCCAGAAAGATGACTTTCTTTTTCAATTAATTTGATTGCTTTCGCAACTTTCGCTTCTTTTTCAGCGTCTCCTTTTATCCACGCCAAGCCGTTTTGTCCGATTAATATTTCACAGCCCGATAGGTCTTTTAATGTCTTTATCATAGAACCTTGCTTTCCAATTATTCTCGGAATTTTTGTAGGTCCAACTTTTATGATATTTCCACCAAGCAGTTTTCTGTATGGGCGTCTTTTTGCCGACAAAGAAATGTATCCAGATTCACTTATATCTGTTATTTCTCCGAATACATAATCTCCTATTTTGAAATAGTCAGCAAGTTTGCTGTTTTTCAAATCAACATAATTCATAGAAATTTCTCCGACATTTAAGTCGATTTTGTATGGGCTGTCTATTTCTAAATTCCACCCAAATTTACCAAAGCCATTTATTTTTGCTATAATTACATCGCCTCTTTTTGGCGAATATTTTCCTGCTAATGGTATTACTTTTATTACTCTGCCTTTTACAGATATTAATCCGATCGTGGCCGCGTATATATTTTCGCCGTCTCGGAATGCTCGTCCTGAAGGCAAATATTCAAGCCCCTCTGCTAAAAGAGCGCCAGGAACTACTATATCTTTGTCTTTTATGTGTATTTTTTCTCCCATTTATTTTTCCTCTTCAATTATAACTTCACCAGAAGTAAGTCCATTAGCAAGATTAAAAAAATCAATTTTTAATCCCGCGGAAATTTGAACTTTTATTTCAACAGAACCATCGTTGTTCCATTTTTCGCTGGTAAATTTGTATTTTCCTTTTAATGCTGAATATGCGCTACCTGCATATTTGGCTGGAATTGTGATTATAAGCTTTACCTTTTCTAAACTTATTGGAAGTATAGCTCTTAAGCTTTCAATTATTCCATCTAGCTGCTCTTCTACAGATTTGTAAGCATCAATTTGAACTTTAGCCTGCTGCATCGCATTTTCTATTCTAATTCTTGGATGTGGTAATTTTGTTTTTGGATCTGCAGCGTTTACTTGAATATAATCAATTATTTTAGATTTTTTCGCATCAAACATCTGCTTTCTTTGTTCTTGCGTGAGGGAAAGTTCGCCTTTCCTTAAAATTATTGTTGCGACTTCTTTTTCATTATCTGTGCCAAGCCATTTTTTCATATCTGTATGAGCTGCAAGCTCTCCTCTCTTTGCATCTGAAAATATTTTTGGCGTTTCGAGAATATCTTTTAAATCCAAATCTTTTCCCGCTCTAAACTTAAGAGCTAAATCAGAATCTTTTAATACTATTTCAAAAATAACACCACCTTTTTTAATTTTAGCGATAGCTATTGGTTCTGTTCTTGGTCTATCCATACCTTGCGGTCTATAAGCCATTTATTTTAATTCGATCTTTTGGGCTTTGCTGTTCGCAGATACAGCCATAGCTTCTAATCTCTCAAGTGAAAATTCTTTTCCAAGAATCTCCTTGAAAATTTCAAGTGCTAGTTTCTGAGCATCTTCTGCATTCATATTTTGTTTCCATTTTTTTTCCAAAATCACGTTTGCTTCTGGAGCTCCACCACCAATTGCTTTGGCATAGTATTGAGTGTATATTCCGGATGGGTCTGTTTCAAACAAACGTATTCCGGTTTTGTCCATTCCGCCAAAAAGGAAACTTACACCAAAAGGTCTTATTCCTCCATATTGAGTATACTGTTGTTCTATATCTGAAATATATTTGACAATGTCTTCGACTGCAGGCAGTTCTCCGTATGTTAATTTATATTGCTGTGCGAAAACTCGTGAACGTTTGATTATAACCCTCGCATCATTCATATATCCTGAGAAAGATGAAATTATGTGTTCATCTATTTCAGAAATCTTTTTTACTGATTCCGCAACTAATAATTTTTCATTTAATCTTCGGTCTGACATCAAAAGAATTCCATCTTTGTAAACTATACCGAGCGTTAATACGCCAAGACTTACAGCTTTCTTTGCATATTCTACCTGCAGCAGTCTTCCATCTGGACTGAATACTGTAATTGCGCGGTCATATCCCATCGCTTGTTGCGGCAATAAATTACTCATTTTTATCTCCTTTTAGTTTGTCAATAGCACCAGATACTTTTATTGAAGATATCGTTGCTTTTTTACCTTCTATATCTTTAACCAACGTAAGTGCAGCAATTGTGTCATCGACATATTTGTGTCCTGTCCGGACTATCGCGTGTTTTCCATCCCACGTATCCGACAATAATTGTACTCCTGCGCGAGCCATATTTAACTCACCGAGAAATTTTAGACCAGCCTGAATGACTGCTCTTTCTAAATCACCTTTCTCGACTCTTTGAGTAGAGTCGACTTTTATCCTTATATAACGTTTTCGCTCTTTAGAAGAAGGCTGTATTTTGGCCATTACGTTAGATTATGAGGTCATCTATTTAAAAATCTACTCTATAGGTGTCGCATATAAATCTTCTAATATATCGTTTATGCCTTCCAAAGCAAATTTATCATTTCTTATACCTTCTACAGAACCATTAATTTTTTCGGCAATTTCTATTCTTGAAATGTACTTTGTTTGATGTAATTCTAATAGAGCGATCAAATCGCTTTTGTTAAAATCAGCTGGTAGCTTTACTTTTTCAAATGGTTTAAATTCTATTGTAACTTCATGGCCCTTAATAATAGCCCTGCCACGCGCTTGCATATCGCTGCTATCAAAAATCTTGTATTCATCGTTATCTTTGTGTTTGCTTATTTGTATTGTCATATAAATTTAGCTAAACTTAAGATTAAAAACCTAATTGATAAAAACCCAATCTGAACTAGTTCAAATAGACCCAGCGAAACTTTGTTGCCTGGAATTTATATTTTATAGACCAAGTCCCGCGCTCTTGCAGGTTTATTTGTTTTCATACCTATATTATCGCCACGTTTTGCAGTTTTTATCGTGGTATGTTCTATTTGCATCGATTTTATAGGCTGCTTGAAATTTGTTTTTGGTCCTTCTATAGAGATTGTATCTCCTACACTTATTGGTTTTTTCACATCAATTACCGCAACAGAAATGTTATCGAAGAAATGTGTAATAGTTCCAACTAAATTTTTGCTTCCTGCATGAGCTTTGAAAGGCTTCTTGCCAGATTTCTTTGTCGCTTTTCGTTTAATGCTCTTCTTGACAACTTTCCTTCTGGAAGTTGATTTCCGTGCCACTTTTCGCTTAGTTTTGCGTTTAACCATAATTTACCTCATAATTAACGTGCATAGGTAGAATAAATAATTTACTATTAGATTTTATTTAAGTTTAAGCTTCAGCTTTTACTTTTGCGCTTCTGGTCCACTTCAATCTCTTCGGGTTTCGTTTGATTTTTAGCATATATTTCTCGCACTTGCGCGAATGGAACCAAAGAATTTTGCCGGTGTTTTGTATTAGCATTATTCCGCTTGCTCTATCAAATTCTTTATTGCAGTAAGAACATTTTGGCATTATCTCTTCCTGCCCTTAAGAGGACTTGCTTCAATTTCAGTTTCATTAAGCATTAATATATCGCCAATTTTTAATGGACCTAAAACATTTCGTCTGATTATTTTTCCGTTATCTCTTCCCGCAAGCACTTTAACTCGTGCCTGTTTTCCGCCTTCTCGTGTTCCCATAGAACCAACTATTTCCATAACCCGTGCTGGATATGGTCCAGTTTGTTCTTGAATACTTTCTTTTTCCTTTTGTTTAACGTCTTTGGCCATGATTAGAATTATTGAGCTGTAACTTCTTCTGCAGTTTTAGCTGCTTCTACTTTTACAGAATCTTTTTTCTCTCCTGTAATATTTGAAATTTCAACAACGATTTGATTAAGTCTTTTTTCATCTCCAGATTTAGTAATTGCTATGGCGCTTGTTGCTACTGGCAATCCGGCAGCTGCACCTAATTCAGATTTTGACGGAACAAAAACATAAGGGATTTTTTTCTCAGAACATAGTAAAGGTATATGCATTATAATTTCCGGCGGACTCACATCACCTGCGATAATAACTAATTTAGCTTCTGCTCTCTCAATAGATTTAGTAGCTTCGTTAGTTCCTTTACGGATTTTGCCGTCCGTTCTGGCATCCTGAATAAGTGCGAGAATTTTGTCGCTTAATTCCTTAGGTACGTCGAATTTTCCCTGCATTTTTAATTATCCTCTCTAGTATAGCGATGGTAATCATCGGATATAAAAACCTTAAAAGTTGCATTTAAAAACATATCGAAAGGGAGTAAAGTTATAAAGCGATAGTCTTAGCCAAAAAGACGGAGAATTACTATAGATATGGGTAAAGCCGATGATAAAAAATTGACTATATTTTTGTCAATAAAAGATATAGAGCTACAGCATAGACTTTTGAGACAGCAAATTTACAAATTATCTGTACCTTATTTAATATACGGAGAGCAAGTTTGCGGTACGCGTATGTTAGATGAACATTTAGAATATAACTTTGCTCTTGGAAGTAAAGAAGCGCACAATGCTATGGTGGATAGCATAATTACGATACAGACTTTATACTATATTAGACCAAAATTACAAGAATTAATAGATACCAAACGACAGATGGAAAAAAAGTATCCGCATCTCGCTCAATTAGAAAAATCAGACTTGGAAGACGCTATGCGTGAAGAAACGCAAAAGTAAGTTTATTTGTTTCTTTTTTATCAAGAGTTACAAATCCAAATCTTTCGAATTGTATTGTTTTGCCTAATTTTAATTTTTTAAGATGTAACTCGCCCAAACCTTTTACAATTTTGCCGTTTGGCATAAGAACTTCCGTTCTAATATTGTTACTTGGAAGCCATTGAATTTTTTGTACGTTCTTATTTTCTTCGCTCGTAAAATCAGCATTTGTTTTTAAGTTTACATTATACAAATGCATTAGCCTTACTTCTATATTTTTGTATTTTTCCAAATCGTTTTTTGGAATGTAAAGAGTTTTTGTTACATTAATTAATCTTGTTCGCTCTTTATT
>Ga0209211_10006524_pt1 | contig 16820 bp, 18 predicted proteins | sample RifGroA2_FD_183992 | JGI IMG/M metagenome (GOLD analysis project Ga0209211, IMG submission 183992) | Groundwater microbial communities from Rifle, Colorado, USA - Groundwater A2 (SPAdes) (version 2) | ecosystem: Environmental > Aquatic > Deep subsurface > Groundwater | place: Rifle, Colorado... | reverse complement strand
CGCGCTTTTATTTGCGATTGCCGCGGTAAACCCGCCGCCCTTTCTTATTTTGGACGAAACCGATGCGGCTCTCGACGAAGCAAACTCCCAGAGATACGCCGCGATCTTGAAAGAGCTTGCGAAAAAGATCCAGCTTATCATCGTGACCCATAACCGCGAAACCATGAAGTGCGCGGACGTCCTCTACGGTATCACCATGGGAGATGACGGAGTTTCAAAAATCCTCTCGCTCAAGTTCGAAGAAGCGGAGGCATATACGAATAGGTAGATTCTAAAATCAAAAACTCCGATATATCGGAGTTTTTGATTTCTCAAAAAATCATCAGAAGAATGGATTTTATTTCTGACTCAGCGGAAGCGTGATTAAAAATTTCGTTCCTTTGCCGAGCTCGGAGGCAAAACTTACGGAGCCGCCGTGCTTTTCAACGATTTTTTTCGTGATGTAGAGGCCGATTCCCGTGCCGTCGGGTTGGGCCAAGAGCGCGTTTTGGGCGCGGTAAAATTTCCGGAAAATTCTGTCGCGGTCTTCCGCTGCGATACCGATGCCGGTATCCTCGATTCGGACCTGTGCGGATCCGTGTCCTGCCTGGAGCGTTACCGTAACAGACCCATGGGGCGCGTAGCGAATCGCGTTATCAATTACGTTTTCAATCGCCATACCGAGCTCTTCCTCGGCGCCGTGGAGGATGATTGGGTGCTCAGGCGGATTGTAGACGAGTGCGACTTCTTTTTCGCGCGCGAATTCTTTTTCATCCTCCACGATTTTTGAAATGGCTTCCCCGAGGTCTATTTCTTTCCGTTCGAGGGCGCCGTCTCTCAAATCGAGCGTCCGCGCGCGGAGAATTGAATTCACGATGCCGACGATGCGATTCGTCGCAAAAAGTCCTTTTTGGAGCGCTTGGCGAGCTGCCTCCGACATTTCCTGTCCGATTGCATAGCCCAGAATCCATTTGATTTCATTTAACGGCGTTCGCAGTTGGTGCGACGTGACAGTAACAAAATCGGTTTTTTCCTGGTCGAGTTCGAGGAGTTCTCCGTATTTTTGTTTGAGCTCTTCGTTTTCATTCTGGAGCGAAAGCCCCCGTTTGATAATCATAAAAACGTAGAACGTGTATATTCCGACGAGGAGCAGCCAGAAAAGCACATTTGACGGTTCGTTTCCGGACGCGAATATGGAAACCACGGAGAGCGCAAGGATCGTGAGCATTCCGACGATGACCGCGGCCATTGCCTCGAGGTCAAACGATCCGGAGACGATTGATTGTTTGCCGGGAAGCAATGCAACGAAAACAACGAGCCCCACGAGCATGGTGCCGCTGACCGCGATGAGCGCAATATGGAATGTGTTGAGTGACGGGAAAAAGCCCTCTGGAAGGGTCGTAAGTCCCGTATAGATGATTGCCGAGCCGAAGATAGCGAGACGCGCGAGACGTAGGATAAACCCAAGTATTTCCCGCGCTCTATTTTTCTCTTCGGTTTTGTGCTCTTGGGCGGCCGGATTCTCTGTTTGTTCCCCCATGCATCCATTATACGGATGAATGCGGATTTGGAAATATGAGGACAATGGCGGGACGTTGACACGCCGGTCGATTCCGAGTATAGTATTCTTTATGTTGGTTATACGTTTTCAGCGCCGCGGAAGGACAAATGATCCCGCATTCCGTGTTGTCGTTACCGAAAAGCGCTCAAAGCCGAAATCGGGCGAGCTTGAAATTTTGGGCTCGTATCACCCGAAGACAAAGGAGACCATTTTGAAAAATGAGAGGATTTTATATTGGATGTCAAAAGGAGCAAAAGCCTCTCCGACCGTGCATAATCTTTTGGTTACCAAAGGAGTGGTCTCGGGCGCAAAAGTAAGTGTTGTGAAGGCGTCGAAGCAAAATGCCGCAGAAGTTCCGGCGGCGTAGCGGGAGTGGATTTTTCTCGAGAATAGTATATAATACCGTGTGTAAGACGTGGCTCCTCAGGGACGCCCGAAAGGTCGAAGAGAAAGTACGAAATGAACGGGAGTGCTACCAGATAATTCCTCACGGAATGAGAAGGTAGATCTCGATTACAGAAATGGCACGAGCAGGCGATCAGGAGTTCCTTGAATTTCTCATCAAGGCGCTCGTAGACAACCCCGATGCGGTGAAGTTAACGCTCCATGTTGATCCGGCGGATATGGGAAAGATTATCGGGCGAAACGGCCAGACCGCAAAAGCGATTCGTTCGCTTCTTCGCGTGGTCGGCATCAAGAATAACGCCCGCGTCAACCTGAAGATTGAAGAGCCGGAGGGAGGGCGAGGCCCGAGGCCCGCGCGAACTGATCTTGATTCAGTTGTTGACGATCTGAGTTTGTGATTTGTCCCGTTTTTTCGGGACATAAAGGCGCCTTTCGGCGCCTTTATAATTTCTGTACAATCAAAACACCCTCTCCAAGGAGAGGGTGAATACTAGTGGGGATAACGGATGTAAGGGACGGGACCCTGATAGAGCGGTTTTCCGTTGTGCCATCTGATTGTGATGACGCCTCGGCGGAGGAGTTCTTCGAGCGCGCGCGAAACGTCTTCGATCGAAGTTTCTTTTCCGTCGGCGCGGCGTTCGTCCATTTTCGCTTTCACGTTTTCTGGGTTGAAGGCGCAGTTGGAATACGTAAGGACATTTTCAATCGCTTGGGGAAGCGGTATTCTGAATGAAATTTCGGGTGCAGGGGTTTGTCCGGCCATATCTATCATCCTCCTAAAGAGCAACCTTCCGAGTATAGAGGAAAAATTTTGGTATGTCAATACGTTTTGACGTCATAACAATATTTCCGAATATTTTCGATTCGTATTTGAACGAATCAATGATAAAACGTGCCCGCGCAAAGCGGCTTATTGGTATTCGCGTGCATGATCTCCGGAAATTTTCGGAGGACAAGTCCCGATCGCGCAGCGATCGAGGATCCTCGACCCGCTGGTCGGGACATAAAAAAGTGGACGACCGGCCGTACGGGGGAGGACCCGGCATGGTTGTCAAACTTGAACCGCTCATTCGAGCGATCTCAAGTTTGAAGTTAAAAGTGAAAAATGAAAAAGTAAAAGTTATTCTTTTTTCTGCAAGTGGAAAGCAATTCAACGCTAAAATGGCTTCGGATTGGGCAAAAAAGTATAACAGGATAGTAATGATCGCGGGGCACTATGAGGGAGTTGATGAGAGAATTAAGAAAGTCGTTTCGGATTTGGGATTTCGGATTTCGGATTTATCCATCGGGCCATACGTATTGACCGGCGGAGAACTTCCCGCTCTTGTGGTAGTTGACGCTGTTTCGCGCCACATCCCGGGATTCTTGGGGAAAGAGGAGTCACTTGAAGAGAAGCGCCACGGCGTCGGCGTGCCAGTGTATACGAGACCCGAGATTTTCCGCTGGAAGGGAAAAACATATCTGGTTCCCGAGGTTCTTCTTTCCGGCGATCATAAAAAGATCGAAGGATGGCGCCGGGGTATGGTATAATAGAGAAATATGGATTTATTTTCTTCTTTTACGGATCGCATATATGCAGTTGATTGGCGAGGTATCTACGATACGATCGTCATTGTTGTTTCCATTATCGACGCGGTTCTCGTTGCTCTTTTTTTGTACGTTTTGCGGCTTTTTGGAAAGCTTGAATCGGTCAAGTCGGAAAACGGTACCTCGGCGGATCTTTCTCCGGTTCCGGTAGAGAAAGAGGTAAGCGAGAATTGGGAGAGGATCCGGGAGTTGATAAATTCGAAAAACCCGTCTGACTGGAATATGGCGATTATCCAGGCAGACGCACTTTTGGACGATGCGCTTGTTCATCTGGGGTACGCGGGAGACACCATGGGAGACCGGTTGAAAATAGTTGATCCGGTCCAGTTGCCGTCGGTTGAGCGCGTGTGGTCCGCGCACCGGCTTCGAAATACCATTGTGCATGATCCGATGATCGAGCATACGCGTGAGACCGTCATAAACGCTCTTCGCGCATATCAAGACGCGTTTCGCGAGCTCGGCGTTTTGAAGGAGGAGATATAGAAAACAAAAAACACCCGCCATAGGTGTTTTTTGTTGTGCAATTTGCGGGAGCCGGAATTGCACCGGCGTCTCGAGGTTATGAGCCTCGCGAGATACTTCTTCTCTATCCCGCGAGAGTATTATATTGTAATTGTAGGTTTTTTGCAAGAACGATTTTTTTGCCCAAAATGAGTTTTTTCTATATAATGAATGCGATTTCGTACGCCGGCGTAGCTCAGTGGCAGAGCGAGGGACTCATAAGCCCTAGGCCGCAGGTTCGATCCCTGCCGTCGGCAAAAATAGAATTTCATGTATTACCTCCCGTAAAGCTCATTTAGCTTTGCGCGGGTTTTTTCTCCGACATAGCCGGCTTGAGGCGAGATGCCGTATTTTTTCTGAAATGTTTTTACTGCCTTTTCCGTGCAGGCGCCGAAGTTTCCGCTCATGGGGCAGTCGTTGAGTGAATTGCCTGCCGGCGGATAGAGGCCTTCAATAATGAGGGCTGCTTGAAGCGAGAGCGTATCTTTTTTTGCCGTGCTCGCGCGGAAAATATCTTCTTGCCATTCATGGGGAAGAATCCGGGTTTCGTACGATTCTTTTTTCGAGTTGTCTTCGAAGAAATCCATAATGCCAAGATATGTCTGGAATGCAAGATCTGATATGGTATTTTGGCGAATTACCGCATTCTGAAGGTGCGGTTCATAGATATAGCCGTATTCGATGAGGAGTGCTACGCCGTCAACGGTGTTATTTGAGCCGATTGCAATGAGTTCTTGATCTTCCACAATTCCGGCATCTTCTTTTGGTAGATTGCTTGACGGGTAAAAGCGGGCGAGCCGCGCAAAGATTGATTCTGCAATTACCCGTGATCCCTTTGCATTTGAGTATTGGCTCTCCGGAATATAGACGGAAAATCCTGAATATTTTCCCGGCGCCCAACGCATGCCCCTCGGATAGTCATTGAAATGGATATGGAGAATGACGTCGGCGTTGTTTTCGTTCGCCCACTTGTTTATCCCATAGAGTTTATACGCCGTATCGGACGGCGCCGTATTGTGCCCAACGATTATTCGTGATTCTATTTTTCCAAGCGCCACGTAGCGGCTCATGAGCGCTTTCTGGGTTGTGACGAATTCTGTTATTTCTGTCTTCTTTTCCTGAAGAAATTTTGTTATCGAGGGGTCGTATCCGGTCTGGGTGCGGGATAGGCGCACGTCAAAATGCGCGTCGGTCGCCAGAAGGCGGTAGAGTTCCTCAGCAAGCGTCATCGTGAGATCTGCCTCTTTCATCCCGCGAAATTCCGTTCCCGATTGGACGCTGTCGTGACCCGGGACAATAAGAATAGAGAGTTTCTTTTCCCCTTTGTCCGCCTTTTCATATGCGCTTTTGAGCGTTTCTTTTGTTGTCGAGTCGACAAAAAAGAGCGAAGCCACGAAGTTCTTGAATTTCGAGGAGAATTCCGAATAGTTCGAGCGGAACGCAAAATGAAGAGTTATGGCGAACACGCCGATAAAAACAACAGCCAAAAGGATTTTTCGCATATTTTCAGTATAGCAGGTTGGTTCTCGCGATAAAGAGCGGGCGCTGGTACTCGTGGGCGTTTTTTGATAGAGTAATCTCGGATGGCGTGCGGCATCGTCAGATCGGATATTTTTAAGCGAGTAAAAGAAAAATCGATAATGGCGCAAAAAATTCGGTTCAAAAGAGTTTTATTGAAGCTCTCCGGCGAAACACTTGGGGGAAAAGGTGGATTCGGGATTGACATTAGGGCCGCGGAATATGTCGCGCGCGAAGTTGTATCCACGCATGCGCTTGGATGCGAAATCGCTATTGTGATCGGCGGAGGAAATTTCATCCGCGGCGAGAAGCTTTCTCACATGGGGATTGACCGCGCGACCGCTGATCAGATGGGAATGCTCGGAACCGTCATAAACGCCCTTGTATTGCAATCGGAGCTTGAGAAGCATAAATTATACACCCGAGTTATGTCCGCGCTCACGATGACCGAGGTCGCGGAACCCTTTATTCGGAGGCGCGCTCTGCGACATTTAGAAAAAGGAAGGGTTGTTGTTTTTGCGGGAGGAACAGGGAGTCCATATTTCTCAACCGATACCGCAGCCGCGCTTCGCGCAAGCGAAATCAGGGCCGACGCGATTTTGAAGGCAACGAACGTCCGGGGAGTATTTGCCGCTGATCCCAAAAAGGATAAACGCGCGAAATTCATTCGAGAAATCAATCCGCTCGAGATGGTAAAAAAAGGCCTTCGCGTCATGGATCTCACCGCGGTCGCGCTTTCGATGGAGAATAAGATTCCGGTGATCGTTTTTGACGCCTTCAAAAAGGGGAATCTCGTAAAAGTCATCCGCGGGGAGAAAGTAGGGTCTGAAATACGAGTTCGTTAAAACAAAGGTGAAGAGAAAAGTTTAAAGTTCGTGCGGCCATAGCTTAGCCCGGCTTAAAGCGCCTCCCTGTCACGGAGGAGACCAGGGGTTCGAATCCCCTTGGCCGCGTCTATTTTTCTTTTATTATTGCTATAATTGCGATATGGAAGGAAGGCGTGAATTTATTGATGGCCGAGAAGATAGAACAGAGGGACGCGAGGACATAGAGAAAGAATCGATAAAACCAAAGATGGAACAGTCTCCTCGATATACGCCTGAGGAGGCGCGACTTTTGCGTCTTCCGCAGCTTATCGAAATACGAAGAACAGATGCCGGCGATCATCAAAATCTTATAAAAAAACTCGAAGGATCGGGTGCGCAGGAAGCACTAGATGATATTTCAAAAAGGCATGAAGAATTGAAACGGAACCTTCAAGAAATGGAAGATGAATTTGAGAAACGAAAGGAGCACATTGAAGCCCTTAGAAATCAAGATGCCGCCGCTAAGCGAATGGGAAAGTTAGAAGGAAATATTACCCGATTCACTGAAGAACTTATGAAAGTTCGTGATGGCGGTGACGCGGAGAGGGTACGTTCTCTTGAGGAGGAAAGAGGGAGTAATCTTACTGATTTAACTCGTCTTCGCGAAATTTGGGGCGAGGGAGCAGGCGATATAAGGGAGGGAACGGCGCACGAGAAAAGTGGATTATCTTCTCGAATTATATCCGGGGAATCATCTCCAAATTCAAAAGAAGAGGCAAAGCCGGCCGATCTTGATTCTATTCGTGCGACCTTGCGCCGATACATAGAGGACAGCCCGACTGCGGTAGCTAGAGAGCGATTTTCAAAAATGCTTAATGCAGTGGAAGAAGATGCAAAGAGGAAAAAATTATGAATAGACCACATTAATACCAAATATGGGAAAGAATGAATATCTCAAGGATACAATTAACTATGGCAAAGAGGATGAAAAACTCGCATTTGAACGTTATGCTGAAGATCTTTTCTTGGATGAAAGCGCACTGGACGGGAAAAAAATTCTTGACGTAGGCAGTAATATCCCTCTTTTCCGTGGTTATCTCGAAGGTAAATATCCGGAGACAAAAGTAGTAAGCATAGATCAAGAATTCAATACGAGCCTTGATGTACAATCCTTGGCCGAACATCTGCCTTTTCAAGATAACTCATTTGACCTCGCTGTAGCACATTCCTCTTTAACTGGTTTGGGTAATGGTGAAAAAATTGAACAAATTTTCCAAGAGCTTATACGGGTTTTGTGTCCAAATGGTGAAATTCGCATTGGTCCAATAATGATAGATGATGACGCCGACCTAGGCGAAAAACAAAGAAGAGCAATTACAAAAAATAAGAATTTTGTGAATGAACTTAAAAATTCACGTGTAATTTCATCAGTTGAATATTTACGGATTCCCCGAACCATCGGAAAAAAGAATATACAAGTATACTGCCTCGTGATAAAAAAGTGATCATCATGAAAAATTCAAATGAAGAAAAAGCAAAACAAAACGAGATAATAATATGACCTCTGAAAGGTATAATCCTACAGAAAAAATCAAAACGAAAGAGATTATAGAAAGAGAAATCCAAGAAGAAAATGCTGGATTAGAGTTACAGGAAAAACAACTGAATGAGCAGCTTGCTTCGCTGGTTAAAAAACTTGAAGACCTGAAACCCTTGAAGGAAGCTTTATACACTGGATACGAATATCCAAAAATTCAACAAGAACTCCAAACACAAATATCCAACCTCGAAAGAAAACGTACTGGCCTAACAAGAACCATATTCGGAAAAATCAAAAATAAAAAAGAAGAATCATCTCTTAATACGCAAATTGCCGATCTGGAAAAAAGAATTAGCGGACTTCCTCGAGAAGCTGAAGATGCAAGAAATCGTGCCGTTCTGTTAACTCATCAGATTGGAATCGAAGGAACTGTCGACCATACAAGCATACTAGAACTCGAGAAAAGTTATGATGAAAGGAAAAAAGTACTCGAATCTCAAGTAAAAGAATCAAAAGAAAAAAGAGAAATCCTTTTGCGACCTGCTGGGTTATTGGCGTACGGCGGTAATGCATTCCTCGAGCGACGCCGTTTGGGTGAATTCCCGGAGATCGACGAAGGATTTCTCTCAGATTTATATGCGCTTCGTCCGGGAGAAATCTCGTTCGGTATTGGCGAAAAAGAAGGAAGGCGTTTTATTGCTATACGACAAAGGCAGAATATTAAAGATAGAGGAGGGTATGCATATTCTTTGTTACTTGATCCCGGAGAGAAAATTTGGCGAATGGCTAGTTGGAATGGAGCGCTCATTATTCATAATATTTTACAAGATCCTGCGTTGAAAAAACTTCTTACTACTCCAGAAGAATTTCGGATGGAAAATATAATTATAGCTCTTGAGAATAAAAACTGGACAACAACATTACAACGGGATGAAAAAATAATTCAGCTTTTTCAAAATATCAGAAGTGCACAAACTCCCATGGTCATCGGCCCAGAATATTTCACAGAAAGACCGACTCCAGAAAAATTTGCAGAGGTATTAGGGGCTCTCCCGGAATCTGAACGAAAGGAAATCACATGGCTTATTGGAGGAGGAGGAATTCATGGTGTGGCTCTCGGTTCAAAAATCGTGTGGGATCCTGGAAGAAGATGAAAACGAACTAAAATGACTTTATATCTCGCCAGAAAGAAAATAATATTTGAAAAATATCTGGGGCCGTAGCTCAACTCGGTGGAGCGCTTCCTTATAACGGAAGAGGTTTCGGGTTCAAATCCCGTCGGGCCCGTTTTGCATTGAACTACGGAGGAGACCAGGGGTTCGAATCCCCTTGGCCGCGTCAAAAAAGCAAACTGCTTTGCTTTTGGAGGCGATCCGCCAGTCGGCGGAGAGCCGCGCCGCGAGCTGGGGTCGCGACCGAGCTGGCGGAAGCCAGCGAGAGTTGTGACCGAATCCCCTTGGCCGCGCATCCATTGACTAAATAGTATCTTTGGTGCTATTTTTGTTTCAGTTCTATAGGGGGATCGTATGCTCCGACAACAGGACATGGATGAATTGATGAAGCAGCGGCAGAGGGCGGAGGAAGATGCGCGTAAGAAGGGACACCGTTTCCGGAAATGGAATATGGATGGGGAGGGTGTTCATCAGTCACGTTGCGCAAACCCAGGATGCAAGGGTGAAGTAGTTGTCAAAGTTGTTGGGGATTTCCGTACTCCAAGAGTTGATGGTCATGTCTTCTCAAAGACCTGTCCGATAAAAGAGTAGTATATTTCAAGTAAGCTAGTCCTCTATCACATAGAGTCCAGTTATACCGCGGGTTCGCCCTGCGGTGTTTTTGTTTCAATCCATTTGAGTTAGGTATCGGGTGCGCTGTCACAGATCGCGAGCCGCAGCCGTTTAGATTGTTATGCTGTGGGTAAAGAACATCGCGTTTTTGCGCCCACTTATATATACTTACGATTAATAACCTATAAATCCAGCACCTTCACTGCGGGGTATTGTACCCCGCGAGAAGGATATATTCTCCATTTATTCCCGAGGCAAGACCATGGGGTATTCTGGAAGGTGCTGGATAAAGATATGAAAAAGACCATTTTACCGGCAGTTTCTCTCTTTTTTATTCTGTTAAGTATTGCGGGAGGCGCCGGCGCACAGACCGAGCTTTTGTTCGGTCAAAATCATTTTTATACCGTTATTTTTCGCGGCAATGGAGAAGCCATTACATACGCGAAGCTCGCCATTACAAATCCCGATGAAAAGCCGCTCACGGAATTTTCTTTTGAGGTGCCGAAAGTGACTCCGACTGAAATAGTAATGTATCAAATGAAATTCCCGCAGGAGTGCGTTAATTATAACTACGGCGATTCGGCGCGTCCGTGTCTCGAATATCGCGACCCCGACTATGCGCAACAATATTATTACTACGGCTACAGCAACGGCAAAGCCGAGTACCAAAAAATTCAATACACGAAATCAGGGAATCTTTATCGCTTTACCTTGCCGACTCCGGTTGAGCCGTATGCATCCACCGCGATTATCGTCGCGTACGCCGCAAAGGGATACGTGAAAGAAAGCGCGGGTTTGTATACATTCAATTTTGAGACATTAAAAGTTCCTTCGCGGATTCAGGAAATTCGGGTTGTCGTGGATGTTGACAGTGATCTTTTACTGAAAGGAAAGCGCGCATCCGTTAATTACAATTCATTGGGTATAGCGAGCGAACGCGCTGTTGCGCCGCAGGCGATTTCGAGCCGCGATTTGGACAAGGTCGTCGGCAGTATTGGTTCGTACGGCCCAATAGTGAAAGAAGCGAAGAATCTCGCGCCGAACGAAAGCTTTGTCGTGAAAGGAGAATATGCAACGAATTGGTTTAGATTATACCTAGGTTCGATATTGCTCACTCTGCTTATCGTTGTTGGTATTTTCGTCGGAGTATATTTCTTGGTGAAATTCCTGAAAAAAAGAGGCGGACAGGACGGTCAGTTGGGAAGCGAAACAAATCAGCAAACGCCACCCCAAATGCCGCAAGGTATAATAAATATATTGAATTTAACCAACGCTTGGGTGAGTTTGCTATCCGTTGTCTTGGTCATTGGACTTACCTATCTGCTTAATTTTTTGGGTGAGTCAGATTTGTTCCGTTTCGTTAATATTGACCCGGTGTTTGGCGTTGTCGGTGTTATTGCAATAATTCTCTTATATGTGTTAATTATTTTCGGACCGGCGGTTGGCGTAGCAACGAAGCACGGTTGGAAGTCACTCATCTCGATTTTGATTGCGGAGTTTTTGTGGTTTATGGTTTTTCTCATTGTCTATCTCGTACTCTTTCAGTCGGGACTGACCACGACTATTTTCCACCGCGGACCCGCGGTATTAGAAACTACAGGGAGATGACGCACGCCAATGTAATATGCCGGTCTGTGGGTAAACCCCGCACTAAATTTCGACTGGTTCTTTCGCCGCCCTAACGAAGCTGGCGGGAAAACGCTGGATTCCAAAACAGTATGTTCGCCAGTACCCGAGGGAACCGACTGCGGCTGTCGAAATTTTAGTGACGGGGTAAACGCCATGGCGTTTCGGCGTTTCAAAGGGTATACTAAAAAGGTTATTATTCGTTATTTTTTCTATTATGATTAACAAAATCGTTTCGATTGCTGTTGGTGCAAGTATGCTCGGCGGCGCGGCTTTTTTTCCGGTTGTCGCATTTGCCGAGAACGCGACCTCAACACGGAATGCCGAGATAATCGAGAATTTAAAAAGACAGATTGAAGAGCTCAAAGCAAAAAAGAAGCAAATCGAAGAACAGGCGAAAAAACTTCAGGAATCGCGCAAGGAGGCAGCGAAAGGCGTGCGTGAGGCGGCAAAACTTCTTAAGAGTCAGCTTCGTCGCGGCATGGGCGGGGATGAGGTTAGAGATCTCCAGGAGTTTCTTGCCGAAGATCGTGACGTGTATCCCGAGGGCCTTATCACCGGATTTTTCGGCCCAATGACGGAAAATGCCGTGCGAAAGTTTCAACGAAAGCACGGAATTGATGCGGTTGGAGAGATCGGCCCGAAAACCCGCGCGAGGATTCATGAGCTTCTGGAAGAGTGGCGCGAGAGCGGGAAAAAGATTCCTCCGGGGCTTTTGAAACAGCTCGGCTGGCTCGGCACTTCGACTCTTGCAACAACGACAGCATCAACGACTCGTATAAAGGAGGAGTTCAAAGTTACGCTTTGCCATAAGTCGGGTCAGGCGAACGAGACAATCAGCGTTGCTCTTCCGGCCCTTGTCGCGCATATTCTCCACGGCGATAGGGTCGGCGCGTGCAGTCCGGGATCTTCGACCCCGCCAACAACTCCCGATACTACAGCACCCGTAATTTCGAGCGTTGAGGCGGAAAACATTTCTTCGACATCGGTGAAGATTGAATGGAAGACCAATGAAGCATCAGAATCAAAAGGGTGGTATTCGACGCTAACGCCGGTCTGGACCGCATCGTCAACTCCCGCAGCAAGTGCTGTCGCAATGCCCGGCTCGTCCGTCCTCGTGACTTCGCACGAAATTATTCTCTCCGGCCTTACCGCGAGTACGACCTATTACTATGTTGTCATCTCAACCGACGCCGCAACGAATTGGTCCGTATCGAGTGAACGCTCGTTTTTGACACTTCCGTAGACCTACGTCAAGCGAATTGTGGAAAACGCGTCTTGGAAAACCTCGGCGCGTTTTTCTATACTTACTGTAGTTTCTTTTTTCTGGAGGTCGAATGGTGCGTCTGAATCTTTCGGCGGTCCGTAGATTCGAAGAGCGAGTAGTCCCGAACGGACTTCCCCGGTGGAAAAAGTTAGTCCGCTCCGAGCTTCACGCAAAGCAAAACGGCACCCGTGTCATCTCTCGTAGGCGAACTGCAATCGTTACACTTATCGATCCGCGCGGCCGTTTTGCATTCGTGCATGTTCTTTCGAGGAGAACGTCCGGCGGGGACGCGGCAAAAGCCGTTATCCCAAGGGAAAATTTCCCCCGCGGCAAGCGGCTCCATGAAAAAGATATTATTGTTCTCGATCTTCTTACCGGATATCCAAGCCCAGTGGGATGCAAGGTTGAAATTCGTCCCCCGAGCCCCATGGTCCGCGTACCATAGATATGTCTTGCTCCCGTGCATTCGTGCGCGGGATTTTCTCTTTTCTTTTGTTTTTTTTCTGATTATAATGGCAACATGTCAAAACTTGAGGATATACGAACGCATGCACTCTCCCTTATCGAGGGGGTTTCTGATCTTTTGGTGCTTGACAATGCCCGAACGAAAATACTTGGCCGCAAAAGCGAGCTTTCGCTTTTTTTGCGCTCGCTCAAGGATATGCCGCCCGAAAATCAAAGGGGGGTCGGCGCGGCCGCAAACGCTCTTCGCGCAGAGCTCGAAGAATTGTTCGAAGAGAAACGCCGTGAGCTTTCCGCGGCGTCCTACGAATCGGTCCTAAAGGGCGAGCGAATAGATGTGACGCGGCCCGGGCTTAAGCACGCGCGCGGGCATATTCATCCGATCTCGCGCGTCATTAAAGACATTGTTTCTATTTTTTCTTCGATGGGGTTTGAGGTCGTCGAAGGGCCGGAGGTTGAAACCGAGTATTATAATTTTGATGCGTTAAACATTCCTGCCAATCACCCGGCGCGGGATATGTGGGATACATTCTGGCTAAAGCCAGAATCGCGGACACACGCGGACTCAATATCCGCAGACGGACGCGGAAAACTTCAGCGTGAGTCCGCGATGGAAAAAAGTCAGCGAGGGTCCGCGCTCCTTTTGCGCACGCATACGAGTCCGGTGCAGGTGCGATATATGGAAAATCACAATCCGCCCTTGAAAATTATTGTTCCCGGGCGGGCGTATCGGTATGAGGCAACGGATGCGTCCCACGAATTCCAATTTTTCCAGCTCGAGGGGCTCGTGGTTGATCGCCAAATTTCGATTGCAAATTTTAAGGGCGTAATCCAGGAATTTTTCTCGCGGCTATTCAAGAAAGAAATCATCGTGCGCCTCCGGCCGAGTTTTTTTCCGTTCGTTGAGCCGGGATTTGAGGTTGATATTTCTTGTGTTGCCTGTGCAGGCGCGGGATGCTCGATTTGCAAAAAGTCGGGCTGGCTTGAGCTCGCGGGCGCGGGGATGGTCCACCAAAATGTTTTCAAAGCCGCGGGATATACTCCGGGCGAGTGGCAGGGGTTTGCGTTCGGGTTCGGCATTGACCGGATCGCGATGATGAAATATAAAATTCCGGACATCCGCTTGTTCCATTCCGGGGATTTGAGATTTTTAAAGCAGTTTTAATTCGATGAATGAAGAATCTCCACAATATAAATCCGAAATTGAATCCGCTCGTTTGGATCTTGCCGAATACATCGAGCAAGAGAACCGGGGAGAAGCGGGAGGAGCAAGACACTTTTCATTTCCAGAATTTACGCTTGGTGATCTTGAAGATGAGGACGTAATCGTATGGAAGAAAATTAGATCTCAAACAATAACTCCTGAAGAATTTGCTTTGTATGATCAAGGGCTTCATGACGAAGGGGGTGAGGAACGAAAGGACGTCAAATTCTCACGGATTATCTTTGTCCGTGCAGTGCGAAATAAGGTCCAGCGAGTATTCTATGAATATTTTAAAAGACGGAAACAGCAATGAAATTTTCGTATAATTGGCTTAAAGACATAGTCGGGTTTAAAGAAACACCGCAAAAGATTGCGGAGCGTTTGACGCTGCGCTCGTTTGAAATTGAGTCCATAGAGAAGGCCGGGAGCGATTGGGCGCTCGATGTAAAAATTCCTGCAAATAGGATTTCTGACGCCGCAAATCACTTGGGCCTTGCGCAGGAGATTGCGGTCTCACTCGGAAAGAGAATAAAACTTTTGGTGATCAAAAAAACATTTGCGAAAGAAAAATTCCCGAAAATATCTTTTGCCATTGCGCGGCCGGATCTCGCGCCCCGCTACACGGCGGCATCCATACGAATAAAAAATATTGGAGTTTCTCCTAAGTGGATGCAAGAACGGCTCGCGACATGCGGATTCCGGCCTCTAAATGCAGTAGTTGACGTCACGAATTACGTGATGCTTGAGATGGGGGAGCCGATGCACGCGTTTGATCTCGGGAAGGTTTGGGGGCGGAGAATGAGCGTTCGCGAGGCGCGAAAAGGCGAGAGGATCGAGACGCTCGATGGGACAGCGCATACGCTTCCGGACGGCGCAATCATCATCGAAGACGCGGAGCGCATTATTGACCTTGCGGGAATCATGGGCGGAGAAAACTCTGCGGTGTCTGAAGAGACAAAAGAAATTTTTCTCCAAGCCGCAGTATTTGATCCGGTCAGAATTTACCGTGCGTGCCGCGCTCTTAATTTTTCTTCTGCGGCATCAAAGATATATTCCGCCGGGATAGATGCGGCGAGGACCGAGGATGCGCTTTGGCGCGCGATCGGGCTTTTGAAAGAATGCGGTGTACTCGTATCGCATGGGGACTTCATCGATCTCTATCCGAAAAAAGAAACGCCAAAAAAAATCCTTTTCCGGCCGGAGTATGCAAATCGCCTTATCGGCGAGGTCATAAAACCCGATTTTTATAAAAAAATTTTTACGGCTCTCGGGTTTCAGGTGCTTGCGAAAAAAGATCGATGGGTTGTCGAGGTTCCGATAACACGGCGCGATATTTCAATTGAAGAAGATTTGATCGAAGAGGCCGTCCGGTTTTACGGCTACGAGAATATTCGCGCTCTAATGCCCGAGGGCGGGCTTCATGTCGGGCGCGAGAATGAGGAATACGCGTTTGAATCAGCGGTTCGGAGCTATTTTTCTTCGCACGGGTATTCGGAATTGCTTCTTCACGAGTTTGCGAGCGAGTCGGATCTTAAAGAATTTTCGATTGATCCCGGGCGCGCGCTTGAGCTTGAAAATCCGTTGAATCCCGAAACCGCGTATTTGCATCCGCGCATTGCGGCAAAATACGCCGCCTCCGCCGCGGCGAACATCCGGAATTTCGATTCCGTAAAAATTTTCGGAATTGCAAAAAGTTTCAGAAAGCGCAGGGAGGGCGTGGGAATTCAGGCCGTTGACGAGCATAAGGATTTCATTGTTGCCATTGCGGATAAAGACGCGAAAGGAGAGAAGGGGTTTTATAATCTCAAGGGGGCGCTCGACGGATTTTTCGACTCTCTCGGGATTGCGGAACATTGGTACGACGATTCGTTTGCCCATGCCGAGCGAAAAGAGGAGCGTGGGATATTCCATCCTCATCGGGCCGCAGAAATACGAATTGATGGAGAGAAAATCGGCGTCATCGGAGAGATACACCCCGTTATTCTTGAGAATATAAAATCACGGGCGCGCATTGCGGTTGCGGAAATTGATTTTAACGCGCTTCGAAAACACGCGGACGCGGAACGCGAATTCCGTCCGATTCCGAAGTATCCCGCAATCATCCGGGATATTTCTCTTGTTGTGCCGTCTGACGCGCGGGTAGATGATGTTTTGCAGGCGATACAGGATGCGGGAGGAGAGAATCTTTCGGACGTTGACCTCTTTGATTATTTTGAAGATGAAAAAATGAGAAAGGAGGAGAAAAGAAGTTTGGCGTTCCATCTGGTATTCCAAGCGGAAGATCGGACGCTTACGGACGGAGAGGTTGAAAAAAGCGTTACCGCAATCGTAAAAGCGCTTGAGCAAAACCGATGGGAAGTGAGGAAATGACGCTATGACGGGAATTGAGGATCAACACTTTTCTGATCTGAAGAATATTCAGAGCCATGTACGTTATTTTTATTCCCAAAAAAAGAAGGTAAAAATTTATCACGGGAGTACAAACTCTACTCGTTCGCTCAGATTTGAAAACGGCAAAGTTGTCGATATAAGCAAACTAAATAGAGTTATCACGGTAGACGTTGGCGAAAGGTACGTTTT
>Ga0209211_10006521_pt1 | contig 16823 bp, 22 predicted proteins | sample RifGroA2_FD_183992 | JGI IMG/M metagenome (GOLD analysis project Ga0209211, IMG submission 183992) | Groundwater microbial communities from Rifle, Colorado, USA - Groundwater A2 (SPAdes) (version 2) | ecosystem: Environmental > Aquatic > Deep subsurface > Groundwater | place: Rifle, Colorado... | reverse complement strand
GCAACGCGCTCTGCTGGGCTTTCCGGTCTTCGGCCGCCGCTCAATCACTGTCCACAAGGCCGGCACCGTGTCATCAGTGGTGGCGGTCGCGTTCGGGCAGGACTTCGAGGCCAGCACCTACCCGGCCGCATTGGTCAGCCAGGCCGCCCAGGCGAAGAAAGAGCTTCGACCAGGTACGAGCGGGCCGCGCTACTTCCGAGCTGCGCAGCAGTGAGAGAAAAGGCCCGGCGACGACCGGGATTTTTTTCGCTAAATCGGAAAATATCTCTTGCGAAATAGGGCAAATTGCCCTATACTTCATTTTGAAGGCCGGGCATGTCGCCCAGGTCAACAACCGGAGCATTCCGATGAACAACACCCAAGAGCAGCAACCCGTTACCGCGTCCCTGGTGGCCGATAACCAACGTCTTACCTTCCTACCTTCTTACTTCGGCCCGCGCTTGATGATCCGAGGTGAAGCCTTGGTTTATGCCTGGTTGCGCCGACTGAGCAAGGACTACGACGGTGCATATTGGCACTACTACACCTTAACCAATGGCGGCTTCTACATGGCCCCGAGGTTGACCGAGCGCCTGCGCTTGGAGGTATCCGGCAACGGGTTCGATGGGGAAATGTCGGCCGACGCTGCCGGCATCGTTGCGACGCTGTTTGCGCTGGGCCAGCTCGCCGCCGAAATCCAAGGCACTGACGCTGCGGATGCGTTGATCGACCGCTATCACTTCCTGCGCGAGTTCGTGGACGAGCACGCCGAGGCCGGCCCGATCTTCCGGGCCATCGACTAAGGACTGACCGCCTGCCCCGGCCTTGCGCCGGGGCTTTCCCGCGACATTGATAGGAGTGATCGACATGAAAACGCTGAACGTGATTCTTGGTGTCCTGGTGCTGGCTGCGGCAACGCTGGCGGCCCCTGCAATGCTGGCAAGCATCGTGGCCGGTTCCGCTGGCCTGCTGATGCTCGCATCGGCTGGGCCGACGCTTGCGCCGGCTCCCGTGGTTCAAACCGTGCAGATCGTGCGCCAGGTAGCAGCTTCAACGGTGAACGTCTTCGAGTTGGAAGGCGGCACGGGCGTTGTGGTGTTTCGCCAGGTCAACGGCAAGCTGGTCAGCCGCCTTTATCGCGCCCAGGCATGAGGCCATGAGCGACGAAGACAAGCCCGAGCTGGTGCCCGCTGGGTACGTGCTGGTTGACGTTGTTTTGACCACGCACCAGGCTTTCATCGTTAGGAAATGGGAAGAGGCAGCACAGCTCAAGATCGAGGCCGCGAGGGCGGCAAAGGCCAAGCCAAGGTTTGACGCCAGGAATGAAGTTGATGACTTTCGACCTGGTGTGCGGTGCGAAATCGTCAGCGTGCATCACCCGTGTTTTTCGAGAGACATAGGTAAAGTCATCGTCGTGACCAAGGTAAGCGCGAATACGCGCCAAGTGTGGGCGCATGACGATAGACCTGTAACCTATAAGGTAAATCGAAACGGTAGAAGGGTTGTAGATTCCGACCCGAGGTGCATTCAAACCGTGTACGGCATGGACGGCCTGCGGGTGCTCGAATGATTTTTAGACGAAAGGAGCTGTGTAATGACAGAGGCAAACATCAGGCTGGAATGCCTGCGCCCGGCCACAAGTGGCTGGATTCAACCAACTGGCGAAGAAGTGCGCGAGGTACTGCGCCTTGCAGGCTTCACCGGAGGGCATGCCGCGAAGGTGCTGGGGCTTGGAGCCAAGGGAGACAGGACGGTGCGCCGCTGGATCGGAGAGGATTCGGCAATTCCCTATGCTGCATGGGCGCTGCTGTGCGATTTCGCCGGACAAGGCTGCATCTGGAAGCCAGATTAAAAACCGTTTTTACACTAGGGAAGGAATTTTAGCCGCTAAATTTGCAAAAGTTTAGCTAAAATATATTGCATAATAGGACAATTTGCCCTATACCTAGGGTAGGGGAAACACCCCGGATTTCTCCGGGGCGCTTGGTCAAGATACTGACATATCAAGACCCAGGCGCGGACACCTGCACCCAGTATTAGAAACTGGAACGTAAGAAAGGGTCAAGCAATGACGAACATCATTAACTTTCCGAGGCAGGCCAAGCCCGCCATCGAGGATGCGCCAAAGGCTGCAACGCCAGTGCCTACGCCTGTCAAGGCGGGCATCGGCGCGGCCGTGGTTAATGCGGTTTGGGTCGTCATGGTGCTGGTCTGGCCGGTCCTGAAATGGATCGTTTCGATTGATTGCGTTTTCCAGCTCATTCGCATGTTCTACCACTGGGACACGCCAGGCGTACATGCTGGGTTCACGTTCCTGGTTCACTTCGCAGTGCTGACCATACTCACGTACTTTGTTTCGGTCTATCGGCCGAAAGGGCTTTGACCTACGCGGCAGACACCAAAATAAAGATCAATTTTAGCCGCTAAAACGCTTGACGATCCGTAAAAGTTTAGCTAAACTTATGCCTAAGCAGCTGGCTGACACCGGCATTGTTCAACTAGGCGCGGAGCAACGAGTATGGGTGAATTTCATGAAGAAACGGCTGTCCGAGGCCCAGTTTCAAGCGTGTATCAAGGGCTTGGAGGTGGGCCAGCAAACTATCGAGATAGCGCACGGCGTGTTGGTGCAGGGGCAACCGCAAGCGTCGTTCGTGGTTTCGCTGGGCCTGTCCAGGGGGGCAGTCTCGCAAGCGGTGCATCGAGTGTGGGCCGCGTTCGCGGCAACGAATTTACCCCAGGGGTACGAGAGGGTTTCAGCGGTTCTGCCGGAGCGTCAAGCGTACATCGTCAAGAAATGGGCCGAGGACGCCAAGAAACGGGAATCCAAGAAATGAAGACACTGGTAGTCGCGCAACAAAAAGGCGGGGTTGGCAAGACCTCTAGCCTAGTTCACCTGGCATTCGACTTTTTGGAGCGTGGCTTGCGTGTCGCGGTCATCGACCTTGACACCCAGGGAAATGCTTCTTTTACGCTGCAAGAATTCGGTAGCGGCTATCTGGCGAGCCAGCTTTTTGACCAGGACGGCGATGCAGTGCGCAATGCATTAGCAGAGCTTCCCGAAGGCCCCTTGATGTGCCTGATCGAGTCCGACCCTGTTCTGGCGAACATGGAGAAGCGCAGCCTGACCGACGCGGCCGGTGCCTTCAAGGAGAACATCAAGGCGCTGGCCGACTGCGGCTTTGACGTGGTGTTGATCGACACCGCTCCCGCCCTTGGCGTCAGTCTGGCGGCCGCGTTGTACGCGGCAGACTGCGTTTTGTCCCCCATCGAGCTTGAGGCGTACAGCATCCAGGGCATCAAGAAAATGCTCACCACGATTGCGAACGTGCGCAAGCTGAACACGAAGCTGAAATTCCTTGGGATGGTTCCGAGCAAGGTAGACGCTCGCAACCCTCGCCATGTTCGACACCAGGATGAATTGCAGGCGGCCTACCCGCAATTGATGATCCCGGCCAGCATTGGACTGCGCAGCAGCATTGCCGATGCGCTGGCCTCCGGGGTGCCGGTGTGGAAGATCAAGAAGACCGCCGCACGCAAGGCCACGCAGGAAGTGCGCGCACTGGCCGCCTATGTTTTTGAAAAGATGGAGATTGAGCAATGAACACCGCAACCAAGAAAACGACCGGCAAGGGTGCCGCAGAGGGCGCAGGCAAGCCGCAATCCTCCGGGCTTGGCCTGGATAGCATGGGCGACCTGTCGGCGCTCCTGGACGCTCCTACGGCTTCTGCTAATGGTGGCGGGCCGTTGCTGCTGGAAATGGATCTGATTGACGAAGACCCGCACCAGCCGCGCACCGAGGACAACCCCGGCTTTTCCAACGAGAGCCTGGAAGAGCTGTCCGCGTCGATCAAGCTGCGCGGGGTGAAAACGCCGATTTCCGTGCGCGACAACTCGGATGCGCCTGGTCGCTACATCATCAACCACGGCGCACGTCGTTTTCGCGGCTCGAAGCGGGCCGGTAAGACCGCCATCCCCGGTTTCATCGACAACGACTACAACGAAGCCGACCAGGTTGTGGAGAACCTGCAACGTAACGAACTGACGGCCCGCGAGATTGCCGACTACATCGGTCGCGAGCTGGCGAAGGGCATCAAGAAGGGCGAGATTGCCAAGGCCATCAGCAAGTCGCCGGCTTTCGTGACGCAGCACGTCACTTTGCTTGACCTGCCAGACCCGATTGCCGAGGCGTTCAACTCTGGTCGCGCCAAGGACGTGACGGTTGTCAACGAGCTGGTGACGGCTTTCAAGAAGAAGCCGGAGGAAGTCACTGACTGGCTGGGCGACGAGAACCAGGAAATCACGCGGGGTTCGGTCAAGCTGCTGCGCGAGTTCCTGGACGACAAGCGCAAGCAAGAGCAGCAAGACGGCGGCGAGGGTGCTGGTGCCGAAGGCGAGGGCGGCGAGGACGCCGGCCAAGAAGGTTCGGACGCCAAGAAGAAGGAAAAGGTCGACGATCCCGACAAGCTGAAAAAGGCCATCATCCAGGTGCAGCATGACGAGCGCCCGGCGCGGCTGATCTTGAATCGACGTCCACCGGCCGAGGGCTTCGCCTGGTTGAAGTACGACGATGACGGCCAGGAGTTCGAGGCCAATCTTGCCCAGGTGCAGCTTGTCGCGTTGCTGGAAGGCTGATCGACCCAATCGAACCGGGACAAATCCCCACCACGAACCCGCCGACCCGGCGGGTTTTTTTTCGTCCGTCGCGCACCAAGCCGGGCTTTAGACGCTAAAAAAGTTTAGCTATACCGCTTGACAAGTAATAATAATAAGAATATTATTCTTCTTACCTTATCAAGTCACCGGAGCCGCACACATGGAACTGACCAAAGACACCCGCGACCGCATCTTTGCCGCCGCCGATTCGCTGTACGAGCAGGCCGGCCGTGCGGCCTTTCCGACTGTTGACGCCGTGCGCAAGACGGCCAGGGTCAACATGAACGACGCGAGCGCCGGCATGAAGGACTGGCGACGTGCGCAGACGGCGCAGGCCGCCCCGGTGGCCGTCCAGGTTCCCGAGGCTGTCATGCAGGCCAGCAGCGCGGCGCTGTCTACCTTGTGGCAGGAGGCCCAGGAACTGGCGAACGAGTCTTTGCGGGCTGCGCAAGCGGGCTGGGATGCGGAGCGGATCGAGGCAGAAACGCTCAACAAGCAGATGGCCGACGCCTTCGAGGCGCAAAAGGCCGAGCTGGAAGCTGCTCAGGCTCGAATTGATGAGCTGGAAACTGCTGGCCGCCGGGCGGCCGCCGATGCCGAGGTGCAACGTCAGCAGATCGAGGAAGCGCGCAACGCCCTACTGGGCATGCAGCAGCGGGCCGCCGTCGCCGAGCAGCGGGCCGAGGAAATCGAGCGTCGGGCGTCAGACCTGCGCACCGAGCTTGACCACGCGCACCAGGAGGCCGCACAGGGCCGCGCCGAGCTGGCCGGAGTACGCCAAGCCCATGCCGCCGAGATTGGGGCGCTACGGTCTGATTTGGCCGCCTCCCAGGCCAAGGCCGAGGCGGCGGCAGAGAAGGCGGCGGCCGCAACCGACGCGCTGCGCACCGAGTTGGTTACTGTGAAGGCCAAGGCCGAGGCTGCCCAGGAGGCGCACCAGGAGCAACGCAAGCAGGCCGCAGCCGAGGCACACCGCACGGCCGAGCGCATGACGGCCACACAAACCGAGCGCGACCAGGCAAGCAAGGGTGAACGCCAGGCGCGAGAAGAGGCGGCCACGTTGCGCGGCCAATTGGATGCCCTCAAGGATCAGAGCGCACAATTGATGCAGGCGGTCAAAACTCAGGGTGAAAAGCCGGTGCAAAAGCCCAAAAAAGACTGATAAATCGAACGCTTTGCGATAAAATGGAGTGTTGCTGAAACGCGACAAATTACAAGCAACCAGGTCAAAAACGCACCTTTTTGACAGAAACCGACAATAAAGGAGCATCCAGATGAAGCAACGCCTTCTTGTAATGAACGGGCAACGTCTTGTTCAGAGCGAGCAAGGAGGACAGTGGAATACGGACAAGGTGGAGAAAGCTGGGTCAGTGAAACCCGGCATCTACAACATCTACCTGTCCAGTCAGGTCGACAAGGCAAAAGCCCATGATGGCGTGATCGTGTATGCCGACAAGGATCATATCTACCAGCAAGTCGGCAAGAACTTTGTCATGCACAACCGGGCGGATTTCGATAAACTGCCTGAAATCGGCGCAAATTCAAGCGTCAAATACGACAGCGGCAAGGCGGTAGTAACCGCATCGTCGATTAAGCTGGGGCGAGGTATATCTTGATTACCAACTTTAGCCGCTAAAATTCAGGAGGCGCATTACATGATCCAGTCCAAGGAATCGCAGGCGGCCCGGCCGGGTCTGCAACTCGCCAAGCCGGGGTTGGATGCCGTCGCCCAGGCGGACGCTCTTTTGGAGCGCGCCCAGGAGGCCCAGGCCGAGCAAACGGCGCTTCTTGAGGCTTCCCCCTTGGAGTCCCAATACAGCGCCGCTTTCGCGGCGCAGGTTGAAGCGAAACACGACCAGGCCGAGCGCATCGAGGATCGGCTTGAAAACTTGATCGAGCAGCAAGCATCACGCTTGCAGCAAACACAGGCCAGCCAGCCCGGCCTTTTCTCGCGCCCTGGTGCCCGCGCCAAGTGGCAAAGCCAGATTCAGCAGCAGCAGAGCGCCATGCAGCGCCTTCACGGCCGGCTTGAGGCTGTGCGAGAAATCAAAGATGGCATGGGCGCTCACGGCCCGCGCATTGAAGAGCTTGCGCACCGGAAGGTGCGCGCCCAGGAGCCGGGGCTTGCGAAGGACTGGGAAGAAATGCGGGAAGCCGAACGGCTTCAGCAAGCCTTGCTGCGCAAGCAAGAGCAAGAGAAGAAGCAAGCCTTGGAGCGCGAGCGAAGAGGCGAAAATCTTGGGCGCGGTTTGCGCCTTGGCTTGACCCAAGCCTGATAAAGGTTATTTATGCCCATCCCCTCGAAAAGCACACCCAAGTTTTAATTTTATGGACATATATTTTCCTTGGTAAATCAACAGCTTGCGTACTTTCTTGGTGTCCATTAATTCCATCATTTCGATGGACACAGAATGGCTCGGTTGTCCATTTTATTTTGAATATTCCAGTCAAACATACCCCCTGTTCCAAAGTGGGCCACCGGTTAGTTAGAACTAAAGTCGAGCCGTTTCCTAAGAAACAGTTCGTTGAAATGAACGTCAGCAATGCAGCGCCACGTAATTCGGCAGTGCAGCGTTACCGGTCGTTCGCGAACGACCGGTTTGTGGAAGTCCGATCCCGACCTTCTTCTACAAACACTATCAGGCATTTACAGATCAACGCTGTTCTGCAGGGCAACCTCAGCTACTGATTGAAAATTCTCCTGAAAAAGACTTCGTTTCAATTTGACGCGGTTGATTGATGGCGTTGGGGGGTGATCTGCCCTGGAGCACAGCAATGATGTTGTCAGCAGCACTGTGCTCTATGGCGAGTCGCACGTTTTGCACCGCAGATCCAATATGCGGAGTGAAAACCGTGTTGTCCAGAGCCAGTAGTTCAGGTGAGATCCGCCGGGGGCGGTCGGTCAACTGCCAGTCTTCGCATTCAAATACATCCGCCGCATAGCCACCGATCTGCCCTTTCTTCAATGCCTGGGTCACTTCGGATTCGTCCACTACAGAGCCACGCCCAACATTGATGATGAGCTGACCTGCCTTGGCTTGATGCAATTGCTTTTGCCCAATCAAGTAGCGGCTGTTAGGGGTAAGTGGTGCCGCCACAAAAAGAAAGTCCGCAGACCTGACGGCAGTGTCCAGCGAAACTATCTCAACGCCGGAAAGCACAGCAGCGGGATCCACCCCTAAGACTTGCGAGCAGCCAAAGCCACTGAGTCTGTTCACAATAGCGCTGCCAACCTGCCCCAACCCGACAACTGCCGCGACCGAACCGTGCAAACCTGTTCCGTAAAAGTGCGTGCGCCAACCGTTGAAGGCACCTGACCGGACATAGGCATCACCCTGGCGCACATGCCGGGCCAGCGAGATCGCCAAACCTATAGCCAATTCGGCCGTGGGTTCAGTGAGCAGGTCGGGCACGATGCTGACCCAGACGCCCGCCTGAGTACACGCCGGGATGTCGTAATTGTCATACCCCTTAAGTGCGCAGGCCACTACTTTCAAATGTGGAGCTGCAGTGAGCAATGCGCTGTCGATCTGATCGGTCATGAAGCCCATCAGGGCAGTAGAGGGTGCGGCACGCCGAGTCACCTCTGATTGGGGCCAAGGATCAGAGCCGGGGTTCATGTCGATATCGCCATGGACGGCCAAGCGTTGCTGCACCTCTTGATGGATGCGTTGAGTAACCAAAATTTTAGGACGCGCGCTCATATATAGTTTTGTTGAAAATTTGCTATTTCAGTTTGCGGCGCAGGGCTGCACCGATGCTGTCGACGACTAAAACGCAGGCCAAAATGGCCAGTAATATCGCGGACACCTCGTCGTACTTGATGAGCCGTAACGCAGCCATCAGCTCAAACCCGATGCCACCGGCGCCCACAATGCCCAGCACTGCCGACGCACGAAAGTGGTATTCCCAACGGTAGATGGTGATATCCGCCAGCTGTGGCAGAACTTGCGGCAAAACCGCATGGGTGATGACTTGCAGACGGCTGGCACCTGCGGCACTCGCGGCCTCCAGTGGCTTGGGGTCCACATGCTCAATGGATTCGGCATAAAACTTGGCGACCATGCCGGTGGAATGCAATGCCAGCGCCAGTACGCCGGGAAGCGCACCAAAACCAACAACGGCCACAAAAAGAATGCCCAAAATGATCTCGGGCACAGAGCGAAATGCCGCAAGAAGCATGCGGGTAACACGGTACACAGCGGCATTTGGCGACGTGTTGGGAGCGGCCATCAACGCCAGTGGCAGCGAAAACAATACCGCCAAAGCAGTGCCAGCAATCGACATCGCCAGCGTGTCGAGCAATGGTTTGATCCAGCTTTGCCAACGGGTGAAGTTGGGCGGCACCATCTCCGACGCGAGTTGCGCTACAGCGGGTGCTCCCTCCACAAACCGATCAAGGTCAAAGAAGCCGGTCAGCCACAACGCGACCAGACACACGGCGATGATGCCGACGACCAACCGGGTCTGACGACCCGATTGCGCACGCGCTTGCGAAAGAATCTGCGCATAACGCGCGGGTACAGCGCTCGTCGTCATTTGGTCTTGGCCAGATCAAGCTTTAGCAGTGTGGCGGTCTCGCGCAGCACGTCATAGGCTTTGTCATCCGTTGCGGCAAATCCATCGATGCGAAATGCCTTGAGCACTTCCTTGTCCTTCATGTTGAGAAATGCGGCTCGAATCGCCTGCTTCAAACCAGGGGCCAGATTGCCCTGCATCACCATGGGGTAGTTGGGAATAGGCTCGGACAAATCGAGTTGGACAATCTTGCTTGCATCGATGCTCCCTTTGGCCACCAAGTTGTCGTAAATCGCTTTGGACAGCGCGCCTGCTGGAACTTGGCCGGCTTGTACAGCGCGTGCCACGGCATCGTGGGCACCGAGATGCACCGGTTGGTAGTCTTTGGTGGCGTCCAGACCCACTTTCTTAAGAATGTGGGCGCGTGGCGCCAGGTGACTGGATGTGGAGGCTTGGTCGCCAAACCCAAAGGGCTTGCCCCGGATGTCGCCCAACGACTTGACCGGGCCACCAGCGGTGGCGATCAGAATCGAGTTGTAGGTGGGCGATCCGCGCTCGACGCCCACGGCAAAGGGCTCAATCTCTGGCGCGCGCGATTTGGCGAGCACATAAGAAAACGGGCCGAAGTACGCTACCTCGATACGGCCGAAACGCATGGCCTCGATCATGGAGGAGTAGTCGGTGGTAACAATAAGCTCGATTTCCTTGTTGAGCGTTTTCTCCAAATACAGCTTTAGCGGCTGCGCATTTTGAATCAGTGTGGCTGCATTTTCGTCAGGCAACAATGCAACCCGCAGCTTGCCCGGGTCTTTTCCTTGGCCCATCGCAGAAGTGGAAAAAACCGTGGCTAAGACGGCAGCGCACAGATATTGGCGGCGATTCATGATGGAACTCCTTGCGGTTGAAATGAAATGGTGTTGGTGCCAAGTGGCTTGTGGCGAACGCTGGTTGGCGAGCCTCTGTAAATGTTTTCAGCCAGGTCGAAAGTCAATTCCGCCGGGGTGCCGTCGAATACAACAGCGCCGCCTTGCAGACCTACGATGCGATCCGCAAACTGCCGCGCGAACTCAACCTGGTGCAGGCTCACAACTAGCGTCAGACCGTCACTGCGGCAAATCCCCTGCAAAAGCGTAAGCAGATCTTCAGCGGTTGCCGGATCCAGACTGGCGATGGGTTCGTCTGCGAGCAACAATTTTGGTCGCTGCACCAGTGCCCTCGCGATGCCAACACGCTGTTGCTGACCGCCAGACAATTGGTCTGCACGGTCCAACGCTCTATCAAGCAGCCCGACGCGATCCAACGCGGCCAGTGCGCCTTCTTTTTCGATCCTCGACCAGGGAACGAGCGATGCCAAGGCGCTGTGATAGCCCAAACGACCGATGAGTACATTGGCCAGAACTGACAGTCGCCCGATGAGATGATGCTGTTGAAAGACCATTCCTGTATGCCGGCGGTGCAAACGCAAGTGAGCCGTATTCGACAAGTTGCCAATGTCAGTAGCCATCACCTCACCACTGCTCGGAGAAACCAGTCCATTCAGGCAGCGCAGCAGCGTGGATTTACCCGCGCCTGAAGACCCAAGTAAAACGACAAATTCGCCTTGAAAAAACTTCAGTGAAGTTGGTGACAATGCCCGCGTTCCGTTCTCGTAAACAACCTCCAATGAATCCGTACTGAGGACAACATGCGTGTCTCGCTTTCCATTAGCCATGGATGCGGTTGCTTCTGTGTGTGTATTCATGACAGTTGGAAGAGGTAAATGAGGTGTGAAAACCAAAAACTGAACTTACCTATTAATGTCTGCTGTGAACATGACAAGAGCATTAATAAAACTGTCATCTTCAGCAATTAACCTATAGATCAAATCTATGGATATCTCTTCTTCCGCTGAGTTGAAAGCCTTTGATGCCACTGCACGCACTGGCAGCATGTCGGCCGCCGCACGCCTGCTAGGTATCCGACAACCCACTATTTCGGCGCATATTGCAGGCTTGGAAAAACGCTTTGGGGTCGAACTTTTTGTTCGCCGTGGGCGGGGTGTGGAACTTACGACCTTTGGCCAAGCCCTGCATGAAATCAGCAACCGTATTTACCACGCTGAGCAGCAAGCTGCGCTACTGCTCTTAAGTGCGCGCAGTCAGTACGAAGGGCATTTGAAGGTGGCCGCCGTTGGCCCCTACAACGTACTGCCCATGGTGAAGCGCTATCGCACCCTGTTTCCCCGAATTCGTTTGGCGATCAACGTCGGGGACTCTAGACAAATAGTTGACAGCATCCTTGATCATCGTGACGACTTGGGTGTCATGTTGCACGCAGTTGATGATCAGCGCGTGCATTGCATACCCTACCGCCGACAGCCCTTGATTGTGTTTGCGTCGTCATCACATCCGCTGGCCAGCCTCAAGACCATGACGCTGTCTGATCTGGAGGGCCAGGAATTTGTACTGCGCGAACAAGGGTCCCAAACACGTTCCATTTTTGAGTCAGGACTGGCCGTGGCTGGCGTACGGGTGCGCAGTTCATTGGAGGTAGGCAGTCGCGAAGCGGTGCGCGAATCCGTAGCGCAGGGCCTTGGGCTGGGTGTTGTCGCACAAACGGCTTTTGTGGCAGATTCTCGCCTTGTGGTGTTGCCGATCAGGGACATGGCGTTAAGTACGCATGTGCACGTGATCTGTCTGGTGGAGCGTTTGTCAGCGCCACTGATAGCCAGCTTTCTTGGGGTCGTCGAGGATCTCAAACGTCTAGGACAGCAGTCCACAGCCACTCAACTCTAAATACAATTCCCACCAAAGGTCTGCGGCAGGAGGTAGATCATCCGCTTTTGGTCTCTGTAGGCAGCCTACTTTGCTCCGAAGCGAGTACTCAATTTTGAAGGTCAACAATGAAGCGGAACGGCGGCCTGCATAGCAGCGCAAGCAGACTGTGACGAACACCCGCTTTCGGGGTGTCCAGCAGTCTGCCCATATTCCATCCAGATCCTTCTGCTTGAAAGCTAACAAGCCGTGCCATACTTGAACGCATTATTGCCACCAACTCAGGGTGAATCGAAGCATGAAACTTCAATATTTCTTTGGACTTCTATTGCTGGGCACTCTAAGTGGGCATACACAGACGCTGAAACCTGGTCTTTGGGAAGTCGGCTCCAAGATGACTTCTGAATCCGGCCGAATGGAAAAATCCATGGACTCGGCTTTGAAATCAATAGAGAAGCTGCCAAAAAAGAAGCGTCACGCCTATGAAGCGAAATTGGCACAACATGCAGCGCAGTGGGATGGTCCCAATATTGTTGATTTGCATTCAAAACTGACCCACCTGACCTAGGAATTTGCATCCAAATTTGATCCACGTGTGCACACTGACCTGCTCGGTATTGAGCAGGAGATGCAGGAGTGATCGACGTGGCTTTACTAAGTGTTATCAGGCGCTGGCGCCTGAGGGATGGAATGTCAATTCGGGAGATAGCCCGACGCAGCGGTTTGTCGCGCAATACCGTTCGCAAGTATTTGCAGGGCGGGGTCATTGACCCCAAGTACCCCGAACGCAAGACCCCGAGCAAACTCGACGACTTTGCCGACAAATTGTCTGCATGGTTAAAAACCGAGAGCACCAAGGGCCGTAAGCACAAACGCAGTTTGCGCCAGCTCCACTGTGATCTTTGTGCGCTGGGCTACCAGGGCTCCTACGATCGGGTCGCCGCCTTTGCCAGGAGCTGGAAGCAGGCCCAGCACGAGGCGCAGCTGACAACTGGCAGAGGAACTTTTGTTCCTCTGACCTTCGCCCCCGGCGAGGCGTTCCAGTTTGACTGGAGTGAGGACTGGGCGGTTATCGCCGGAGAGCGCACCAAGCTCCAAGTGGCCCAGTTCAAGTTCTGTTACAGCCGTGCCTTTGTATTGCGGGCGTACCCCTTGCAAACGCATGAGATGCTTTTTGACGCACATAACCACGCCTTTCGGGTCCTCGGTGGCGTGCCCCGGCGCGGTATCTACGACAACATGCGCACAGCGGTCGACAAGATCAAAAAGGGTAAGGCCAGAGATGTCAATGTGCGCTTCAACGTGCTGGTCAACCACTACGTGTTCGACGCCGAATTCTGCAATCCGGCCGCCGGGTGGGAGAAGGGACGCATTGAGAAGAACGTGCAGGACTCGCGTCATCGCCTCTGGCACAACGCCCCAAACTTTGCCTCGCTGGTCGACCTTAATGACTGGCTGGAGCGGCGCTGCGTTGAGCTCTGGTCGGAATTGACGCACCCCGAGGATAAAGAGCACCGTATCGTGGAGCTCTGGAGTGAGGAACGCCCAGAACTCATGCCAACACCTTCACCCTTTGATGGATTCGTCGAACACACCAAACGCGTATCGCCAACTTGCCTGATTCACTTCGAGCGTAACCGCTATAGCGTGCCAGCAACCTTCGCCAACCGTCCAATCAGCCTGCGTGTTTACGCCCACCGGCTGGTCATGGCGACCGAGGGACAAACGATTGCTGAGCATGAGCGCTGCTTTGATCGCAAACATGCAGGCGGGCAAACTATCTATGACTGGCGCCACTACCTGGCGGTCCTGCAACGCAAGCCCGGTGCACTGCGCAATGGCGCGCCGTTCAAGGAGTTCCCGGACGGCTTCAAGCAATTGCAGGTGCTGCTGCTCAAGCGCCCTGGTGGAGACCGGGAGATGGTGGAGATCCTTGCCTTGGTGATGCACCACGATGAGCAGGCCGTGCTGACGGCGGTGGAGTTGGCACTGGAGTCTGGTGCACCGTCCAAGCAGCACATCCTGAACCTGCTTGGCCGCTTGGTGGAGTCAACGCCGCCAGCGCCCATCACAACGCCCCGGGATTTGGCTCTGCGCATGGAGCCGCAAGCCAATGTCATCCGGTATGACAGTTTGAGGGAGACCCGCCATGCAGCATGATGCAATGATCGAAACACTCAAGGGACTCAAACTCCATGGCATGGCGCACGCCATGGACGAGTTGGCCAAACAAGGCTCGCCAGCGTACCAGGGCGCCGAGTCGATTCTCGATAGTCTGCTCAAGGCAGAGGTAGCTGAGCGCGAGGTGCGCTCTGTCAACTACCAGGTCAAAGTAGCCCGTTTCCCGGCCTACCGGGATTTGTCAGGCTTTGATTTCAGTCAGAGCGTGGTCAACGAAGCGTCTGTGCGCAATCTGCATCGTGGCCTGTTCATGGAAAACGCCGAGAACGTGGTGTTGATCGGTGGCCCAGGTACAGGAAAAACGCATCTGGCAACAGCCGTGGCCGTGCAGGCCATCATGCATTTGCACCGGCGTGTGCGTTTCTTCTCAACGGTCGATCTGGTCAATTCCCTGGAGTTGGAGAAGCAAGCGGGCAAGCAAGGGCAGATCGCCAACCGACTGGTTCACGCTGACTTGGTGATCCTCGATGAACTGGGCTATCTGCCGTTCAGTCAGGCAGGGGGCGCCTTGCTATTTCATTTGATCAGCAGGCTCTATGAGCGAACCAGTGTGGTCATCACGACCAACCTGAGTTTCTCGGAATGGAGCGCTGTGTTTGGCGATCCAAAAATGACCACGGCACTGCTCGATCGGCTGACCCATCACTGCCACATCGTGGAGACGGGCAACGAGAGTTACCGATTCAGAAACAGCTCAACGCAAACTACCAAGGAGGCTAAGCCTAGAAAATCCACAAAAATTGAGTGATACTTTGATTTAATTGGGGTGGGTCAAACTTCAATGCAAAACCTGGGTCAGGTTTCAGTGCAACTCAACAGCGATATTAAGCTTTTCGAGGGGATGGGCACAAAATGGCCATAAACGAAAGCCCGGCTCGCCGGGTTTTTTTCATCGGAGCGCGACCCATAGGGCCACGCCCGCAGCAACTAGCGTGATACACGATGCCAGCACGTTGAACATTGCAACGCGCCGAGCATCACGCAACGGCCGGGCGACGCCGGCCAGGGCGGCGTCAATCTCACCACGAACGGCCGACGCCGCAGCCTTGACGCCTTCCTTCATCTCCTTGCTCATCGCCTCCTTGCTGGCTGCAAGAGCGGCGTTCAGGATGCGTTCTGCCTTGTCTTTGGCATCGTTGCCCCAGCGCAGCGCCAAGCCTTCCAGCTCTTCCTTGTACTGGTCGAGCTGGGCTTGCTGGGCTTTGGAGCTGTCTGCCATCAGCCGATTGTTGATCGTCTGCAAGACCAGGATCGGATCGTCACGCGAAACGGCGATGCCGTGTTTCGCGGCAATCTCCTTGATGAGTTCTTCAACCTGGTCACTCATCACAACACCGTCGCGCTATCGAGCTGGTCAAACACCTGGCCCTTGATGATCTTGAGGCGCTGCCTGGTCATGATCGTGAGGGACTCCATTCCCAGGGCTTCATCGAAGGTCAGACGGTCTTGCAGCATTTCGCTCAAGTCGCGGCCATATGTTTCCTTCTTGAGCGACGGAATCTGCACAATGGCCGACACCCGCGCCTTGTTCGCGGTATAGGCTTTCATCTGTTCAAAGCCCTTGCCTTCGTGCTCGATAGGCCCCCAGTAGGGATTCAGCCAGACGACGAAAAGCGCCTCGGCAGGGAACTGGCTGGCGAGCTGGGAAAAACCGCTCACCGTATCGAGAAGGGCTTGACCGCCAGTGATGACGGTATGAATGACCAGTTCATGCCCCATGTCCACCAAGAGCGCCGGCACCTGGTTGCTGATGAGGAAGTGCGACAGCGGGACGAACGAACTGGCCCCGTTGTCGATGATTACGTCATCCTTGGCCGTGGCGATCATTTCAATCAGCGAGTCAAAACTGCGCGGATTGATTTCATCGGCTTCCATGATTTCCAGCCGCTTAACGCCCAGGCCCTTGTAACCCAGGAATGTCGCGTTGACCGGATCGGTGTCGATGCAGAGAGGCTTTTGCCCCTTGCTGACCTTGTATTGCGCAACCATCGCGGCGATGACGGATTTACCGACGCCACCCTTGCCTTGCAGAATCAGGTGAATTTTTGACATTAGAGTAAATCCTCTTTGTTTGGTTTGGAATTGAAGGTGAAGCCGGCCGATGTGGCTGGCTTTTTAACTGCCGTCTTTGGGCTGGCCGGCTTCATCGGATTGCTTGGCCCTGGTTCCGGTGCTACTGCGGCCGGAAGAGAGGCGGGGGGGTCTGTCGCGGGAGGCGACAGGATCAAGCGGTTTGCATAGCCGCGAAATGCCTGGTAGCTGAAGTCGATTTTCCCCTCTTCGTGCAGAGTCTCCCAGATGCTCTTGACTGGCCAGCCGTCATCGAGCGCCTGTTTGATGTCCACGCGCAAAGCCAGGAAAGCCGCCCGGTTCTGAGCACTACGGGACGGCTTTTTCTTGACCATCCTTGCTGTTATGCGTTCGGAAAGGCTCTTTGCCATGTGTCACCTAGCGTTTTCATGTCTGTTGTTTGACCATTGATCGGCCCTCATTTTAGATGCTCTACCGTTTTTTTAGCGTTGTTATTGCCGTTTTGCCTTAAATTTTAAGCGGTAACTGCAGTTTATATCGAAAAGAATGGTTTAGCAAAGGGCTGTGTCATGATATTCTTGGTGTCAGAACGGTCGAAGACCGGGCAGGATATGTGAAGTTAGCTAACCGGCGAGCCGGTTATCTATCTTCACTTCCCCTTATTCGCACTTCGTGCTCAACGGGGCTCCTGCTCTGCGAGGCCAGACG